>Ga0316204_10001598_pt1 | contig 59377 bp, 45 predicted proteins | sample 6monrhotite_MG_2_FD_205661 | JGI IMG/M metagenome (GOLD analysis project Ga0316204, IMG submission 205661) | Microbial mat bacterial communities from mineral coupon in-situ incubated in ocean water Damariscotta River, Maine, United States -... | ecosystem: Environmental > Aquatic > Marine >...
CACCCAACCTTGTCGACTTGACGCTGACGGATCGTCCGGGGATTCGTTAGCGCAGCGAGCACACGTCGAATCTACCCAGGGGCACCGCGCCGCCCATGACCTTCGGGAAGTCCAAAAACACAACAGGCAGAACGACGGCGCCTCGACGTGACGCTCAAACTACGGGCCCGCGACTGCCAAGATCGCTCTCGCCAGTCCCATCAACCACCGTCAAACCGAGCCGTACCCACCGAACCGCCGAACCGATAACCGACCCGACAGCCGAACCGCCGACCCGACAACCGAACCGATCAGACCTACTCCAACACCCCTCGAATCCATCCCTCAAAAGCATCCGTCCGCACAACAGCCACAGCCCGCTCGGTCGCCAACGCCTCCATATGAGGCCGCCACCCCTCCTCCAGCCCCGACCCCTCCAGAAAATCCCGAGCCGATCGATCACCGGCCTCAGCGACCGCCGCCGACAACACCGCCTCCACCTGTCCCGTGAGCCCCTCCGTGTTCGCGACCGCGCGAATGAGCGCCGCGAGATCCGTCACGAGACCGTCCGGGTCCAGCTTCTCCAGCTCGATCAGCCAGCGATCCACTGGCACATCGAGGATCACGTCCAGGCCGTCCGAGCGCCAGTCCGCGAGCTCGCCGGCCCGCTCGGGGGAGCAGAGGTGATCCACCATTCGGGCGACGGAGCCGGCGATTGCGCCGTCCACGAAGGCGCGCACCCGGCCCTCCAGCTGCTTCTCGACCCCATGCCCCACGACACCGGCGACCTCCTGGGCGACGCCGACGAGCTTGGAGAGGCGGTTCGTGGGGGACAGCTTGGGGGTGGGCGCCTTGAAGCGCGTGGCGAAGTCCAGCAGGGCCTTGTGCAGCACCTCGCGCAGCAGGTTGCCCACCGCGTAGTGATCCATCAGGCGACGCATCAGGTCGCGGTCGGGGATGTAGGGGCGGCGGATGAGATCCCGCGTGGCGTCGATCAGCTCCGCGGGCAGGGACTCCCGGGGGCGGCTGACCTGCTCGGCGAGCTGGGCGCGGGCGTCGTCGAGGCGGGCGCGAATCCAGGCCTCGGTGCGGGCGTCGGTCGCGCTGGCGCGGAGGCCGTCGACCAGCCGCTCGGCGATCCAGGCGGGCTCCACCAGCTCGGAGACCGGCCGCGAGAGCATGTCCTCCACGACGAGCCCTACCAGCGACTCGACGTGTTGGGGGTCGGTGCGGAGTCTGTTCAGCGCGCGATCAGCGGGTGTGGACATAGAGCTGTCCTAACCGGTATGGGAGCGTGTGTTTGATCACTACTCCCAGTCGCAGAAGCGCCGCCGCGTCGCCAACCCCGCCCTCCTCGCCGTCGCCACAGCGGTGATGGTGATCTTCAGCGCGAGCACCATCTGGGCGGTGCTCTGGCTGCTGGAGTTTTTGGGCTTCCAGACGCGCATCGCCCCCATCGAGATCAGCTACGATCCCTACGAGGACGGCACCACGCTGGAGGAGCTTACGGGCGGGGGTGCGCCACCGGCGTTGCTGGAGCCCGAAGCTCCTGCTGATTCAGCATCGGAGTCACCGACCCCACCGAAGTGAGCCAGAGCTGGTGGGCGGCGCGGGTGCAGCCCACGTGCAGCAGCCTGCGGTGGTGGGCGTCGTCCGGGTAGAAGCGGGCGGCCACCTCGACCAGCACCACGTAGTCGAACTCCAGGCCCTTCACCTCGCTCACCTCGGTCACCTGGATGCCGGGGGTGAAGTGGAACTCCTGATCGACCACCCGGCGCACGTTGGGGACGCGCGCGTGCACGAGGCCGTCGCAGTAGATGCGGCTGAGCTCGGCGTTGGGGGTGATGACGGCCACGGAGGCGAAGGCCTCATTCCGCATCAGCTCGGCCATGGACTCGGCCAGGAAGCCGACGCTGGCGCCGTGATCCGTGAAGCGGAAGAGCTCCACCGGGCTGCCCTCGCGGGTCGTGAGCGGCGGGGCCTCGTCCTCGGCCAGATCGCCGAGGAGCTTCATGGCGAAGCTCATGATCTGGCGGGTCGAGCGGTAGCTGACCTTCAGGGTGGAGATGCCGGTGCCCTGCACACCCATGAGGTTCAGGGTCTCCTCCCAGGAGGTGAAGCCGCTGGACTCCAGCACGTGCTGCTGGGTGTCGCCGGCGAGGGTCACCGAGGTGTGCTTGTCGCAGGCGTTCAGGGCGACCTTCAGCTCGATGGGGGCGAGATCCTGGACCTCGTCGATGACGAGGTGGCTGTAGTCCAGCGCCTTGCGGGAGCGGCCGCGTCCCCGCCCGGGGCGGAGGAGGGGGCCGACGCGGAGCTGGTACAGGCGCAGGAGCAGCGCGTCGTCTTCGACGTCCAGCTCGGCCCGCTCGGAGCGCCCGCCGTCGAGCCACTCCATCAGGGGGCCGCGCAGGCGACGGTGCCACTCCCAGGCCCGGTACAGCTCCTTCTCGCTGAAGGCGCCGGGGGCGTGGGTGTTCATGCCGTCGGTGAAGATCTTCAGATCGCCCTGGAGGGCCAGCCAGTCGTCAACCGCGCCGCGGGCGGTCGCCGCGTGGTCCCAGAGCTCCAGGCGATCCTCGATGAACTTCAGGAAGCCCGGGTGCAGCTTCAGGCGGGAGACGACCTCGGGGGTGTCCTGGGCGCGGTCCTTGGGGAGGAAGGGGTAGTGACGGCGGACCGTGGAGGTCGCCCAGTCGGTGTAGGTCTGGACCGGCACGCCGGTCACGCCGAGCGACGGCAGCACCTGGGAGATGTAGTCCCGGAGCGCCCGGCCCCAGACCAGCACGCGCATGCGCCCGCCCTGGAAGCGCTGGGCGTCCTGGTAGGCGAGGTAGGCGATGCGGTGCAGGGCCACGGTGGTCTTGCCGCTGCCCGCGCCGCCGCGCACGACCACCAGCCCGGAGTCCGGGCGGGTGATGAGCTCGAACTGCTCGGAGTCGATGAGCGCGGCGATGTCGGGCAGGTGCTTGTCGGCGCGCAGCGGGCGATCGCCGCTGCCGCCGCCCATCCGGCGGCGGTGCCCCTCGGCCTGGAGGTGGGTGTGGAAGCTCGCGCCCTCGCCGCCGGCCAGCTTGGGCTGGGCCCGGTTCAGGCGGAGCCACTCACCGCTCTCCTCCCGCAGGAAGGTGCCCTGGGGAGCGGAGACCTGGACGAGCTCGCCGCGCTGAATGGAGACTGTGCGCCGGGCGCCGACGGTGCCCTCGAAGAGGCGGTCGCCCATCTCCTCCGCGTACTCCTCGCCCTCCTGGTAGAGGTAGAAGATCCGCGAGATGGGGGCGTTGCGCCAGTCGACGATACGCAGGCCGTGATCGAGGCGGCTGGCCTTGCCGAGGTAGAGATCCCGGCTGCGGTTCTTCTCGTCCAGCCGGATGTGCGCGAAGTAGGGGCTGTCGGGATCGACCTCGGCCTCGGTGCGCCCGGAGCGCAGCTGCCGGAGGAGCGCGTGCAGCTGGTTGTACTGCTGGAGCATCGCCCCCTTGTCTTCTTCCTTGGCGGTGTTGATGTCGTCCCGAAGGCGCTGAAGCTCACGAATGATCTCCTCATCCCTCGCGCCGACGATCACCGGATATTCCATCAGCAGCTTGCGATTGCTTCGCAGGTTCTCCTGCTCTTCGCGCACGATCTCGCTGTTCTGGCTTTCCTGCATTGGACCTCGCCCCAATTTGAGCAAGCCAGAGCTGTATCCCGCCTTTACAGCCCCGCAAGGGCGGGATGATAGGCTCCCGGACATGTTCTGGATGCTCCTTACAAACGCCGCCTTCGCCGCCGACACCTTCACCTGGGATCCGGTCGCCGACACCTCGCTCGCGGTGGGTCTGCCGGTGTTCTTCGGGGTCATGTACACCCACGCCGAGGAGAGCATCCCGCCGGGCTCGCTGGAGACCGGCGAGCTGGGCCCGCTGGATGCGCGCATGACGCCCCACTACACCGCGCGCTGGGACACCCTCTCGGACGTGTTCCTCTACGGCAGCATGGTGGGCGGCGCCGCCGCCGCCGGGCTGGACGGCTGGCTCTCCGAGGAGCCGGTGGCGCAGCGGGTGGGCTTGATGTCTCAGGTGATCTTCACCGATCTCATCGTCACCGACGTCATGAAGGCGGCCTTCGCCCGGCCCCGCCCCTACACCCGCGACCCCGCTCAGTCCGAGCGCTCCCATCACCCCGACGCCGCCCGCTCCTTCCCCTCGGGCCACGCCAGCGCCACCGCCGCCGCCAGCTTCGGCGCGGCCCGCGTGGCGCACATGAGCGGCAACGCCCGCCCCGAGGTCGTCTACCCGGTGGCCGGAGCGCTGACGCTGGCCGCGGGCTCCCTGCGGGTCGCCGCGGGGGTCCACTACCCCTCCGATGTGCTGGCTGGCGCCGCAGCGGGGACCACCATCGGCCTCGTCATCCCCAGCCTGCACGCCGCGGAGCCCACACCCGGCGCGGCGGCGACGGAGGACACCGCCGCCCGCGTCTTCAGCCTCTCCGGTCGCTGGTAAAGGGGCGCGGGGGCCGCTAAGTGCGGCCGCATGTTCCGACTGACCACGAGCGCCCTGCTCCCGCTCTTCGCCGCCGCGCTTGTCGCCTGCGACGCCGCTGACACCTACCCCATCACCGGCCGCGTGCTGGAGGTGAACGGGCAGGTGCTCACCCTGGAGCACGATGAGATCCCGGGCTTCATGGCCGCCATGACCATGCCCCTGCCCGCCGACGCCCCGGCCTTCGGCGAGTACCAGCCGGGCTCGGTGATCAGCGGCACCCTGCGGGTGAGCGACGACGGCATGAAGGTGGTGGAGGTCCGCATCACGGGGCACGAGCAGCTCAACGTGCTGGGCACCTCCGCGGATCCGGAGGTCGGCTCGGTGCTGCCGGCGGTGACGCTGCCGACGCTGGCTGGGGACGTGATGGTGGGTCAGGGCCAGGGCGTGCCCACCGTGCTGACCTTCCTCTTCACCCAGTGCCCGGTGGAGGAGTACTGCCCGCTGCTTGCGTCGAAGCTGGCCCGGCTCCAGCCGCTCATCCAGGGGCGGGCCCGCATCGTGGCGGTGACCCTGGATCCGGAGCGGGACAGCCTGGAGGTGCTCAAGGCCTACGGCGAGGGCTACGGCGCGGACCCGGCGGTGTGGCGGTTCGCCCGGCTGGATCTGGAGAGCCTGGATGGGCTGCTGCGGCTGGTCGGCGGCCAGCGGGTTCCGGAGAACGGGAGCATCTCCCACAACCTGCGGCTGCTGGCGCTGGACGCGGACGGGCGAATCCTCGCGCTACATCCCGACAACGAGTGGGATCCCGAGGCCGTCGCGGCGCTGTTCCCCGCGGAGTAGCCGCCGTTCTTTCTGATCCTTTTCGAGCGCCGGTGCCACTATCGTCAGAGAAGGGGGCCCCATGTCCGCGCTGCTCGCACTGTTCCTCATCGGCTGCGACACCAAAGAGGACACCAGCCCACCCGTGCTCGCGCTCCAGCCATGGTCCCTGGAGTTCGGCCAGGTGACGACCGGGCTCCCCGCGTCACAGACCTTCGAGGTGCTCAACACAGGTGGCTCCGAGCTGATCGTCGACGAGCTCTCGGTCCTGGACGTGACCGGCGACGCCCCCTTCTCGCTTGAGCCCACCTCGCTGGCGATCGCCCCCGGTGAGCGCGAGACCGTGACGGTCACCTTCGCGCCGCCAGGCGAGGGCGAGGCGCGCTGGGACGTCATCTTTTCGAGCAACACCGAGGCCCCCGTGACGCTGCCTCTCCAGGGCTGGGGCGTCACCCCCCGCGTCGAGGTCAGCCCCCGGGCCTACAGCTGCCCGCTGGACGGCGAGGCCCACACCGACTTCCTCACCGTCACCAACCACGGCCCCGGCGAGCTGGCCTTCTCCCTCGCCGTGGACGACGCCGGCGGCGCCTTCTGGATCGACGAGCCCCTCGACGACGCCTTGCTGCCGGGCGGCGAGGATCGGGTGGTCCGCTTCGGCTGCCAGTCCGCCGCCTACGCCGAGGGCGCGCTCGTCGTCACCACCAACGATCCGGACGCCGCCAGCGTGAGCGTGCCCCTCTACGCGGAGACCCTCCGGCTGGAAGGGGAGATCACCTCCCACGCGGACGGTGACGTCGTGGACGAGGGCGAGATCACCATGAGCGCCAGGGTCTGGGGCACCGATCACCACGAGCCCGACTACCCCTTCGAGCGCATGTCCTACACCTGGCACTCGGTGATCTCAGGCCGGCTGGGCGCAGGCTTCCTGAGCGAGGACGGCGTCGCCACCCTGGAGGGGGTTCTGGAGCCGGGCCGGGACACCCTGACCTTTGTGGCCATCTCTCAGGGCGAGAGCGCGGAGGAGATCATCGTCCTGCTCGATCTCAGCGTCGACGACGCCCCGATCATCACCGACCTCACGCCCTCCGGCGGCTGGCTGCCCGGCGGGGAGCTGCCGCTGCGCGCGACGGTCTCGGACGCCAGCGACGCCATGGGCGATCTCGAAGTGGACTGGTCGAGCGACCTCAGCGGCGACCTCGGCGCGGCCACGCCAGACGCGAGCGGCGTCGCCTCGCTGACGGTCACGCTGAGCCCGGGCGCGCACACTCTGACGGCGACCGTCACCAACCCCCGCGACCTCTCCTCCAGCGCCGACATCACCATCGACGTGCTGGACTGTGGCGACACCTCGGACGCGGACGGCGACGGCTACACCGTCGCCGGCGGCGACTGCGATGACAGCGATCCTGGCGTCTTCCCCGGCGCGGACGGGATCCTCGGCGAGGACAGCGCCTGCACCGGCGCCAGCATCACCACGATCACCTCCGCGACCCTGGAGACCTACGCCTCCCTCGCCATGGACCGCGACCTGAACGGCGACGGACTCGCGGACCTGGTCATCGGGAGCCCCCACTACAGCAAGCTCCCAACGGAGCGGCAGAATGGGGCGGTCTTCCTCTTGATGGGCGGCGGGCCCACCGTCTCCGTGGAGGCTGAGTCCCTGCCGCAGATCCTCAACCCCGAGGAGCAGTCCACCACCGGCTTCGCCGTCACCACGGTCCCGGATCTGAACGGGGACGGGATCGCCGAGCTCGCCCTCGGCGCACCCTCCGAGGGGCTGGGCGCGGTCTACCTCTTCGAGGGTCGGGCCTCCTGGGGGACGCTCTCCACGGACGAGGCGGACGCGCGGATCCTCGGAGACGGCAGCGGCCTCGTGGACGATCTGGGCTCGGCGCTCGCCGCGGGCGACTTCGACGGGGACGGCTACGGCGACCTCATCATCGGCGCCCCCACCCAGGACACCCCCGTGAACAACGGCGGCGGCGTCTATGTCTTCCTCGGCGCGGCGGCGCACAGCGGCGATCGGAGCCAGCGCGACGCGGACATCTCGATCACCGGGGAGGAGCCCAGCGCCTACCTCGGCTACGCCCTCGCCGCGGGCGACTTCGACGGAGACGGCCGCGACGAGGTGGCCATCGGGGCGCCGCTCACGGACCGGGACAATGTGCGCGACGTCGGCGCCGTCTACCTCTTCGCCGGCCTGAGCGGCAGCGACGGGGCGCTGACCTCCGGCGACGCGGACGCGGCGCTCTTCGGCGACAGCTCGGACGCGGAGATCGGCAGCGCCGACAGCCTCCACAACGCCGGCGACGTCACCGGTGACGGGCTCGATGACCTGCTGGTCCGCTCCTTCCTGGTGAACAGCTCCGGGCCGCCGAGCACCATCTTCTACGGGGAGCTGCACCTCATGCCGGGGGCGGAGGACTTCCTGGACAGCACGCTCGCGGACGCCTGGAGCTGGAAAGACACGCAGAGCAGCTCCCGCGCGGGCGGCCTCTCCGGCGCCGGCGATCTCGACGGCGACGGGTACGCCGACATCCTCGTGGGCCTCGACACCCCCAGCGACTGGGAGCGCGCGGTCGGCGTCATCAGCGGCGCCGACGCCGAGGGCAGCGTCAACGCGGACTACACGGGCGGCGCCGCGCGCTTCCTGAGCGCCGTCAGCGGCGACACCGCGGGCACCACAGTGAGCGGCGGCGGCGACCTGAACGGCGACGGCCGCCCCGACTTCGCGGTCCACACCACCGACGGCGATGTGGGCAGCGTGTTGGTCTATGAGAGCGGCGCCACCTGCCTGAGCCCCTGACGCGGAAGCCTCTCAGTCGAGCAGCGCCTCGATGACCTCCCGGATCTCCACCAGATCCGGATCCGAGGGCCTGAGCGCCTCGGCGTCTTCGAGCGCGCTCAGGGCGACGCCCAGCAGCTCCCGATCGTTCTCCGCGCGCCCCACGACCTTCAGCGCCTCCGCGTAGGCGTAGACCGCGGCGCCCTTGGCAAGCAGCGCGGCGTCGGCGTCGGCCAGCTCGGCCACCGTGAAGTCCCTGGAGACCTCGGCCTCGGCGAAGGTCACCGGGTGCTGGTAGCGGGCGGTGACGGTGATCTCGGTGTCGTCGCTCACGGCCTCGGGGGCGCAGGTGTGCAGGGTCTGATGGAAGACGACGCTGTCGTTGGGGGCGATGTGCTGGGGCTCGACCTCGGAGGGGTCGCCGCTGTACTCCTCGCCCGAGAACTTCACGATCTCGAAGCCCGGGGGAAGGTCCAGGCGCACCTGCACGTCGCGGGCGGCAACGTCCATCACCTCGACGAAGCGATCGCCGAAGATCTTCTCGGCTTCGTCCTCGTCGGGGATGAAGACGCTCGCGCCCTTGCCCGCGTCCGTCACCTCGTCCATCAGCTCGTCGTTGTAGCTGCCGGCCTCCTCGACGCCGACGCCCACCATGTAGATGCCGTCCTCGCCGCTGGCGCCAGCCGCCTCGGAGATGAGGTTGATGTCGGTGACGCCCGCGTTGGCGCCGCCGTCGGAGACGAGCACGATGCGGTTGATGCGATCGGAGCTGTAGTTCTTCTGAGCCATCGCGTAGCCGGCCTGGAGGCCGCCGTTCAGATCCGTGCCGCCGCCGGCGGCCATGCCGTTGATGGCGGAGAGGAGGATGCTGTCGTCGGCGCCGGAGACCGCGTGGGAGTCGAGCACCGTGGCGTTGGAGGTGTCCCAGGTGACCACGGAGACGACGTCCCCTTCCTTCAGGCTGCCCGCGATGACCTCGCTGGTCGCCTTCAGCATGTTGATGGCCGTCCCGGACATGGAGCCGGACTCGTCGAGCACCAGCGTGACGTTCATCGGCAGCCGGTCGTCGTTGGTGAGCGCTCGGCTGCTCACGCCGATCTGCATCACGTAGTCCCCGTCGCCGTCGTCCACCATGGCGGCGTAGACCGCGAGCACGTCGCCCTCGGAGGTGTCGGCGGGGGTGTAGTCGAAGCTGTAGTAGTTCAGGAACTCCCACGTCCGGATGGGCACGCTGGAGAGGCTCGTCCAGCCGTCCAGCACCGCGTACCGGGCCTGGACCGGGGAGGACATGGAGTTGGAGTCGTCCGGCGACAGGTACAGCGTGACGGGCTCGACGTCGTCGCACTCCTCCTCGGGCTCGCCGGTGTCAGCGGTGTCTTCAGGCTCCGCCGTGTCCCCCAGCGGGGGCTCGTCATCGGGGGGCTCCATCCCGTCCTCATCGGTGCCGCCGCCGCTGCTGCCGGGAGCGCTCGTCATGTCGCCGTCGCTGGAGGTCGTGTCCGAGGCGTCCTGCGCGGACTCCACGTCGTCCGCCCGAGCGAGGTCGTAGTTCTCTTTACTATCGCAGCCGGGCACCAGCAGGAGGAGCCCGGCGAGGGAGAGAAGTCGGTTCATGATGTGCCTCCGCCCTGCCTCGAGCGAGGTGGGGCAAGTATGCGCCAGCGAGCCCGATCCCGCCAGCACGCTGGCGCCTCCTCCCGGACCGGCCCCGCTGACGCGGGGACGCTAAAGCGCGTCGAGCACCTGACGGATCTCCGCGAGATCGGAGTCACCGGGGTTGCTCTCGTCAGCCGCGGTCACCAGGGCCAGGGCCGCGGTGATGATGGCGGCGCGCTCACTGCTTGAAGCGACCTTGTAGGCCTTCAGGGCCTCCGCGTAGCCGTAGACCGCGCTGCCCTTCTGCAGGAGCGCCTGATCGTCGCCGAGCAGCTCGCTGAAGGTCAGCTCCTCGCTGACCTCCTGGGCCTCGAAGGTGACGGGATCCTGGAAGCGGGCGGTGACGGTGACGACGGTGTCGTCGGTCAGATCCTCGGGAGCGCAGGTGCTGAGGGTCTGGTTGAAGACGACGCTGTCGTTGGGGGCGATGTGCTGGGGCTCGACCTCGGAGGGGTCGCCGCTGTACTCCTCGCCCGAGAACTTCACGATCTCGAAGCCCGGGGGAAGGTCCAGGCGCACCTGCACGTCGCGGGCGGCAACGTCCATCACCTCGACGAAGCGATCGCCGAAGATCTTCTCGGCTTCGTCCTCGTCGGGGATGAAGACGCTCGCGCCCTTGCCCGCGTCCGTCACCTCGTCCATCAGCTCGTCGTTGTAGCTGCCGGCCTCCTCGACGCCGACGCCCACCATGTAGATGCCGTCCTCGCCGCTGGCGCCAGCCGCCTCGGAGATGAGGTTGATGTCGGTGACGCCCGCGTTGGCGCCGCCGTCGGAGACGAGCACGATGCGGTTGATGCGATCGGAGCTGTAGTTCTTCTGAGCCATCGCGTAGCCGGCCTGGAGGCCGCCGTTCAGATCCGTGCCGCCGCCGGCGGCCATGCCGTTGATGGCGGAGAGGAGGATGCTGTCGTCGGCGCCGGAGACCGCGTGGGAGTCGAGCACCGTGGCGTTGGAGGTGTCCCAGGTGACCATGGAGACGACGTCCCCTTCCTTCAGGCTGCCCGCGATGGCCTCGCAGGATGCCTTCAGCATGTCCATCGGGGTGCCGCTCATCGAGCCGGACTCATCGAGCACCAGCGTGATGTTCATCGGCAGCCGGTCGTCGTTGGTGAGCGCCGGGCTGCTCACGCCGATCTGCATCACGAACTCGCCGTCGCTGTCGGCGACCTGCACCATGGAGGCGCCCACCCGCAGGCTGCCCGCGTCGGCGGCCGCGTAGTCGAAGTCGTAGTAGTTCAGGAACTCCCACGTCCGGATGGGCACGCTGGAGATGCTGGACCAGCCGTCCAGGATGGCGGTGCGGGCCTGGACCGGGGAGGACATGGAGTTGGAGTCGTCCGGCGACAGGTAGAGCGTCACCTCAGTGGTGTCGTCGCACTCCTCCTCGCCGGTGTCCCCGGTGTCCCCGGTGTCCCCGGTGTCACTGTCGGTGTCGCTGTCCGTGTCTCCGCCGGTGTCGGCGGGATCCGAGCCGGTGTCGGCGTCGGCGTCCGAATCGGAGTCAGCGTCGGAGTCGGTGTCCGAGTCGGCGTCCGTGTCCGCGTCGGTCTCGGTGCTGGTGGAGCCGGTGTCTTCGCTCGCGCTACCGTCGCCGGCGCTGTCGCCGTCGCTGATGGCGCCGCTGTCCGATGTGGCGGGCTCGCCTTCTTGCCCGCCCATTCCGGGCAGATTGCAGCCGGCAAGGATGAACAGTCCGAGGATGCTTGTGAGTTCGAGCCTGCGCATAGCGATAGCCTCCCTGTCTACCTCAATAAGATGTCCCGGGAATGGACCCTGGTCAATGCAAAGCTGCACAAATAATGGGGCGGATCCTCCCGCCCCCGTGCATATCTGCTATAATTCAAAAATGCAGATGGACTTCGAACAGATCGCCCGGGAGTTCCTGCGCGTTCTCCGCGGAAAGCGCTCTCAGACCGCGTGGTCTCGAAGGCTCGGCTACCGCAGCAATGTGGTCTATGCCTGGGAGTCCGGGCGCCGCTGGCCCACCGCCGCCGAGACCTTCCGGGCGGCCTCTCGCACGGGCATCGATCTCGAAGCCGCGCTGACGCAGTTCTACGGCGATCGGCCCCGGTGGCTGGATGAGCTGTCGCCGTCCTCACCGGAGGCGCTGGCGCACCTGCTGAACGATCTGCGCGGCGGGACCAGCATCACGGATCTGGCGCGCCGCGCTGAGCTCAGCCGCTACTCGGTCTCCCGCTGGCTCTCCGCGACGACCCAGCCCCGGCTGCCGGACTTCCTGCGAGCGGTGGAGGCGGCCAGCCTCCGGGTGGTGGATCTGGTCGCGGCCTTCGTGGATCCCCGCAGCCTCCCGTCCATCGCCGCGACCTGGGACCGGCTGGAGGCCCGCCGCCGCGGCGCCCACGAGCTGCCCTGGACCCAGGCGATGCTGCGGGCGCTGGAGCTGCGCGAGTACCGCGCCCTCAAGGCCCATCGGCCGGGCTGGATCGCCGCGCGCCTGGGCATCGATCCCGACGAAGAGGCCCGCTGCCTCGCCTTCCTGGAGGACACCGGGCAGATCACCTGGGCGGGCGCTCACTACCGTCCCCAGAGCCTCGCCGTGGACACCCGACGGCACCCGGAGGCCGGCCGCCACCTGAAGGCCCACTGGACCCGCGTGGGCGAGGACCGCATCCGCGCGGGCGCCCCCGGGCAGTTCTCCTACAACGTCTTCACCGTGTCCCGGGAGGACTTCGAGCGCATCCGCGCCCTGCACCTGGAGTACTACTACGCCGTCCGGGCCATCGTGGCCGAGAGCGAGCCGGGCGAGTGTGTCGCCGTCGCCAACGTCCAGCTCTTCGCCTTGGACGACAAGCCCCAGTGATCAGCCGCAGCGCCAGCGGAGACGGGTGGCGGCGCTCCGACAGGCATCCCGGGCCTCGGTGAACCGCGCGAGGGCAGCCTCGCAGCCCAGGAGGGCGTCTCGCATGGACCCCGGCGTCCCAGCCTTCAGCGCGCGCAGGTCGAGCCCCAGCGCGACCGCTGAGATCTCAGGCACCGCGACCCTGAGCGCCGGGCTGCCCAGCTCCAGGGCGGCGCCGCTCAGCCGCTGGCCGCCGAACCAGGCGCCGGCGCCGAGGGCGTCCAGGCCGCGAAGCAGGGCGCTCACCGCGATCAGCCGCTCCCAACCGGACGCGGCGTGATGGACCTCGCGCAGGCTGCCGAGCTGCGACCGCACACGTCGGGTGAGGGTCACCGCCTCATCCAGCAGGTCCAGCGCCACCTCCGCCAGCTCGCGCCCCCGACGGTCCTCGTCGAGCTGGGCGCAGCCGCGCCGTTCATCGCTGCGGGTGAGTTGCTTGGCGACGGCCATCGGTAGGGCTCAGTTGGGCTGGATCGGGTAGTGATTCACGATATCGGAACCCGAGCACGAAGCTTAATCCAGCTGTGAATGATTGTGGATAGCTGTGGGTATCTCTGTGGATAAAAACCAGATGAGTCGACCCCATGTGGTCATCCTCGGGGCAGGCTTCGCCGGGCTCGCCGCGGCGCGCGCCCTCAGCGACGCGCCGGTGCGCGTGACGGTCGTCGATCGGCGCAACCACCACCTCTTTCAGCCCCTGCTCTACCAGGTGGCCACCGCCGCGCTGAGCGCCCCTGACATCGCCGCGCCCATCCGCCGTGTGCTGCACCGGCAGAAAAACGTGCGGGTGCTGCTGGAGGAGGCCGAGCGGGTAGACGTCGCGGGGCGCGCGCTACACCTGAAGAGCGGCGAGGCGCTGGCCTACGACTACCTGCTCGTCGCCGCTGGCGCGGGGAACTTCTACTTCGGCAACGACCACTGGGCGGCCCACGCGCCCGGCCTGAAGACGCTCGAGGAGGCGCTCGACATCCGGCGTCGGGTGCTGCTGGCCTACGAACACGCCGAGCGGGACACTCACATCCACCGGCGGGAGGCGTGGCTCACCTTCGTGGTCGTCGGCGCCGGGCCCACCGGGGTGGAGATGGCCGGAGCGCTCGCGGAGATCGCCCGCCACACCCTGGCCCGGGACTTCCGCAGCATCGACCCGACGCTGGCCCGGGTGGTGCTGGTGGAGGGCGGGGATCGGCTGCTGCCCGCCTTCGCGCCGGAGCTGTCCGCGGCGGCGGCGAGGCAGCTGGAGAAGCTGGGGGTGGAGATCCGCACCAGCGTTCGGGTGACGAACATCGACGCCGACGGGGTGCAGCTCGGCGACGAGCGCATCGTCGCCAGGACCGTGGTGTGGGCCGCCGGGGTGCGGGCCTCCCCGCTGACACAGACGCTGGACGCGCCGCTCGATCGGGGGGGTCGGGTGATGGTGGCGCCGGACCTCTCCCTGCCGGACCACCCGGAGGTCTTCGCGCTCGGTGACCTCGCGGCCTCAGAGCAGGCCGACGGCTCCTTCGTCCCCGGCGTGGCGCAGGGGGCCATCCAGGGCGGACAGCACGCCGCCCGCTGCATCCTCGCGGATCTGGCGCGCCGGGAACGCGCCCCCTTCCGCTACCGGGACAAGGGCTCCATGGCGACCATCGGCCGCTCCAAGGCGGTCGCGGAGGTGGGGAAGCTCAAGCTGTGGGGCTCGCTCGCGTGGATACTGTGGCTCTTCATCCACGTCCTCGCCCTGGTGGGCTTCCGCAACCGGGTGATGGTGATGCTGGAGTGGGCCTGGGCCTACGTGAGCTGGCAGCGCTCGGCCCGGGTCATCCTCACCGAGCCTCCCGCGCCTCCCGCTCCTCCAGCGCCTCGAACCGATCCTTGATGTGTCCGGTCGTGGCCCAGGCGACGCGGCCGTCGTCCAGGTAGGGCTGCAGCCTGTCGAACCACTGCTCGAGCACGTCCCGCTCAAGCGTTCCGCCCATGGACCAGGTGACGCTGAACACCTCGAGCCCCCCGGGCTCGGCGATGTCGAGGGCGTGCTCCAGATCCGCGAAGAAGAGGGGCAGATCCTCCTCGGTGAACTCACAGTCGGTGGCGGAGGGGTCGGCGGCGCTCTCCTGGTTGCAGCCCAGGCTGGTCGCCGCCGGGATCATGATGACGGAGCCGTCTGGATCCACCTCGGTCCACCGGGCGCTGGAGCCCGCGCGCCAGGGGCGCAGGCGGTCCGGGAAGTTGAGGAACGGCTGGTGGCAGTCATCCGGCTGCTCGCAGTCGCTCAGCTCCGGCGGCTGGAGATCCGCGTCCAGCGACTTCGCGCACCACGCGACCAGGCCGCCGATCGAGGTGAAGCCGGCCCGGGAGGCGGCCTCCAGCCAGTCCAGCTCCGCGCACGCTCCCGAGACATGGCGGGCGTCGATTCCCAGCGCCGAGAGCCCGCCCCGATCCGCCCGCAGCTCTGAGACCGCCTGCTCATAGCCGCCGCCCTCCAGCCGGCCCCAGAGGTCCGCGTGCACCTCGACCGCGTGCTCCAGGTCCACCAGCTCAGCGAGGGTATCGTCCCCCTGCTCCACGCTCGCCGCGATGATGTCGTTGGCCTCGAAGGTGAAGCGGGCGCCGTGGCGCTCCCCTCGCCTCGCGAGCTTCTTGATCTCGCGGGTGTAGCTGCGAAAGGTGCTGTCGTCCCGGAGCGCCCAGCCCTCCAGATGCAGCGAGAGGTTCAGCGCGAGCTCGATGTTCTCCCAGTCCGGCTCCTCGAAGGCGGCCCGCCGACAGCCTGAGCTCAGCAGGAGCACCCCCAGCGCCCAGGCGATCGTGGTCAGGGCTCGGATCGGGACTCCAGGTCGCGGAAGCGCTCCACGATGTAGTCCGCGCCGGCCCAGGTGACACGCCCGTCGTCGATGTAGGGCTCCATGCGCGACAGCCACTGCGCGAACACCTGCTCATCCGGGATGGCGCCCATGGACCACGCCACGCTGAACACGTTCAAGTCGTCGGGCTTCGCCAGCGACAGCGCCCGGTCGAGATCGGCGAAGAACAGCGGCAGGTCTTCCTCATCGAAGGTGCAGTCGGTGCCGTCGGGCTCGGTGACCTGCTCGTGATTGCAGCCGAGGACGGTGGCCTCGGGGATCAAGATGATGGCGCCGTTCGGATCCTCCTCGGTCCACCGGGCGGCGGAGCTGACCCGCCAGGGCTGGAGGCGATCGGGGAAGTAGAGGAAGGCGTCGTGGCAGTCCACCGGGCTCTCACAGGCGTCGATGCCCGGAGGCCGCAGGTCGTCGTCCAGCGTCTTCGCGCACCAGGCCACCATCCCCCCGATGGAGGTGTACCCAGCCTCGACAGCGGCCCCGACCCAGTCCAGATCCGTGCAGGCCCCGGAGAGATGCCGGGCGTCGATCCCGAGCGCTCGGAGCTGACGCCGATCATCGACCAGAACATCGACGGCCTGCTGGTAGTCGCTGCCGCCATCGCCCCGCCCCCAGAGGTCCGAGTGCGACCCGACCGCGTGCCCCCGCTCCAGCAGTCGAGCCAGCGTGTCGTCGTCGCGGTCGAGGCTGGCCTCGGTGATGGCGCGGGCCTCACAGGTGAGCCGCCCGCCGACCCCCTCGACGGCACCGGCCAGGCGCTCCAGCTCACCGGCATACAGCTCGAAGGAGCCGTCCTGATACCAGTGGGTGCCCTCAAGATGCAGGGAGAGGTTGAAGACGAGCTCAGGGGCTTCGCTGGAATCCAGGACCGCCGGTCGGCAGCCCATTCCCCCAGCAATCCCCACACACAACATCAGCGACGTCCACCACACGCCCTCCACTATAGCGCCGTTGTCTCTGCCTACTCCTCGATTTCGGGCTCCGTGACGCTCGTGGCGAGGTCGGCGCCGGACATGTCCAGCACGGTACCGATCTCGATGTTGCCGACCCGGGTGCTGGCCTCGAGGTGGGTGTAGGCGTCAGCGCTGAAGGGGATCTGACTCTTCACCCGGCCGATCGTTGTGTCGAGGGTGGTGTCGAGCCAGCTCCCGTAGGGGAAGTCCACCGCGACCCGACCGACGCCCGCCCTCGCCCAGACCCGCCCCGCCGGCACAGCGGCGTAGGTCAGCGCCACCCGCCCCATGCCCACCTCGGCCTCCAGGGGCGCCATCAGCCCGTCGAGCTCGATGCGCCCGACGCTGACGTAGGCGTTGATGGCCTGGCTCGTGGTGGTCCCCTGGATGCGGCCGGTCCCCACGTAGAGATCCAGCGGCCCGGTGACGTCGTTCACGCTCACCCGCCCGCTGCCCAGGTCGACGGAGACGGGGGCGGTGGTCCCCCAGAGGGCGATGTCGCCGCTGCGCCCCTCGATGGCGAGCTCGGTGTCGCCGGCCAGGACCAGCTCCAGGTCGATCTTGCAGCGCCGGAGGGTGCCGCCTTCCGTTCGGGCGATCTCGACGATGGCCTTGTCTCGATCGCCGCCGAAGCGCAGCTCGCAGTCGTCCTGCCAGTTGGTCGGGGTGGCGATGAGCAGGGTCTTGCTGGCCCCGGCGTCGCGGCTGACGACCACGTCGCCGAAGCCGCTCAGGATCTCCAGCTCGGGGATTGAGCCGGGAAGGGTCTTCTCGACGGGCTCGAAGGGCACCAGGCTCTCGGCGGAGGCCGAGGCGACAAGCGCGAACGCAAGCAGGGTCATGTCTCTCTCCAGGTCCGGTCTCTGCAGACAACGTGCGTGGATAGAGCGGTATTCGCGCGGATTCAGTCGTCTCGGTTTGTCACGGCCCCGAGGCGTCCCCGACTACCGGTCGTAGCTCAGCGCCGGCGAGAGCCAGCGCTCGGCCTCGTCCATGCTCCACCCCTTCCGGCGGGCGTAGTCCGCGACCTGATCCCGATCGATCTTCCCGAGGCCGAAGTACCGCGCCTCCGGATGCGCGAAGTAGAAACCGCTGACAGCAGCCGCCGGCCACATGGCGCAGGACTCGGTCAGCGTCACACCGGTCGCCTCGGTCGCGCCCAGCATGGAGAACAGCGTGCGCTTCTCGGTGTGATCCGGGCAAGCCGGGTAGCCCGGCGCCGGCCGGATGCCGCTGTACTGCACGCCGATCAACCCCGCGTTGTCGAGGTTCTCATCGGAGGCGTAGCCCCAGACATCCGTGCGGACAAGCTGGTGCAGCCGCTCAGCGAAGGCCTCAGCCAGACGATCGGCCAGCGCCTTCAGCAGGATCGAGTTGTAGTCATCGTGATCCGCCTCGAAGGCGGCGGCCCGCTCCTGGAGCCCCTCACCCGCGTTCACCACGAAGCCACCGATCCAATCATCCCCCTTCCCCGCCGGGGTCAGGTAGTCCGAGAGCGCGAGGTTCCGCGTGCTGGCCTTCCGGCTCTGCTGACGCAGGGTGTGCAGCAGCGCCTTGACCTCGCCGTGCTCATCAAACACCTCGATGTCATCGCCGACGGCGTTGGCCGGGAAGATCCCCACCACAGCCCGGGCGGTCAGCCACTTCTCATCGATGATCCGAGCCAGCATGGCCTTCGCGTCGCCATAGAGCTTGCGAGCCGCCTCGCCCTTCTTTGCGTCGTCCAGGATCTTCGGGAAGGAGCCCCGCAGCTCCCAGGTGTGGAAGAAGGGGGTCCAGTCGATGTACTCGACCAGCTCGGCCAGCGGGTAGTCATCAAAGCGGGTGATGCCGGGCTTCTTCGGCGCGGTCGGCGCGTAGTCCAGCCTGGGCCGGTTGGCCCGGGCCTGCCCGAGCGTGGCCCTGGCGACCGACGCCGTGCGACCCGCCCGGTCCTCGCGCAGCTTCTTGTACCGCGCGCGGGTCTCGGCGACGTAAGCGTCGCGGTTGTCCTCGCTCAGGAGCAGCGTCGCCACATTGACCGCCCGGGAGGCGTCCTCCACATAGACCACCGGGTGCTCGTAGTGGGGCTCGATCTTCACCGCGGTGTGGATGCGGGAGGTGGTCGCGCCGCCGATGAGCAGCGGAACCTCGAAGCCCTGACGGGTCATCTCCTTCGCCACCGTCACCATCTCGTCCAGCGAGGGGGTGATGAGCCCGCTCAGGCCGATGATGTCCGCGCCGATCTCCTTGGCGATCTTCAGGATCTTCTGGAAGGGCACCATCACGCCGAGATCGATGACCTCGTAGTTGTTGCACTGGAGCACCACGCCCACGATGTTCTTCCCGATGTCGTGCACGTCGCCCTTCACCGTGGCCATCAGGATCTTGCCCTTGGCCCGGGAGCCCGCGTCCTTCTCGTCCTCGATGAAGGGCACGAGGTGGGCGACCGCCTTCTTCATGACCCGCGCGGACTTCACCACCTGGGGCAGGAACATCTTGCCGGAGCCGAAGAGGTCACCGACGACGTTCATGCCGTCCATCAGCGGGCCCTCGATGACGTGGATCGGACGCTCGGCGGACTGACGGGCCTCCTCGGTGTCCGCGACCACGTACTTGTCGATGCCGTGCACCAGCGCGTGCACCAGCCGGTCCCGCACGCTGGCCTCGCGCCAGGTCAGATCCTCGACCTTGCTGCGGGCCTGGCCCTCGACGTCGTTGGCGACCTCCAGCAGACGCTCGGTGGCGTCGTCGCGGCGGTTGAGCACCACGTCCTCGACCCGCCCCCGCAGATCGGCGGGCAGATCCTCATAGACCGCGAGCTGGCCCGCGTTGACGATGCCCATGTCCATTCCGGCCTGGACCGCGTGGTAGAGGAAGACCGAGTGGATCGCCTCCCGGACGGGGTTGTTGCCCCGGAAGGAGAAGGAGACATTGGAGACACCGCCGCTCACCATGGCGCCGGGCAGCGCCGCCTTGATGCGCCGGGTGGCTTCGATGAAGGCCACGCCGTAGCCGGAGTGCTCCTCGATGCCGGTGGCGATGGCGAAGACGTTGGGGTCGAAGATGATGTCCTGGGGATCGAAGCCCAGCTCGTCCACCAGGATGCGGTAGCTCCGCGTGCAGATCTCGACCTTGCGCGCCACCGTGTCGGCCTGTCCGTCCTCGTCGAAGGCCATGACGACCACCGCCGCGCCGTAGCGAAGCACCTTGGTCGCCTGCTCGCGGAACGAGTCCTCGCCCTCCTTCAGGCTGATGGAGTTGACGACGGACTTGCCCTGCACGCACTTCAGGCCGGCCTCGATGACGCTCCACTTGGAGGAGTCGATCATCACGGGCACGCGGGAGATGTCGGGCTCGGAGGCGATGAGGTTCAGGAAGCGGACCATGGCCCCCTCCGAGTCCAGCATGCCCTCGTCCATGTTGATGTCGATGATCTGGGCGCCGTTCTCGACCTGGTGCCGGGCGACGTTCAGGGCGCGCTCGTAGTTGCCGTTCAGGATCATCTTGGAGAAGCGGGCGCTGCCGGTGACGTTGGTGCGCTCGCCGACGTTGACGAAGTTGGACTCGGGCCGGATGACCAGGGGCTCCAGGCCGCTCAGCCGGGCGTAGGGCGCGACCTCGGGGACTGTGCGAGGGGGGATGCCATCGAGGGCGCGGACGATGGCGGAGATGTGCGCCGGGGTGGTGCCGCAGCAGCCGCCGACGATGTTGACCAGCCCCTCCTCGGCGAAGCCGCGCACGAGCTGGGCCATGAACTCCGGGCCCTGGTCGTACTCGCCGAACTCGTTGGGCAGGCCGGCGTTGGGGTGCGCCGAGACCAGGGAGGTCGCCACGCCGGCGATCTCCTGGATGTGGGGGCGCATCTCCTCGGCGCCGAGCGCGCAGTTCAGGCCGATGCTCAGGGGCCGGGCGTGCTTCAGGGAGTACCAGAAGGCCTCCGGGGTCTGCCCGGAGAGGGTGCGGCCGCTGGCGTCGGTGATGGTGCCGGAGATCATGATCGGGATCTCGGCGCCCAGCTCATCGAAGAGCGTGAGCACCGCGTAGACCGCGGCCTTGGCGTTCAGGGTGTCGAAGACGGTCTCGATCAGGATGATGTCGGCGCCGCCGTCGATGAGGCCCCGGGAGGCGTCCTTGTAGGTCTCGGCGAGCTGATCGAAGGTGACGTTGCGGAAGCCCGGGTCGTTGACGTCCGGGGACATCGACGCGGTGCGGTTGGCGGGGCCGAGCACGCCGGCCACGAAGCGGGGCTTGTGCGGCTCCTTCGCGGTCGCGGCGTCGGCGGCCTCCCGGGCGGCGGCGGCGCCGGCCTTGTTCTGCTCGTAGACCAGGTGCGCCATCTGGTAGTCCGCCTGGGACAGCGCGTTGGCGTTGAAGGTGTTGGTCTCCAGGATGTCCGCGCCGGCCTCGGCGTAGGCGGCGTGGATCTCCCGGATGACGTCGGGGCGGGTCAGGGAGAGCAGCTCGTTGTTGCCCTTCACGTCGATGGGGTGGTCGCCGAAGCGGTCCCCGCGGAAGTCCTCCTCCTCCAGGCCGTAGCCCTGGATGAGCGTCCCCATGGCGCCGTCGATGATGAGAATGCGCTCGGCCAGCGCGGCGCGGAGCAGCTCGGCGCGGGCGGGATCAATGGGCGAACTGTCAGACATTTCGGGGCTCCTGAACGCGGGTCGCGTGGAGGGTGATGATCTCGAAGTGAGGGGCGCGGCGCTCGCGGCCAGTGACGGCCGCGGCCTCGACGCGGAAGCCGGCCCGCTCCAGCAGCGCGCGCAGCGCCGCCGGCTCGAAGCCGCAGTTCAAGTGGTTGTAGGGGCGCACGGCCTCGCGGTGGGCGTGCTCCCGCAGGGCGACGCCGACCAGGGGGGCGCCGGGCTGGAGCACCCGGGCGACCTCGGCCAGCACACGGCCGGGCTGCTCGGTGTAGCTCAGGGCGTTCAGCAGGAGCGCCGCGTCGTAGCTGGCGTCCCCGAAGGGCAGCGCGTGCATGTCACCGCGCACGAAGCGCACATGAGCCAGGGACTCCCCGGCGCGGCTCATGCGCTCGCGGCCGGCGGCGACGACCTTCTCGCTGATGTCCAGACAGGTCACGGCCTCGGAGCGGGAGGCGATCAGCTCGGCGACCGCGCCGTCTCCGCTGGCGACGTCCAGCACCCGACCCAGGCGGGCCAGCCCGGGCAGGGAGCGGGCCAGGGACTCCCAGGTGCGGCCGGGGGCGTAGTGCCGCTCCATGGCGCCGGCGACCGAGTCCGCCCAGACCTCGCCCTCGGCGCGAGCGCGCACGATCTCCCGGGCGCGCTGTCGATCCTGGGCCAGCAGGGGGTCGGCGGTGCTGTCGCTCAGCTCGCTCCAGAGCCGGGCCGCCGCCTGGGGCATGCCCGCGCCGTTCAGGGCGTAGAAGGCGAAGCTGCCGACTCTGCGGTCGCGCACCATGCCGGCCTCGCGCAGCTTGCGGAGGTGGGTCGACACGCGCGGCTGGGGCAGCCGGGTCACGTTCACCAGCTCGGCGACGGTGAGCTCCTCTTCGGCCAGCAGCGAGAGCAGGCGCACCCGGGTCGGGTCGCCGAGGAGGCGGCAGAGATCCGTGCTGGTGGCGAGGTCGATCTGCATTGATATCTTCGTATCCGAATATTCGGATACGAGCAATAGACCTTGAAGGGCAATCTCCCGGCGCTCTTCGCTCGCGGGAACGGGGGAGTGGGGAGCGGGGAGCGGGGAGCGGGGAGCGGGGAGGCTGGAGCGCTGCTCGCCCTGGTGCGAGCCACTCCGGGTATGTTGACTCCGATGCTCTGGGCCGACTTCGTCAACGCCGTCTCCTCCCTGTTCTCCACCAGCGGTGTGCTCTTAATCTTGCTCGCGGTCGTCCAGACGACCGTCGTGGCGATCTACCTCCGGGATCTGGGACGACGACGCCAGATCGAACAAGGGAAGCGCCCCGCCGCATCAGAGCCCCTTCAGAATCAACTGCGCCTGCACCCCACCCACCGCCACCTCGAGAGCTTCACGGACGGCTTCCACGGCGCGGTCGACGGACTGCAGCTCAACGTCACCCGCTCCCCAACGCAGCTGACCGTCACCGTGCAGATGCCGCAGCTGCGCGAGCCCATGGTGTCCGTGGCGGAGCTGGGACTCCCAGGGGCGCTGCCGCTGCAGGAGCCGCTGCTGACGGCGACCCTGAACGCCGCCGCCCGAGCCGAGCTGCGCTCGATGCTGAACGTCGGGGTGATCTTCCGCGAGCGCCGCGTGCAGCAGGTGCTGCCCCGCTCCAGGGTGCTGCCCCTGGACGTGGATCAGGTGCGCTCGCTGGTGACCTCGGTGCGCAAGGTCTTTGTCCCCATCAAAGACGTGCCGGCGGCGCTGCTGGCCAACCTGAGGGAGCTCGACCCATCCGATCCCGATGCCCTGCCGGTGATGCGCCGCAACCTCCGCGTCCTGATGCGCTACTGCCCGTCGTCTCCCGCCTGCAAGCAGGCGCGGGCGATGCTGTCCGAGGCGACGGACCCCGACCTCCAGGCGATGCTGGCGATCGGACGGGGCGACGCCGGCACGGCGACGCTGGTGTCGGTCCTGTCCGCGCCGCTCACGTCGCCGGGGCCGCTCATCTCGGCGGCTGAGCAGCTGGGCCGCATGCGCCACGCGCCCGCGCTGCCGGGGCTGCTGCACCTCCTGAACAGCGAGCACCCGGAGGTGGTGGTGGCGGCGCTGGGGGCGCTGCGGAAGCTGCGAAAGCCCAACACCGCGCGGGCGATCTTCGGGGTGATGGAGAGCCCCTCCGCGGCGGCCCGGGAGGCCGCGGTGGCCGCGCTGGGAGACTGCGGGGACGCCTGGGCGGCGGCGGCGCTGAAGGGCTGGGCGAAGCGGAACCGCAGAGACCGGGCGGTGGCCAGCGCGGCGCGGCTGACGGCGGCGCGGCTGCACGATCGGTTCGGCGCGCTGACGGAGGCCGAGGCGGGCTCCCTCTCGATGGTGGGCGAAGAGGAGGCGCTCGACGGCGCCTTGAGCCTGCCCAAGCACCAGGCCGGACAGGTCTCGCTGGTCGAGAAGGCGCGCGACTGACGCCGGTGGACCTCGCGCATGGACCCCGCCGGTTAAGCCTCAGCCGTGCTCCTGCTGATCCCCCTCGCCCTCGCTGACCCCACTCTGGACGCCCTGCGCCTGTCTCCGACCGTGGCGGTGCTGGACAACGGGCTGACGGTCATCGTGCACGAGGACCGCCGGGCGCCGGTGGTGTGTACGGACCTCATCTACGCCGTGGGCGCCTCCGAGGACCGCCCCGGGCGCACGGGCAAGGCCCACTTCTTCGAGCACCTGATGTTCGAGGGCAGCGCCAACGTCCCCGCCGGCGCCTACGATAGCTGGCTCGCCGAGGGCGGCGCGTCGAGCAACGCCTGGACCGATCTCGACTGGACCGCCTACCAGATGCAGGGGCCGCCGGGCGCGCTGGACCTGAGCCTCTTCCTGGAGAGCGACCGCATGGGCTGGCTGCCCCACGGCATGAGCGACGAGGCGGTCGAGAACCAGCGCGGGGTCGTCCGCAACGAGCGCCTCGGCGACGAGACCGACGACAGCAGCCTGCCCATCTACGCTCTGGAGGCGGCGCTGTGGCCTGAGGCCCACCCCTACCACTGGCCGGTGGTGGGCACCATGGATGACATCCTGGGCATGGGGCGGGGCGAGCTCGCGGCGCACTTCAACCGCTGGTACGTGCCGGGCAACGCCGCCCTGGTCATCGTGGGCGACGTGGACGCCGACGCGGCGATCGCGTCAGCCCGCGAGCAGTTCGCCCTGGTGCCCGCCGGCGAGCCCCCCGAGCGCATGACCCCTGAAGAGGCCGCCGCCCTGGCCCCGCCGCTGACCGAAGAGTCCCGCAGGGTCTTCTACGAGGACATGGACGACGCCCAGCTCTACCTCGCCTGGCGGACCGTGCCCGAGGGGCACCCGGACGAGGCCGCGCTGGACCTGCTCTCGGAGGTCATCGCCGGCGGCCGCGGTCGGCCGCTGGACGAGGCGCTCTACTACCAGGAGTCGCTGACGACCGGCGTGGGCGCCTGGAGCTGGAACGGCCGGATCGGCGGCGAGCTCGTCATCTGGGCCACCCGCGACGATCAGCCGCTCCAAGAGCTGATCCCCCCGATCGACGCGGCGCTGGAGCGCCTCCGGACCGAGGGCCCCACCGAGGAGGAGGTGGCCCGGGTGCTGGGGCGCTGGAAGACGCAGGTGCTGCAGGGGCTGGAGGACACCGAGGCCCTGGCGGACGCCCTCGCCCTCTGCCACGTCCGCACCGGCGACGCCGACTGCCTCGCCGACGATCTGGCCCGCTACCTCGCGGTGACTCCCGCCGACGTGCAGCGGGTCGCGCGGACCTGGCTGGGCCCCGGCCGGGTGGTGCTCTCTGTGCTCCCGGCGGACTTCGCGCCCCTGTCTGTGCCCGGCTCCGAGCCGGTGGACGCGCCGTGATCGCCGCCCTGCTGACCCTCGTGAGCCTCTCCGCCCTCGCGGTCCCCGCCGCGCGGGCTCAGTCGCTGGAGATCCCGGAGGAGCTGCCGCGCTCTACGGAGGACGCGGAGGGCGAGCGTGAGCCGATCTGGAAGCTGGGGCTGACCCCGGCCCCGGAGCGCCAGCCGCCGCCGATCTCCCCCCCCGAGGCGCCCACGCTTCCGGAGCCGGAGGTCCACGTGCTCTCGGGCGGCGGCATCGTGCACATCATCGAGCGGCCGGAGATCCCCCTCGTTCGCATCGAGGTGTCCGTGACCTGGGCCGGCCAGGACGCGCATCGGCGGCGGCGCAGCGCCGCCTCGCTGGCGGGCGATCTGCTGGGGGACGCCACGAAGACCCTCGACGCCGAGCGGCTCGCCAGCGCCTCGGAGCGCCTCGGCGCCGAGCTGGACGTGGGCATCACCCGCACCCGGCTGTGGGCGGACGTGGAGGTGCCAAAGGGCAGCGAGGCCGAGGCCATCGCGCTCCTGGCGGACGCCGTCCGCGCGCCGGCCGTGGACCGGGGCGAGGCGAAGCGGGCGGCGGCGCGCTGGGCGGACTGGCGTCGGGATCTGTGGCTGGATCTGCGGCGCACCCACACCAGGGCGGAGAACCACGCCTGGTTCCCCGAGGGCCACCCGGCCAGGCATCAGGCGCTGGAGAAGGATCTGCGGCGGCTGCGCGCGCGACACGTCCGGCGGGTGCACCGGAAGGTGACGCGCAAGGGCCAGCTCTTCATCGCCGTCGCCGGCGCGGCAGACGCCGACATCGTGCCCGCGCTGGAGGCGGCGTTCGGCGACATGCGCGGCGACAATCTGCACATCGCCTCCCCCGCCCCCGCGACGGCGGGCGGGGTCTGGCTCGTGGCCCGCTCGGGCTTTGACGTCGCGGCGATCACCCTCCTGGCCCCCGGGCCGGCCTGGGGGGACGCGGATCTGGCGGCGGCGCAGGTGCTCATGGGGATCTTCGCCGGGGACTTCACCTCGAGGGTGGAGGCGGATCTGAGAGAGACCCGCGGGCTGACCTATGGGGTCGACGGCGCCGTGCAGGTCTGGAAGAACAGCGGCCGCCTGCGGGTGTCGCTGGAGGTCGAGGAGGGTCGCGCCGTCGAGGCGCTGGAGGCGCTCCGAGAGCACGCCCGGGTGCTGGCGGCCGACGGGGTCACCGAGGACGAGGTGCGGCGGGCACAGCGCACGCTGACCCTGGAGGCGGGCCGCGCCCTGGAGACCAACGCGCGCATGGCCGCCATGGCCGGCGAGCTGTGGATGCGGGACGCGGACTTCGCCGACGCGGCGGCGCGGCTGTCGGCGGTGCAGGCCGTCACGGCCGGGGACGTCTCGGCGGCCGCTGCGCGCTGGTTCGAGGAAGAGAGCCTGATATGGATAGTCACAGGCAGCAGAGCTGCCTTGGAGCAGTCCATGATGGATGCAGAACTCCGACCGGATACGGTGATCAACGCCCGCAGCCTGAGCGAGTCCCGCTGAGCCATGCCCGACCGCCCCGCCGATCGCCCCGGCAACAGCCCAGACGCCCCCATAGCCGTGCTCGTCGTGGACGACGATGAGATGGTCCTCGAGTTCAACGCCCTCGTGCTGCGACGCGCCGGCTTTGATGTGACCCAGGTGATCAGCGGGCGCGAGGCCCTCCGCGTCACCCAGGAGCGCCCCCATCACTATCAGCTCCTCCTCGTGGATCTGAGCATGCCCGAGATGAGCGGCGAGGAGACGCTGCTGGCGATGCGGCTGCTGGAGCCCGGCCTGCCGGTCCTCGTGTGTACGGGACTCGAGGCCGAAGCCCGGCTGATGATGATGCGCGAGACCGGCCGCACGGGCCTCCTGGTGAAGCCCTACCCGGCGAGCCAACTACTGGACAGCGTACAGGCCCTGCTGAAGGAATGAAGCCGGCGTCGGATCCAGGCATACTGCAAGGTGAGAGCTACCTCAATCGTTGGAGGAATCGAGCACCCTCCCCTTGTGTTGCTCTTCAGCCGCGCGTGTTTTTTCCGTCGAGGTCTTCATGTCTCACACTCAGACCGTCCAACGCCCTCGCATGTCCCAAGCCTCGCTCGAGAAGCTCGGCCTGAAGACGATTGAGGAGGTGAGAGAGGAGGCGGTCTCCGCGAGTAGAACCGCGCCCCTGGTGGTGGAGAATCCCGGCGTGCTCGCCGGCGCCGCCGCCGCCTGGATGAGCATGACCTTCATGCTCTGCTATGTCTTCCTGCCGCTCACCCGACAGGCGCTCGGCCTGCGCTACGCCAGCGCCCCCAGCCTGGTGGACGAGGGCCTGATGCTGGGCGGCTCCCTCGCCGCCTTCGGCGTGGCGCTGGCGACGGTGGTCGCCGGCATCGCCATCACGAGGCCCAAGGTGTCGCTGGAGCTGGGCCGCCGGGAGCCTGTCGTCGCCGCCACCCTCGGGGGCCTGCTGCCCTGGGTGGTGCTGCACAACATCCTGCCCTCGCTGATCCCCTTCGCGGAGATGGGCGCGGGGGCGCTGCTGAGCTTCCTGGCCGTCAACCTGCTGGAGAGCGCGATGTTCGGCGTGATGCTCGCCAGCTTCACCCGCTCTCCGGGGAAGGCGTTCGGGCTCGGGGTCGGCTTCCAGATGCTGTTCATGACCCTCGGCGTCATCCTCACCCAGATCGCCCTCTTCGGGTTCTTCTAGAACCTCGTCAGGTCAGGGCTGCGGGGGCGCTGCCTTCGACGGCCTGGCCGCGCCTCTCCAGCGCCTTGAAGATGGCGACGCCGGCGGCGAGCGGGATCGCCCACTTGAGGAGTGAGATCGCCTTCAACGGAAGCGCGATCAGCTTCACGGGGAGCAGCAGGATGTAGAGGAAGGCTTTGAGGCCCAGGGCCAGGATCTTGAAGAGCACGCTGATGATGGTTCCCACGATGTCAGTCCTCCTCGGAACGCCGGTTTGACGGGAGCGCGCTGGTTTTATTTCCTCGCGCGCCTCAACCGGCCCCCAGCCCCACCCCGATCACCGCCTGATAATCAGACGGTGCCGCCGAGGCTCTCGGCGATCCGGAGGTAGCTCTCGTGCCGGGCGCGGGGGATCTCCCCCGCCTCCACGGCGAGCTTCACCTCACACTCGGGCTCGTGGCTGTGCGTGCAGTCCGTGTAGCGACAGCCCCGCCCCTCGTACTCGGGGAAGTACGTGCCCAGCTCCTTGAGCGTGATCTGCCAGAGGCCGAAGCTGCGGACCCCGGGGGTGTCGATGATGCGTGCGCCGTCGAGGTCGTAGAGCCGTGATGCTGAGGTGGTGTGGCGGCCCTTGCCGTCGTACTCCCGCACCTCTCCCACGCGAATCTCCAGGCCGCCGAGCGCGTTCAGCAGGGAGGACTTGCCGACCCCGCTGTGCCCCACGAGCGCGCAGAGCGCCCCCTCCAGCGCGGCGCGCAGCTCGCCCATGCCCTCCCCGGTGCCGGCGGACACCACGAAGGTCTGCACCCCGAGGGCCCGATACGGGCGGATCGTCACCTCCAGCGCGGCGCGATCGTCGACGAGGTCAGCCTTGTTGATCACCAGGACCGGGAGCGCGCCGCCCGCCTGGATCGCCACCAGCAGCCGGTCGATGAGCCCGGGCCGCAGCGGCGGGCTGCGCGCGGCGGCCACGATGAGCACCCGGTCGATGTTGGCCACCAGCACCCGCTGGCGGTTGGGCGTGCGCGGATCGGGCCGGGAGAGGGTCGTCTCCCGAGGCAGGACATGGGAGACGAGCCCCCGGCTCTCGGGGTCGGGCGGCTCCGCGTACAGCACCCGGTCGCCCACCGCCAGCGCGGCGCGCTGGGTGCGGGCGAGGTGCTTGGCCACATCGCAGGTGATCACCTCCCCCCCGGCGTGCACATAGCAGCAGCGGTGCGCCACGCCGACGACGAGGCCCTCCCGCCCGGCGTAGATGGGCGCCTCACCGTCCGGATGCTCGCTGTCGAGGGTCTCCCCCGGCCCGTCGATGTGCAGCAGGTACAGCACCAGATCATCCAGCGACCGGGCGCGGGCGCCGGCGCCGGTCTTGGTGCGGTACATGCGGCCTGCCCGCTTGTAGAGCTTGTCCCGGGCGCGCGTATCCATCGCCGCGAGGCGCTCCTGCAGGCGCTTCTTGGTCTTCCGATTCATCGACTGTCTGAAACTGGCATCCGGGGGAGTATCAAGCTCCCAGGAGAGACTGCACCCGAAGCTGAAGCTCCCAGCTCCGGAAGGGCTTCTTCAGGAAGCCCTGGAAGGGGTAGTCCAGCAGCAGCGGGCCGATCTCCTGATCCTCCAGTCCGCTCATCAGGAAGATGGGCAGCCGGGGCTGCTGCTGCCACATGCGCGCGGCGACGATGTGACCGTCGAGGTCCGGCATCGTCTCGTCCATCAGCACCAGATCAGTCTCGTGGCCGTGCTGATCGAACCACGCCAGCGCGGCCTCGCCGCCGAGCGTGATCTGGACGTCCCGTCCCGGCCCGGCGAGCATCCTGCCGACCATCTCGGCCGTCTTGATGTTGTCGTCGACTACCAGAATGGTCACGACATCAAGGAGGGTCTCTGCATTTGTCATTACAAAAATTCTACAGGAGTTTCGTCGGTCGGATCCAACAGACTTCAACAAACGTCAAGGAGATGTCAGGGAGGAAGTTGCTGCTGGAACGCCATCTTGTTAAATCCGAAGGTCGATTCCCCGGCATCACGTGCCCCCTTTGATGCGGCGCAGCGTTCGTCACGAGACGAACGGCAAGCGTCCCCGCCCCCGCAACACGCGGAGAGGATCGGACCAGAGAGGGTAACGCGGCCCAAGCACTGAGATGCCAGACATGCGCTTGCTGTTTACCCTCGCTCTGACCGCGGCGTTCGCGGCCCCCACGACCTGCGCCCTCGACGACTGCGCCCTGTCCTCCGCCATGCACGAGCTGTCCGCTCCGGAGGTGCAGATCCCCGCCAACCGCGCCTGGATGCTCCACGACCTCGCCGACGCCCGCGACGCCCTGCGCGCCCGCCACACCTCCCGCGCCGCCCGCCTCGCCGCCGCGCTGCACCGGGCCGTGGAGGCCCAGGCCGACGCCGCGCTCACCGCGGAGGACTCCCGCTTCCTGATGGCCATGCACGACGACCTCGCCGACATCCTGACCGACGCGGGCTGGGCGGCCCCGGCGGCCCCGGTCCTCCCCTACATGGATCAGGCGGTCTCCCTCCGCTGAGGCGACCGGAGACCGCTCAGATCCTCGGCTGCCTGGGGGAGTCGTTGGGGGCGTCGGGCTCGCAGGGCAGCTCGACCAGATCGGGGAGCGGCAGCCGAGCGGACCGGCAGTGAGCAGCCAGAGATGTCAGCCAGGGAATCATCAATACAGCGAATCCCCTCCCGGGTCCGGGGCCGCCTGGAGCCAGCCGCGCTCAGCGCCGCTGGCGCTTGCGCTCCCGTGGCCGCCGCCGGAACCGCCCGCCCTTCGCCCGCTGGTACCCCGTCGCCAGCGCCAGCCGCTCCAGCGTCTCCCGATCGCAGCCGAGCCAGCTCATGGCCTCCTCAGGCAGCTCGAACGGCCCCTCCGCTTCCCGCGCCAGCTCCCGAAGCCGCGCCGCGAGCCGCTCCGCCATGTCCGCGCGGACCGCCAGCGGCCCCTGGGGCACGAAGCCCATGGCCGCGTAGAGCGCCTTCGGGCGAGCCTCGTCCATCGGGATGGAGACCGCCCCGCCGTCCGGCGGCCTGGGGATGGGCCGCACCGCGAAGTGCACATACGCCAGCAGCGCCCGCAGCGAGAGCGTGTCCCCGCCGATGAGCTCGCCGCAGTACACCGCCTGGGTGCCGAGGCGCACCCCCAGCCGCGCCAGCTGCTTGCGGTCCTTCCCAGACAGCGAGCCGGGCGCCGCCGAGCGGTGCACCACCCCCAGCCAGGCGACCAGCAGCGCCACCAGCGCCTGCCCCTCCTCGCTGAGCCCCCGGGCCTCCCCTCGGCGCAGCGGCGCGGCCAGGCCCTCCACCCGGTCTCGGACCCAGGCCGTCAGCCGTCGCTCCACCCGCCCCCGGGCGCCGGGGCCCAGCAGCGGCGAGGGCAGCACCTCGATCCCCGGCTCGGCGGGCGTGGGGCCGGCCTCCAGCGAGGCGATGGGGCCGCCCTGCCAGTGGATGCGCCCCGCCGAGTCCACCACGAAGGCGTCGTCGCTGTCCTCCACCAGCCGCTGGACCCGGGCGTCGATGCCCTTCCCGAGCAGCGCCGCCCCGCGCTGGAGCAGGGTCATCTGGTCTCGGGGGCGCAGGCCCGTGTTGAGCTTCAGGGAGAAGCCCTCCAGCTTGCCCAGGAGCTGCCCCGCCGCCGTGATGGCGCCGCCCTCCGCGAGCTGCACGTCCTCCAGCCGCGCCCGCCGCCCGCCGCCGCGGGCCGAGGCGAGCTGATCCACGAAGCGCTGGGTGAGCCGCTCATGCAGCGCGTCGGAGAGCCGGTCCTCGATGGCCCGGGTGCGCCGCTGCCAGTGCTCGGGATCCGCCAGCCAGTCCCGCCGGTAGGACACATACGTCCAGGTCCGGGTCCAGGCGATGCGGGTCATCAGCGCCTCGATGTCCCCGTCCATCCGGTCCAGCCGCGAGACCCGCTCGGCGAGCCAGTCCTCGGACACCTGGCCGGACTCGGCGATCTGCCGGAAGAGGCGGGCTTGGAGCTGGAAGTGATCGTCCGTGAGCGTCTTTCGGAAGTCCGGGATGCGGCAGATCTCCCACAGCAGCGCCACGGCGTCGCGGCCCTTCGCGAGCGCGGCGACCGGCGGCATGCTGACGAGCTTCTCCAGGGACACCTCGTCCGCGGCGCCGCGCATCTGCGCCAGCACCCGGCGCGGCGGCGCGACGAGCAGGCTCTCCCGCAGCTCGGCGATCGAGCCGAACGAGAGCTTGGTGTTGCGCCACCACAGGCGCCGCAGCGGCCTGAAGATGTGGGACTCCACCGCCAGGATCACCTCCGGGTCGAAGGGGTTCTCCCGGTCCGTGGGCCCGAAGCTGCCGTCCTTCTGGAAGCGCCCGGCCCGGCCGGCGATCTGACCGACCTCCGCGGCCTCCAGCTCGCGCAGCTTGCGGCCGTCGAACTTGCGCGTCCCGGCGAAGGCGACGTGGTCGATGTCCATGTTCAGGCCCATGCCGATGGCGTCGGTCGCGACCATCAGCGGCACCTCGCCCGACTGGAACATGGCCACCTGGGCGTTCCGGGTGCGCGGGGAGAGCGCCCCCATCACCACCGCCACCCCGCCGTGGCGGGCCCGCAGCCGCTCAGCCAGCTCGTAGACCCGCGACGCGGAGAAGGCCACCACGGCCGTTCGGGCCGGCAGCGCGCCCAGGCGCTTGTGGCCGCCGTAGCTGAGCTTGGAGAAGCGGGGCTTGCGCTCGATCTGCGCGGTGGGGACCAGCGCCTGCAGGAGCGGCGTGATGGTGTCCGAGCCCATGAACATGGTCTCGCGCACGCCGCGGGCGTTCAGCAGGCGATCCGTGAAGATGTGCCCCCGCTCCGGGTGCGAGCCGAGCTGCACCTCATCGACGGCCATGAAGTCCACCGGCCGGGACACGGGCATGGACTCCACGGTGCAGAGGAAGTACCGCGGGTTGGGCGGGATGCGGCGCTCCTCACCCGTGATGAGCGCCACGGAGGCCTCCCCCACCCTGGCGCTCACCTTGTCGTAGACCTCCCGGGCCAGCAGGCGCAGCGGGAAGCCCATCATGCCCGTGCGGTGGCGGAGCATCTGCTCCACCGCGCGGTGGGTCTTGCCCGTGTTGGTCGGGCCGAGCAGGGCGGTGATCCGCCCGCCCTCGAAGTCGGGCAGAGGCATTGGGCTTGAGGGGCTGGAGCCTGAAGGGGCTAGGGAGTGAGGAAGGCGCGGAGCGTCACGTCCAGCTCAGCGCGCATGTCCTTGGAGATGCTGTGTTGAACGCCCGGGTACTCGGTGAGCGTGGCGTCGAGGCCGGCGGCCTCGAGCGCGGCGAGGCTGCGCCGGGCCAGCGCGGGGTCGATGACCGTGTCGGCGTCGCCGTGGAGGGCGCGGATGGGGACTGTGGCGCCCGTGGCGCTGCTCAATTCAGGGAGGATGCTTTCGGGGAGGAAGCCGCTGACGGGGATCGCCCCGGAGTAGAGGTCGGGGTGCCGAACCGCCGCGGTGTAGCTGATCATTCCGCCCTGAGAGAAGCCGGTGATGGCGGGCTTGACCTCGCAGGTGTGCTGCTCACAGAGCCAGCGCGTCAGCGCAGCGACCTGATCCGCCGCGTCGCCGACCTCGGCGGCGATCTGCGCCGGCGGGCTGGTGACCCGCACGTTGAACCAGGACCAGCCGCCGTTGGCGTACGGGAGGATCGCCTGGGGGAAGACCACCCGGGCGGGCACGGGCCAGGACGCCAGCACCCGCGCGAAGTTCTCGGGCTTGTCGCCCCGACCATGCACCGCGATCACCAGCGGCAGGGTGTCGCCAGCGCTCGCGCCGCCAGTCAGCACCTCGTGGAAGACGAGCGGCGCCTCGTCAGCCGGCGGCACCTCAGGGGCAGCCGGGACAGCCGGTGGCGCCTCGGCGACAACCGGGCGTTCACAGCCGAGGGCGAGGGCGAAGAGCAGAAGGAACGCGTGCATCCCTCCTGCTCTATCGTATTACTCAGCGGGCGCGAGAACCTCGGGGAGCTCGGCGAGAGCGCGGATCTCCTCATTCTGAGACTTCAGGATGCGCTCACCGGCCTGATCCTTCAGCGGACCGTCCATGGCCGCCTCGGCGACGTTCAGGGCCACGGTGGGCTCCATCTCGTCCAGGGTGCCGAGGGCGAGCAGGGCGAGGCCCAGCAGATCCGGGTCCGTCACCCAGGCCTTCAGCTCCGCCTCGATCTCAACCGAGTGGTTGCGGATCAGGCAGTCGGCGGCGCGCATCCCCACCCACGGGGGCTGGACGGCCTCTCGCACGATGACCTGCAGCGTCTCCACCGGGGTCTCGGTCAAGGTCTCGACCTCGGCGCAGGTCGGCGAGGCGTCGCGGCTGAGGAAGGCGTCGTAGACGGCGCGCTCCTCCGCGGAGGGGGTGAAGTCGTCGGCGAGGGCGGGGCCCGCGCTCAGGGAGAGGATGATCGTGAGGGTGGTCATGAGTCGCTCCGTCACTTGGTTCCAGTGTAGCGCTGCATCACGGCCTGCTGACCTGAGGTCAGGTCGTTCTGAGCGACGCAATCAGAGAAGCTGCACACCGGGTAGGGGAACATGAGGTTGGAGCCCAGCGCGCTCTCGCACTGGTTCCGGCTCGTGCAGCGATCGGTGTCGTCGATGGCGTCCCAGAAGCCCCAGCCGTCCTCGACCGGGTGGAACAAGCCGACGTAGTGGCCGACCTCGTGGGCCAGGGTCTCGCCGAAGAGGGTGATGTCCTCCTCGCTGAACTTCCCGTCCTGCCCCGCGTTGGCCAGCCAGGAGATGACGGTGGCGCTGCGGGTGGTGGGGATGAGGGTGCCGGGGATGTTGCCGGACACGCCGAGGTAGCTGCGGGAGTCACCGTCGATGGACTCGCCGATGATGACCACGATCTCATCACCGTCGGCCATGTTGGAGGCCTGGATGATGGACTGTCCGTCGCCGTAGCCGGGGAAGGGCAGGTCGGTGGAGATGTCGCTGGACTCGTAGCGGACCGTGAGCTCCAGGTTCTTGTTGCCCCAGATCTGCTTCCAGTAGGCCACCGCGTCCTTGACGCCGGTGGTCACCGTGTCGTTGTTGGAGAGGCCCTTGGCGTAGATGACGACGGCCTTGACGGAGCCGCTGTTGGGCTCGGAGTCCTTGCGGCGGTGCACCGTGACGTCGACGCCGCCGCTGGGGGCGTAGTAGAGGCCGCCACCCTGCTCCTTGTAGGCGCCCACCACCACGGTGTAGGTGCCGTTCTGCAGAGCGCCCTCGTCCTTGCGGATGGGGTAGTTGAGGACCGTGTCCACGTCGGCGTAGAAGGCGTAGGTCAGGGACTCCTTGCCGTTGTACCAGTCCTCCCAGTTGAGGACCTCTTTGCCGTTGGGGGCGAGAACCTGCTCCACGGAGACGTAGTCGACGCCCTGACCCTTCTCGGCGGTGACGAGGAAGGAGCGGTGATCGTTGACCTCGACCTTGATGTTGGCGAGGCCCTGGTTGTCGGCCTTGGCTGACTCGGTGTAGGTCGAGAGGGTGCCGTTGGTCTCTTGCTGTTGCGGCTCAGTGCCGGTGCTGTCTTTGATGACGCAGCCCACAATCGTCGGGAGGACGAGGAGGCTGGAAAGTAAGAGCGTCTTCATCGGGCCCTCTCGAGCGGTGAGTTCGTGGTGGCGGAGCGTCCTGATAACGTGCATGCGGCGCCCCCGGGACGGATGGCGTCGCGTGAATCTTCAGCCAGAATAGTGGCTGGGGTGGTGGAGCGATAGTGCCCGCCGTGAGAATCGGTGATGGGTGAAAGTCTTGTATGAACCCCCGGCCTGGTTGTGTTGGGCCGGAAAAAATCCCTGGGGGCGGGTGTGGGGCTGTAGGTGGCAGCGAATGGTTTGAGCCGCGCCGCACGGCGCGTCAACTGCGAGTGCGTGCCTGTGAGGACCGTGACGTCGTCTCACTGAGCCCGCACCTTCCTCCTCCTCTCCTCTCCTCTTTCAGAGCGACTCCGAGCGGCTTCAGAGCGGCTGCTTCACAGCGACTCCAGCGGCGCCAACCGCGCGGCATCCCCACCCTCTCGCTGAGCCCGCACCTTCCTCCTCCGGAGCGGCTTGCACACGCGGCATCCCCACCCTCTCGCTGAGCCCCCACCTTCCGTCAAAACGCGCCGCATGGCGCGCGCCAACTGCGAACCCGTACCGTTGAGGAACGCCACGTCCCAGCGTCTCAGGCGAGAGGGTGTTGCGACGTCAGATGCCTCGCCGCAAGGCGACATCAGGAGGCAAGACCTTGCGAACACGTGGACGGTTTTCGACGGAGCCGAGCTGTTGTTCTTCTGCAAACCCACTCTGTAAAACCGGCCAGGTTTCGCAATGGATGCAAACCCAAGTGGGCATGCCAGACGACCCGAGAGTCACTGCACAGGGGTGTGAAGGGCGATGACGACGAGGAACGAGGAGGAGAACTTGCCCGAGAGGGGAAGCGCAGGTTCCCCTTTAGAGACAACGCTGGTTGGCAGCGGCGAATCCGTCAAAGTGGCCGAAAGCCCGCAGTAACGCCCACAAGCCATGCGGCAGCCGCGCTCCCAGTGAGCCTCACGATCCCTGCGGCAGCCCCGGTCCGTGCCCGCACCGACCTGTTCAGCCCCGAGCGTCCCGTCCCACTCGCTGAGCGGGACTCGAGCCCGGCCTCCCTTGCAGAGTTCAGTCTGCGGCTGAACAACACTCACAAGCCGGGGTCACAAGTTGGGCTCATGAGCCGGGTTCAGCAGGCTAACTCGGACTTGGAGGGGCTGTGGCGGCACGGGCCAGGGGCTGCCGCATGGATCGTGAGGCTCACTGGGAGCGCGGCTGCCGCATGGCTTGTGGGCGTTACTGCGGGCTTTCGGCCACTTTGACGGATTCGCGGCTACCAACCAGCGTTGTCTCCAGGGGGACGCTGCGCTTCCCCCTCGGTCAAGTCTCGTCGTTCCTCCTCGTCGACCTTCACCCCTTTTGCTCTGACTCTCGGGTCGTCTGGCGTGCCCACCTGGGTTTGCATCCATTGCGAAACCTGGCCGGTTTTACAGCGTGGGTTTGCAGAAGAGCAACAGCTTGTCTCCGTCGAAAACCGTCCACGTGTTCGCAAGGTCTTGCCTCCTGATGTCGCCTTGCGGCGAGGCATCTGACGTCGCAACACCCTCTCCCGTGAGGCGCTGGGACGTCGCGTTCCTCACAGGGGACTATTCGCAGTTGGCGCGCGCCGTGCGGCGCGGTTGGGTGGATCAATGGGGGGTCACAGGGGGCTCGCACCCTCGCGGCGCCAGCCGCCAGAAGAGCATGGGGAGGGCTTCAGAGGCAGCGACTCAGGAGCGCTGAAGTTCGAGCGGACGCGCCTTGCGGCGAGGCATCTGACGTCGCAACACCCTCTAGTGTGAGGCGCTGGGACGTCGCGTTCCTCACAGGGGCCTCTTCGCAGTTGGCGCGCGCCATGCGGCGCGTTTTGACGGAAGGTGGGGGCTCAGCGAGAGGGTGGGGATGCCGCGCGGTCTGTCGGAAGGTGCGGGCTCAGCGAGACCGCATCATGAACCGCAAAGGTACGCACTCAAGGTTGGCGCGCCCTTGGATACCGGCTCTGAGGCCGCTCCGGACGCTCCCCCAGCCAGCCCGATGCCCTTCAGCGCAGCCCGATCGGATCCTGAGAGGACCACGCCTCCCGGTCTCCCATCACCTGCGGAGAGAGATCCCGAGCAAACCCCACCTCCAACGGGAGCCCAGGCGTCACCGTCAGCGCCCCCCGATGCCACGTCTGACGACCACGGGAATCCCGGATCTCCACCATATGCACACCGGGCGAGAGAGAGAGCCCCGCCTCACCCTCATTGGTGATGTAGGCCGCCAGCTCACCGTCCACATAGAGGTTCGCCCACCGACCATCCCTCGACACGAAGACAACCTCCGACTCAGCCGCTGGCGTCGACGAAGACACAGCCCCGAGGTCACTGCTGATGTCCACGCTGCCATAGGACACCCCCTCGCTATCGAAGACATGCACCCCATCGCGAGTCACCGCGATGTCCAGCGTGCGGGTTCCCACCTCCGTGCCCTGCGCGATCGTGATGTGCAGCTCACCGTCCGCCAGCTGGATGCCGCCGGTCACGAAGCCCTCTTCAACGACCGGCGCCTCACCCAGCGCCTCCTCAACTACACCCGGGCCGACGAGGATCAACCCATCGACGCCAGCATCCGCATCGCGTGAAGCGACACCATCAACACCAGCGATCGGCGCTGCAACCGGCACCGTCGCAGTCGGCGCCTCCGCGCTCGGCGCCTCGACAGGCACCTCAGTCAGGGGCGCCTCAACCGGGGCGACCTCCAACGGCGCCTCCGCGAGCGGCGCCGCCGTCCCCACCACATCAGTCGGTGCCCCCTCGGCGACAGCACCCACCGCCGGCGCGACGACCACCGGCGCGGCGACCGCCTCACCATCCGCCGGCACCGCCGCCTCAAAGGCCTCCTCACCATCAACGGGCGCGACGACCGCCGCCTCGGCCACCTCATCAGCCGGGATCGCCAGCGCCCCCTCGGGCTCCTCGAACACCTGCGGCGCCCGCTCAGGATCGACCTCCGCGACAGCCCCCACCGCCTCCGCGGCCCGCCCCGTGCTGCGGACCTCGAAGTCTCGGAACCGCCAGCGGGTGTCCACCGACTCGCCGTCGCTCACATCGAGGGTCGCGTCGTGCAGCGTCCGCCCCAGCATCGTCTCCACCCGGAGCTGATGCTCTCCAGCCGCCAGCGACATCTCGACGGGCTTGAGGTTGGCCGTCGAGCTGACGCGCGCGCCGTCGACATAGAAACGTACCGGCATGTCGGACTGGAACGAGACTTGAGCGTCCGCCAGCGCCGGTGCGCCGATGAGCGCGATCAAGAGGGTGAACATGTGACCTCCAAGCGTCTACAGGGTCGGGGACGCCCGATTCAGACACCGCGGGCAGTCGAAAGCGTTACCCGGCGCGCTATTCGGAGGCGCTGATCGCCATGTGGACCGTCAGCTCCTCCAGGTAGCGCGTCGGGTAGGCCGCCTCCCCCACGAGGTAGTGCAGCACGAAGCGGAACATGGGATTCCGGCTGCGGCCGTGCTCCGTCAGGCTCACGGAGCACCCCTCCCCCGCCGGCACAAACGCGAACACCCAGTCCGCCTCGAAGGGCCCCGTGTCGTCGTCCAGCCGCCACACCAGCCGCGTCGGCGGCGCCACCTCCACCTCGCTGACCACCATGCGCTCGCCGTGGCTGTAGAACTCCATCCAGGCAGTCCGCCCCAGCCGATCGGGCATCCCCCGCACCGCCGCCAGGTCGTCGCGCCAGGCTGCCTGGCTCTGAAGATCCGCCGCCGCCGCCCAGGTCGCCTCACAGGAGGCCTCGGTGATCGTCGTCACCGTCAGCTCGTGCGCCACCGGTCTGGATGCTCCGGCGGTCACCACGGCGGTCACCGCGACGCTGGCGGCAGTAAACAAGGTGCCCAGCGCGATCAGCACCGTGCGGGTCTTCAGGGCCACGCGACCTCGCGCACCGCGACGATCGCGCTCCAGGCGGCGGCCGTGGTGTTCGGGGGCCGCTGTCCGCCCCGAGAGGCGACCGCCGCCGCCCGCACCGCGCGCCCCTCCGGCGTCTCGAAAGAGAGCGCCGCGAGCGAGAGCGCCCCGCCCGCCTCCCCGTCGATCACCCCGCCCCGATCCTTCAGACAGCGAGCCAGCCAATCCACCGCCGCCCGCACGTCATCCGCGCGGATCCGCCCGTCACCGTCACCGTCTACAAACGCCAGGAAAGCGGGATCCTGGTCCAGCCCGGGGACCGGCGCGGAGCTCGCCATCCAGCGCGCCTCATCCAGGGTCATCACCCCCGAGAGGTCGTCGGGAGAGGGCAAACGGAGCTGGTAGATGCCGCCGAGCTTGCGGGAGCGCATCCAAGCCTCGTAACGAGAACCGGCCGACTGCGTTAGACTCCCGGCCCGGAGGTCTGAATGCTCTGGCTGCTCCTCGCCATTACAACCGCGGACGCCAAACCCAAAGAGATAAAAATCCCCACCGTCCCGGTGTCTGTCGTCCTCCCAGAGATCGACGAAGAGACCGAGATGCAGGAGTGGGGCTTCTCTGAGGGTGACGCCTTCGCCGACATCAAGCTGGCGATGCGCAACGCGGACAAGTTCGCCAACGTCACCTTCCAGGCGACCGATTACCAGCCGACGTTGGAGGCCATCAAGCCCAACGTCCTCGAAGAGCTGATCGAGACCGACGATGAAGACACAAAGATCACCCCAGGGGTGGTCGAGCTCATCGAGCACCCGGAGCTCGGCGAGATGCTCGTCATCCCGCTTGAGATCCACGACGCCTTCATGGACCAGAACTTCCTGGGCCGAAAGATCGTGCTGCCCGTCCAGGGACACAGCGTCGTGATGACGGTGGTGACCTCCAAGGAGGAGCCCGAGCACCTCGACGAGGTGATCGACGGCGTGCTCGGCATGCTCAAGGTCGACAAGAAGCCCATCCCCGAGGCGGATCTGCCCTACGGCAAGGTGACCGCCGAGGCGGGGTACACCGTGGAGCTGCCCTCGGGCTGGCGCGCGCTGACGGAGGAGGAGGCCCGCCGCCGCAGCAACGCCCGCATCGCCGGCGAAGGTGACTTCTCCGGTCGGCTGGCGGACTTGTTTATTATCGACACCGCCCACCTGAGCGAGGTGGTGTTCAACTGCCTCACCAACGCGGACGGCACCCTCGAGGTCATCGACCCGGCGCGCTACCAGCGCGCCGCGGACAACTTCCTCACAATGGCCACGGTCTCCCTGAAGGGCGGCCGCTATCGCTTCCAGGACGGCACCGAGGAGCGGTTCATCGACGTCATGACCGAGATGCCGGTGAACCCGATGGGTGAGAACAACCTCAAGCTCATTGACCTCCCCACCCGCGACGCCTACCTCTGGACCACCGATGGCACCCTCTACGACGATCCCGTCACCGCCGCGGTCTTCTACACCGCCTTCGACGACGTCTCCCTGGTCTGCCTGAGCATGGCGGATGACGACGAGACCGCGCGGCTGGGCTCCTTCGAGAAGTCGATGCGCAGCCTCGTGGTCACTGACGGCGCGCTGTACCCGATGCACTACTCGCTGAAGGCGAAGTACATCCGCTGGTGGCCCACCAGCAACCCCTTCCTGCAGCTCTACTGGCTGCCCATCCCCGTGTTCCTGTTGGGGAGCTGGCTCATCTTCAAGGATTAGCGGGGAGTCGAGATGGGGTCTCTCTGGTTGCTCGTCCTCCTTCAAGCCTGCGCCGAGAAGGAGCTGCCGGAGCCTCCCGTCGAGGGGGACACCGGCGCCTCGGCGCCGGTCGACGCCGACGAAGACGGCTGGGCGGCTTGCGGGGGCGCGGGCGACTGCGCGGACAACGACGCCGCGATCAACCCGGGCGCGGACGAGGTCTGCGACGGCGTCGACAACGACTGCGACGACGCCCTGGACGAGGGCTTCGACGTCGACAGCGACGGCCTGGCGGACTGCCTCGACGCCGAGGACTGCGACGGGGTGGACAACGACGGCGACGCGCTGCTCGATGAGGACTTCGACCTCGACGGGGACGGCTTCACGACCTGCGGCGGCCCCGGCGTCGAGGACTGCGACGACGACCCGACCTCCGGCGTCTGGGTGAACCCGGACGCGGACGAGGTCTGCGACGGCGTGGACAACAACTGCGACGGCGAGATCGACGAGGACGCCGCCGTCGACGCCGGGCGCTGGTTCAGAGACGGCGACGGCGACGGCTTCGGGGATCCCGAGAGCGAGGTGGTGTCCTGTGAGGCCCCGCCTCAGCACGTGAGCGACTCCGGGGACTGTGACGACGACGCCTTCACGGGCGGCGACATCCACCCGGACGCGGACGAGGTCTGCGACGGCGTCGACAACGACTGCGACGATCTCATCGACGACGACGACGAGAGCCTGGACGCCGCCTCGACCTCCCTCTTCTATGCGGACGGCGACGACGACGGACACGGCGACAGCGACGTCTCACTCTCGGCCTGCGACCAGCCCGAGGGCTACGTGGCGGCGGGCGACGACTGCGAGCCCGAAGACGGGGAGGTCTCCCCCTCCGCCAGGGAGATCTGCGAGGACGGCCTGGATCAGAACTGCGACGGCGAAGACGCCGCCTGCGTCTCCCTGGAGGGCGAGCTCGATCCCGCCGAGGCCGCCGAGGTGGTGATCTACAGCGACGACACCTTCGCCACCTTCGGCAGCGGGCTGGCCCCGCTGGACTGGAACGGCGACGGCCAGCTCGACCTCGCCGTGGGCTCCCCGAGCTCCAACCTGGGCGAGGAGGCCTCCGGCACCACCTTCATCTTCCTCGGCCCCCTCGCCGCTGGCGCGCACCTCGCCAGCGAGACCTACGAGGCCGCGATCTACTCCCCGGACTCCCGGGACTACTTCGGTCACCCCAGGCCCGCGCCGGACCTGAACGGTGACGGCGCCGACGAGCTCTTCGTGGGCTGCACGAGCTGCACGAGCTGGGGCATCATCGAGGGCGGCTCGGTCAGCGGCACCTCGGAGGCGGCGGACGCCATCTCCGTGGACATCAACTGCTACGCCATCCTGGATCTCGGCGACGCGGACGATGACGGCGACACCAACTGGGTCTGCTCCGCGGGCGCGAGCCACCAGCTCACCCTCCACGACGGCCTCACCGCGGACGTCGACGCCACCATCTCCGACGCCGACCGCGCCTACGCCGGCCTGGACGCCGCGGGCGGCGGGGATCTGGACGGCGACGGAGTCTACGACCTCTTCATCAGCCAGCCGTTCCTCGGCTCCTCCGGGGTGTCCAACCACGGCGCGGCCCACTTCGTCGCCGGTCCGGTCTCGGACATGGACATCGCGGACTCCGACGCCGCGGTCTACGGCCTCGAGAGCTACCAGGAGATCGGCTACCAGGTCGCCGTCGCGGACCTCGACGGCGACGGCTACCAGGACTACCTCGCCGGCTCCTGGTACGACGACACGGCCCACAGGAACGCCGGCGCCTGGTACGGCTGGTACGGCCCGCTCTCGGGCGACTCGACGGTGGATGACGCGGACTTCGCGGTGTTCGGACTGGAAGAGGATCACGCCCTCGGCCGCTACCCGGCGCGGGCGGCTGATCTGAACGACGACGGCATGGACGAGCTGCTCTTCCGCAGCATCACCGACTCCGCCGGCGGCTACGGCGCCGGCGCCGCCTGGCTCTTCTACGGTCCGTTCTCGGGCACCCTGGATCTCGACGACGCCATCGACGACGGGGCCTACCTGGAAGGCAACGAGTCCGACAGGCTCGGCGTGGGCGGCCGGTTCACCGAGGATCTGAGCGAAGCCGGCGGCGCGGAGCTCCTCCTGAGCGCCGGCTACGGGGTCTGGGACGGCGGCGAACAGGGCGGCGCCGTCTACCTCATGCTCGCCGACTGAGAGGCGAGCGCGGGTTCATCAGCCGGTTAAGAGCCCCCCCTGCGCTACCCCCCCGAGCTTCGGAGGCTTCACATGACGGTCCTACTCAAGAGCTACATTCAGGACAACTGGATCGCGGGCGAGGCCCCGTTCTCCACCCTGTACGACCCCTCCACGGAGGCGGCCGTCGCCGAGACCTCCACCCGCGGCGTCGACTTCGCCGCGGCCTTCGCCCACGCCCGCGGCGTCGGCGGCCCCGCCCTGCGCGCCATGAGCTTCGCCGAGCGCGGCGCGCTGCTGAAGGCCATGAGCAAGGCCCTCTACGCCCAGCGGGAGCACCTGCTGGACGTCGCCATGAAGAACGGCGCCGGCACCCGCGGCGACGCCAAGTTCGACGTCGACGGCGCCACCGGCACCCTCGCCTACTACGCCTCCCTCGGCAAGCGCCTGGGCGACGCCTCGCACCTCGTCGACGGCGAGGTCGGCGGCCTGACCCAGTCCGCCCGCTTCGGCGGCGTGCACCTGCGCGTCCCCCGCGAGGGCGTGGCGGTGCACGTCAACGCCTTCAACTTCCCCGCCTGGGGCACCTTCGAGAAGGCCGCCGTGGCGCTCCTCGCCGGCGTCCCCGTCATCACCAAGCCCGCGACCAGCACCGCCTGGCTCGCCTACGAGATGGTGAAGATCGTGATCGACGCGGAGATCCTGCCCCCCGGCGCGCTCCAGCTCGTCGCCGGCAGCGCGGGCGACCTGCTCACCAACCTCGGCGGCCAGGACATGCTGGCCTTCACCGGCTCCGCCGACACCGGCGCCCTGCTGCGCGGCGGCGACGGCCCGGTGGCCAGGAGCGCCCGGGTGAACGTCGAGGCGGACAGCCTGAACGCCGCCGTGCTCGGCCCCGACGTCGAGCCCGACAGCGACCTCTGGCACTGGTTCGTCAACGCCGTGGTGCTGGAGATGACCCAGAAGGCGGGCCAGAAGTGCACCGCCATCCGCCGGGTGATCGCCCCCGCCGACAAGCTCAACGACCTGCAGGAGTCCCTGACCGACGCCCTGGACCGGGTGGTCGTGGGCGCGGCGGGCACCAGCGGCGCCACCATGGGACCGCTCGCGACCGCGAGCCAGCTCCGGGACTACCGGGAGGGCGTCGCCCACCTCGCCGAGCAGGCCCCCATCGTCTACGGCTCCCACACCGAGGTCTCCCCGGTGGGCGCCGAGGAAGGCAAGGGCTACTTCGCCGGCCCCGTGCTCCTGCGCGCCGCCGACGCCCTCGCGGCGGATCGGGTGCACGACCGCGAGGTCTTCGGCCCCGTGGCCACCCTCCTCCCCTACGGTGACGCGGACGAGGCGGTTGCGATCGTCGCCCGCGGCGGCGGCTCGCTGGTCACCAGCGTCGCCAGCAACGACCGCAGCTTCCTGAAGACCCTCGGCCTCGGCATCGGCGCCTGGAACGGGCGGGTCATGATCATCGACAAGAAGGTCGCGGATCAGTCGACGTCGCACGGAATGGTGCTGCCCCAGCTCGTACACGGCGGCCCCGGCCGGGCCGGCGGCGGCGAGGAGCTCGGCGGCGAGCGGGGCCTCGGCTTCTACCTCCAGCGGGTCGCGCTGCAGGGGAACCGGGCGCTGCTGGAGAAGCTGTTCACCAAGTGATCGTCCTCCTCGCCGCGGTCGCGCTCGCCAACCCGATGCAGGACCGCCAGCCGGTCCTCATCCCGGCTGGCGAAGCGACCGTCGGCAGCGCCGAGGTGCCCGATCAGGCCCCGGCGCGCGCAGTCCAGCTCGACGCCTTCCGCCTCGACCCCACCGAGGTGAGCGTCGGCGACTGGGCGGCGTTCACCGCCGACGGCGGCTACGCGGCCCCCGAGCACTGGAGCGAGGCCGGGCGGGGCTGGCTCGCCGACACCCCGAGCGCCCCCGCTGACGCCGATCGCCGCGCCATGGGCCGCCACCCCGATCACCCGGTCATCAACGTCAGCTTCTACGAGGCCGAGGCCTACTGCGCCTGGGCCGGCGGGCGCCTGCCGACCGAGTGGGAGTGGGAGCGCGCGGCCCGCGGCGCCGACGGCCTGGGCCACCCCTATCCCTGGGGAGCGGAGGCCGATCCCCGGCGCGCCAACTGGTACCACGCTGACAAGGTCGCCGTGACGCAGACCATCACCACCCTGCCCGTCGCCGAGGGGCCCGCCCCCACCCGCGGCCTGCGGCACATGGCCGGCAACGTCTGGGAGTGGACGTCCTCCGAGTACGCCCCGGGCCTCCAGGTCGCCCGCGGCGGCTCCTGGATGAACCTCTGGAGCTACTGCACCACCTCCTGGCGGGAGCCCGTCCCGCCCGCCGATCAGCGCCTGACCGTGGGGGCCCGGTGCGCCTACTGAGCCTGCTGAGCCTCCTGGGCGTGAGCCTGCTGACCGGCTGCGCCCCCGAGGGCATGGTCTACGTCTCCCCCGGCCCCACCTACATCGGCTCACCGGGGCCAGGCAGCACCGGCCGCCCCCAGCGACCGCCGAAGCAGGCCTGGATCTCCGGCTTCGCCATCGACCTCACCGAGGTGACTCAGGCGCAGTACGCGGCGTTCGTCGCTGGCGCGGGCTACCGGGCTCCCTACGTCAACGAGCCCTGGGCCGATGAGCTGGGCTTCAACTGGGTCGGCGGCCAGCCGCCGGCGGACAAGCTGGCTCACCCCGTCGTGCTGGTGAGCTGGCACGACGCCCGGGCCTACTGCGCCTGGGCCGGCAAGCGCCTGCCCACCGAGGCCGAGTGGGAGAAGGCCGCCTTCGGTACAGACGGTCGGTGGTGGCCCTGGGGCGGCGCCTGGGCCGAGGGTCGGGCTAATCAGGGTCGGATGCACCCGTCGGACAACACCGACAGCCGGGATGGCTTCGCCTACACCGCCCCGGTGGGCAGCTTCCCCGAGGGTGCCTCTCCCTACGGCGCGCTGGATATGTTCGGCAACGCCTGGGAGTGGACTGATGACGCCCCTGGCGACACCTGGGAGCAGATGCGGGGGGTTGAGCGCTTCGGTATGATCTGGAACCCGCGCGGTCCGGCGGATGGCATCTACCGGGCGGTGCGCGGTGGTAGCTATTTCTTCCCGCTCGACGCGAACCCCTGGTTGGAGCGGCAGCGGTTCCTGGCGGAGGCTCGTCGAAAGTCCTCGGGCTTTCGCTGCGCGAAGTGAGCGCTTTGAGGATGTGGAGCGCTGCGCGCTCAGCGCGCGCTGCGCTCGATCCGCACTTCACCCCCTCTCTTACTCCTCCGAGAACAGCGCCCCACCAGGATCGGGGAACACCTCGGCGGTGTAGTCGAAGCCGTCCGGCCCCAGCCGCTCAAGGAGCGTCTGCAGGATCCCCTCCACCTCATCGTAAGGGCCGGACATGAAGTACGGCTTGCCGCCAGGGCCTCCGGTGGCAACCTCAAGCTCGGAGGCCCCAGCATCAAGGCCCTCGAAGATCCGCCTGGCCTTCTGGTAGTCCGGATGGGGCCCGAACCCTATCGAGGCGGCGTAGCTCACCCCCACCTCCACCACCCTCGCCGCGTCCTCCGCGGAGCACTCCGTCAACGACATCACGCCGGTGGCGCGCTCCAGGAGGTCCAGCAGCTGCATGTCGTCCATCTTCGCCCAGAACACGGCGTCCTTCACCCCCAGACACTGCAGATCGAGCAGGAAGGAAGAGACCGCCAGCGCGCCGTCCGGCCGGCGGCGGGCCATCAACACCTGCGAGAGCGTATGCTCGCCAAGCCCGCTGACCCAGGCCCCCAAGATGGGCCAGCGGCTGATCTGCGTCAGATCGCTGCCCGACCGTCGGATCCTCGCGAGCTTCGCCCGCTTCTGGCTCTTCCGGGCCTTCGCCTTCTGGAGTCGCTGCTGCTGCTGCTTATTCTTCTTTGCCATGTCAGCAGATTATCGCGGTCCCCCGCAAGGAGCAGCCGCTCACCGCGCCAGCTCCGCCCCCCGCTCGGTCAGCAGGAGCCCCCGCCCGCCCGCCAGGTTCTCCGCGAGGCCGAGGCGCTCCAGCTCCTGAATCACCTGCGGCCACCACGCCCGCAGGCCGCCCCGCCGGGTCGTCGGCGCCTCGCCCAGCGCCGCCTTCAGGTGCCCGCGGTGCGTCGGCTTCGGGTGGCGCTCGAGGGCGTGGGTGATGACCAGCCGCGCCTCCGGCGACATGCGCCCCGGCTCACGCAGCGCGGTCAGCAGCGCGGCGGCCATTCGGGCGTCATCGATGCCCCGATGCTGGGTGCCGCTCGCGGGGATCCGCAGCAGCTCCAGGGCGGGCTTCATGCCGACGCGCAGCTTGCCGAGCCCCTGGCCCCGGGTCCACTCCATGAACTCCAGCTTGAGGTCCAGGTACTCCCCCTCGAAGGGGCTCTCCAGGCCCACCGCGGCGAAGTCCATGCCCAGCTTGCGGCGCTCGAAGCGCCCCCAGCCACAGAGCGCCGCCGGGCCGCCGCCCACCCACCGGGTGAAGTCCGCCAGCGCCGCCTCCAGCGGCGGCGCCGCGTCCACGATCGCCTGGGTGATGCTGGTCAGGCCCACGCAGAACTCCGAGAGCACCGGGTGCCGCGTCGGCCGGGTGAAGCACTGAAACTCGTCCAGCGGAGCCAGGGTCACGGGATCCAGCCGGACCGCGCCGATCTCGATGATCTCGCACTCCTGCTCGTGCCGGTCGCGCAGCGCGGGGTGCTCCTCCCCCCAGCAGGTCGCCTCCAGATCGACGACGACCGGGGCGCGGTGCGCAAAGCGAGTCGGCATTCAGTGCCCGCCCTGCGGGGCCCGCTTCGCCCCCGCGATGTCCTTCAGCCACCGGTCGCCCACGGCGATCGCCTCCGCCAGCTTCTCGTCGGCGCCCGCCTCACCGGACAGCGCCATGAGCCTGCCCTCCAGCCCCAGGGCGATCCCCTCCCGGTTGGGGCAGGCCCAGTCCTGAGCGTGCAGCGGATAGTGCCCCCGCATCACCTCCAGCGCGAGGGCGTACTCCCCTGCCCTGGCGAGCTGCCGCGCGCCGTCGTTGCGGAGCTGCTTCACGTTGTAGAAGCGGCTCCCGTGCTCCTGCTCATCCAGCCACCCGGCGGCGACGTCGATGAGCGGCGGCACCTTCGCCGGATCCGCCGCCAGCGCGGCGTCCAGCTTGTCCGCCAGCGTCTCCAGCCACTCGCGGTGCTCCGCGTCATCCAGCCCCAGCTTCGCCAGCCGCCCGATGGCCAGCGGGCCGGGCTCACCGCCCACGTCGATGTAGGAGTCACCGGTGGGCAGACCGCCGAGCCCCTCCGGGGTGAAGTCCGGCGGCAGCGCCTGCGCGCGCAGGCTCGCCGCGACGTTGGCGGGGCGCTCCACCACGCTGCCGATCGTGAGCGCTGAGGCGCCGGCGATGGCCTTCACCTGGAGGCCGGCCTCCTCCGAGCGCCAGTAGTCCCAGCGGTAGTCGAGCCGCAGCGGGTCGGTGGTGTCCAGAGCGTAGCGGTACATCACGAGCCGCAGCTCATGCCGGGCGTCGAAGTCCTCGAAGTCGGCGGGGTCCAGATCGCCCCAGGGCGGCTGGGCCGCCAGGGTCGCCGCGTCCGCCGCCACGGCCGCGAGCGCCGCCGCGTCCCCCGCCGCGCCCAGGTACCGGGCCCGAAGCGCCGACACCGGCCAGTCCTCGGGGATCGGCGGCGGCTCTCCTGCAGCCAGCGCCGCGCACAGCGCCGCGTCGCGCCGGGCCGCGCTGGTCAGCATGGCCCGCAGCTCCGGGGCGATGCCCTCGTCGCCGATGTCAACGGCGTCGAGGTGCTCCGCGAGGGCGGTGTATCGGGCGGCGGCCGCGGCGTAGTCCCCGGCGGACGCCTTCAGGCGGGCCCGGTCGCGCATGGCGTTGGCCTGGTGGCCGATGACGCGGGCGATGACGTCGTCCCAGCGGCGCTCGCCGTAGAGCTGGTGGTTCCCCTTGAAGCCCTCGCTCAGGTTGCCCCAGGCCGGAGAGTCCGCCGGGATCAGCAGGCGATCGAAGCCGCCCTCATGGCCGTGCTGTTGCTGGCCGTGCTGCTGGCCGTGCTGCTGTTGCTGGCCGTGCTGTTGCGGGGTCGGGGTCGGCTGCTGCGCCGTGACCGGCGCGGGCTCATCGGCCGGCGCGGGCTCCGGAGCGGAGCAGGCAGCGAGAGAACAGAGAACAGAGAGCAGCACCACGCCCAAAGGGTGCTGCCGTCGGCAGCCGCGATCCATCAAAGCCATTTCGCCTACGAGGTCTGGATGAAGTAGTTCCGCGCCGCGTCATCCAGGTTCTGCCGGTTCACCACCATCGGCTCCTGGAAGAACAGGCACTGGTCCCGGACCTGTAGCAACAGATCGCGCGGATGACACGCCCGCAGCGGCCGCCCGTTGGCGTGGTACCAGACCTCCATCAGGTGATCGAACACCCCGGGGTCCGGCTTCAGCTCCAGCGTCTCCGCCTGCTCCGCCAGCAGCCGCCGGAAGATGCTCTCGCTGGGATCATGCACCGAGATCTTGTAGGGGATGCGTCGCAGGAACGCCTCATCCACCAGATCCGTGGGGTCGAGGTTCGTCGCGAACACGAGGAATGGATCAAAGGGGAACGCCACCTTCCGCCCGTCCGGCAGGGACAGGTAGTCGATGCGGTCCTCCATGGGCACGATCCATCGGTTGAACAGCTCGGTGGTGTCCATGCGCTGCCGGCCGAGGTCGTCGAGCACCAGGATGCCCGCGTTGGCCTTCACCTGCAGCGGCGCCGTGCAGACCCCCGCGGTCTCGTTCCAGGCGATCTCCAGGCTCTCCATCGTGAGCTCGCCGCCGGCGATGACCGCTGGGCGCTCCGAGAGCACCCAGCGCGCGTCCGCGCGGCGCCGCTCGCCCTTCACCTCGGGCATCGCCTTGTGGACCTGGGGATCGAAGATCTTGAAGATGAACCCGCCCACCCAGATGGCGTGGGGGATGAACACCCCATGCCCGAAGGCCAGGGCGATCCGTCGCGCCAGCGAGGTCTTTCCGTTGCCGGGTTCGCCGTGGAGGAAGAGCCCGCGGGCGCTGGCGATGGCGGGCCCGAGGCGGCGCAGGAACTGGGTGTCGAAGCTCAGGTCCGCGAAGGCCCGCTCCAGATCCTTCGGCTTCAGCGTCTCGCGGCGCACGGACTGCTCCGCCACGCTCTCCAGGTAGTACTCCAGCGTCACGGGCGCGGGCCCCGCGTACATGGAGCGCCGGCTGTAGTCCATGGCGAGCTGCTGGCCCGATTCCGAGAGTTCGTAAGAGAAGTCACCGGTAGCGGTGCCGCCCCGGTAGACCACCACCTTGCGCTGCTTGAGATCGTCCATCACCTCACGGATGACGTTGATGTGCAGACAGAGCTGACGGGAGAGCTGCTTGCCGGTGTAGCCGGGCTGACGGAACAGCACCTTCAGCGACAGCGCCTCCACCAGCGAGCGGGGCAGGCCGGTCTTCTCCAGCGAGTCCGGCTGTCGCGGAAAGAAGCGCTTCGCCCGCCGCTCCTCCTCGTTGACCCAGCGGGGGACAGGCCCCGTCAGCGGCCCCGTGGATTTGGGCTCGCGCCGCCTGGCCTCGGCGGCTTGCTTCATGGCCTCTTCAAGGTAGCTGGACATCCCGCCTTCCCGGTTCGATCAGTTCGATCAGCTGAGGTTCATGGTAGCCGAAGCCGTAGACTATCGGTCATGGGTAAGTCCCTCCCATACACCTTCGCCGCGGCGCTCTCCCGTCCTGGATCGGCGCACGAAGGCATCGAGGACAGGTTCACCATCCTCGACGCGAGCAACCCGGTGGTCCGCATGGCCCGCCGGGGCGCCATCTTTGCGGTCGCCGACGGGGTCAGCTCCACCGATCGCGCCGACGAGGCCGCGGAGGTCGCCTGCGATCACCTGGAGGCCTTCTTCAAGGCCAACCGCCCGGCGTCGGAGGATCTGCTCCTGGACGTGGTGGAGGCGTCGGACGCCGAGGTGCGGATGCTGAACTACGGCGCCAGCACGCTCGCTGGCATCTGGGTCGCCCAGGAAGCCGTCCGCGTCTTCAGCCTCGGCGACTCCTCGGTCTACCGGGTCCGTGGCCGGGAGCTGACCCGCCTCAACTGGAAGAACCCCAAGCAGGCTCTCCACACCTACATCGGCATGGGCAAGAACGTGCGCCCCTCGGTGGAGCTCTTCACCCACGAGCTGCGCGTGGGGGATGTCTACCTGCTGATGACCGACGGGGTCTTCGCGGTCTTCACCGAGGAGGAGCTCGTCTCCGCCCTCATCTCCACCCGGGATCTGCTGGACTTCGTCGCCGCCCTGGAGCACCGGGTGGATCGCGGGCGCCCCGCGGACGACGTCACCCTGCTCGCCGTGAAGGTGTTGGGGTTGGAGGCCAACGACGAGGATCTGGAGGTCTACGTCGACCTCGATCTGGACGACTGAAAACGGACATCGTTTCCGTATGGACACCGGTCGTCCACGGATTCGTTACCGCCTGTAGTACCATCAGCTACGAGATCACCACTACTCGGGAATATCGATCTGGTTGCCCCCCGATCGTCCCCACCCGGAGGTTCCGTGAGCACCGCAAACAGGCTCATCGTACTCATCCTCATGCTGATCATCTCGCCGCCCTCGCTGGCCGCCGAGATCACCGGTCAGATCCGCGGACTCATCACCGACGCGGACGGCCTCCCCGTCCCCGGCGCCACAGTCCGAATCACCAGCGACGCCATGCTCGGCGAGCAGGTCCGTCAGTCCGCTGACAGCGGCCTGTACCGCGTGGTCCAGCTCCCGGTCGGCAACTACCGCATCGAGGCCAGCAAGCCCGGGTTCAACTCCTGGGTCGCCGACGGCGTGCGCGTCACCCTCGGCGGCACCTCCACGGTGGACATCACCCTGGCGCTGGCCGAAGACGGCGAGACCATCGTGGTCGTCGAGACGCTGCCGGTGGTCGACGTTGAGAAGACCCAGTCGGGCCTCAACCTGAGCGCCGCCCAGCTCCGGGATCTGCCCACCGGCGGTCGCGACTACCAGTCCGCGATGGCCGTCGCGCCCGGCGTCGTCGGCGGCGGCAACGCCAACATCCGCGGAGGCATGGACACCTCCAACCAGTTCTTCATCGACGGGGTCAACAACACCGACCCGGTGACCAACACCTTCTCGATGAACATGAACTACGACGCCATCGAGGAGCTGCAGGTCATCACCGGCGGCATGGACGCGGAGTACGGCCGCAGCCTCGGCGGCGCGGTCAACATCGTGACCAAGTCCGGCGGCAACGAGGTCGAGGCGCTGGCCTCGGCCTTCTACGCTGACGAGCGCTTCGAGATCTACAAGCCCCGCGACGACGCCGAGCAGGAAGCCAAGGACATCAGCGACTACAGCTCCCAGCAGTACGCGCTGAACGTCGGCGGCCCCATCGTCAAGGACAAGGTCTGGTACTTCGTCTCGGCGCAGATGGATGTGCTCCGCGATCAGGCCTTCCTCGACCCGAGCATCAAGCGCCCCGAGGGTGACGACCCGCTGACCGGCGACCCCATGGACCAGCTCGCCCCGCGCGACTGGCGTTCGTACTACCTGTTCGGCAAGCTGACCGCCCAGCTCAACGACCAGAACCGCGTGTGGATCCACGCCCAGGCCGACCCCACCACCATCGACAACGTCTTCCAGGATCCCTACACCCTGCCCTCCGCCGAGGCGGCGCAGGACCAGGGCGGCTGGCTCGGCAGCGTCGGGCACCTCTGGATGCCCTCCGACCGGATGAACGTCGAGAGCCAGCTCTACATCCAGCAGAACTACCTCGACTTCTATCCGCAGGTCTGGGACGACTGCGAGACCTCAGACTTCGACGACCGCGGCGCCTGCACAAAGGACTTCGCGACGTCGCTGGGCTACGACCACGACGGCTGGCTCTCCCAGGACGCCGAGGGCCTCGACTTCGGTGAGTTCCCCTACGCCTACTTCTCCAAGCGCAACCGCTACAGCGCCAACTCCGCGCTGACCTTCTACGCCACCGCCCTCGGCGAGCACGAGATCAAGGTCGGTGTGCAGGCGGAGCTGATGCAGAGCTGGGAGATCTACCCCGGCCTCGAAGCCTCCTACACCTTCTACACCCACGGCGAAGGCGACCCGGACGACCTGGAGAGCTACAGCCCCGGCGCCGCCTACATCTACAACAACGATCAGGAAGCCAGCATCGGCGGCTCCATGGTCTCCTGGTACATCCAGGATGTCTGGCAGCCCGCCTCCCGGCTCACCCTGCGGCCGGGCCTGCGCTTCGACAAGTCCGCCTTCACCGACGACGTCGGCGACGTGGTGCTCTCCAGCCTGAACGTCAGCCCCCGCCTGGGCCTCGCCTGGGACATCTTCGGCGACCGCAAGACCAACCTGCACGCCTACTACGGCCGCTTCGTGGACCCGGGCTTCATGGCCGTGTCCTCGCTGCTGATGAAGCTCGACACGGGCTACGGCTACTTCGGCTGGGACGACGAGACCGGCGACTGGGCGGACGAGCCCCAGTGGACCGTCAGCTCGGGCTTCTTGAAGGCCCCCGACCTGAAGACCCCCTACTCCGACGAGTTCGACCTGGGCATCACCCGCCAGATCGGCGACTCCCTCTCCTTCGACGTCACCTGGACGCATGAGAAGTCCAGCAACTTCTGGGAGGACGACGAGGTCAACCTCATCTGGGACGAGTACGGCACCGACGTGGTCGGCTACCGCAACGGCGAGAACACCTCGCTCTTCCGCCTGCGCACCTCCGACGAGCTGTACAACAGGTACGACTCCATCGAGACCCAGGCCAACGCGGTGCTGGACCTCTGGTGGTTCAACGCCTCCTACGTCTGGAGCCGCGCCTTCGGCACCTCCGACGATCAGGTCGCCACCGCCTTCTACGACGTCCCCCCGCAGAACCAGTTCTACGAGGGCCTGCTCTCCTACGACCGCACCCACCAGGTCAAGGTCAACGGCACCTACCGCAACCCGGACGCCATCCCGCTGGGTCGCGGCAGCCTCGGCTACCTCTACGGCTGGAACTTCCGGGTCTTCTCCGGCGAGCCCTACAACAAGCTCTACTACAACAACTACTACGGCGACTGGAGCAACCTCCAGGGCCCCACGGACGGCACCTACCGCCTGCCCGCCCGCGGCCAGCTCGACCTCCGGACTGGCCTGATCGCCGGCGTCGGCCCCACCAACTGGGCCCTCACAGTGGACTGCTTCAACGTCTTCAACGACCGCACCGTCACCTCCGTGAGCAGCATCTACGGCGACTCTGACGGCGAAGGCGTCTACCTCGACGGCAACGGCGAGCCCCTCTTCGGCGAGCCCCTCACCTACCAGTCCCCCCGCCGGTTCCAGATCGGCCTCCGCGCGGAGTTCTGAGCAATGTACCGCACGAGCATCCTCTCTCTCCTCCTCCTCCCTGCCGCCATGGTGGCTTGCGTCTCGCCCGAGAAGGGCATCGACGACACCACCCTCGACGGCACGGTGCAGATCCCCCCCGCCGCTGACGCCCTCGTGGACGACGCGCCGGACACCCCGGGCACCAGCCCTGGTGACACCCAGACCGCCCGCGACGGTTTCGAGACCGCCATGGAGCTCGGCACCCTCAGCTTCCGCTGGCAGCTGCTGAACTCCAACATGCGCGAGTTCAACCGTGACACCGGCGACGAGGACTGGTTCTCCTTCTCCCCAGCCGCGAGCGGCGACTTCATCGTCCGCCTCGAGTACGGCACGGCGTCCGCGCTCGGCGCCCCCGGCGGCGGCCCCGGCGGCCCCGGCGGCGGCACCACCACGACGACCACCACCAGCCCTGACGACACCGGCGACACCGGTCCCGGCGGTCCCGGCGGTCCCGGCGGTCCTGGCGGCCCCGGCGGGGATGACACCGGCGACACCAGCGACACCGGCGACACCAGCGACACCAGCGACACCGGCACCACAGGCACGGATGACACCGGGCCCACCGGCACGGATGACACCGGCACCACGGGCACCGACGACACCGGCACCACGGGCACGGACGACACCGGCACCACCGGCACGGACGACACCGGCCCCGCCGGTGATCTGCCCGACGACAGCATGATCATGGAGGTCTACATCTACGACCTCGCCGATCTGCTGACCTACACGACCGAAGACGGTGAGTCCGGCAGCTACTTCCCCGCTGGTTCACACCTCGTCGCCGGCGCGACCGCCGGCGAGGGCGGCGTCCTGGACCTCGTACTCTCCGACAGCCTCGCCGCTGGCGGCACCTACTACGTCCAGGTCGTCGGCCTGCTGAACACCACCGACTCAAGCGGTGACTACAGCCTCTGGTTCTCGGGCTCCGATCCCAACAACTCCCAGTTCCTCGTCGGCGCCTACGCCCCCTTCAACGGCGACTTCAGCGCGCGCGGCGGCCCCGTCGCGGGCTCCACCGTTCGCGAGTGGGTGCTGGATCCGGCGACCCTGACCTGGACCGGCAAGTACAGCATGCTGTACTTCCGGGAGCTGCTGACGGATCCGGACCTCGACTACCCCATCAACGTCGGCATCACTGACGTCGAGCTGGTCGCGACCGACGCCTCCACCGTGAACATGGGCCTCCTGGGCGGCACCTTCCACAGCTCCCAGACCGTCGCCGTCACCATCGAGCCCGACGAGGCCAACGTCGCGGGCACCCCCCTGGTGATGGACGCCTTCGCCGAAGCGGCCGAGGGCTGGACCGCCGAAGAGGTGGAGCCCAACGACGTCGCCACCGATGATGGGTACACCCTGGACGTCAACGACCTGGCCTCCGCCCAGCAGCTCGAGTCCCCCTCGGGCGTCGGCTACATCGACACCATCACGGGCATCTCCACCTTCGAGACCGATGACCCGGGCTGGGGCTCCGGCCTCGACGTCTACGCCGTCACCATGGAGGAGGACATGGCCGTGTTCGCCAGCCTGGACTGGACGGCGAGCGTCGACCTCGACTGGCACATCCACGACAGCGCCGGCGAGCTGGTCGCCTACTCCTGGTACCTGCAGCCCGAGTTCGTCAGCAGCGCGGACTGGGGCGTCGTCCTGGAGGCCGGCGAGACCTACTACTTCCAGGTGCTCCCGTGGACCGGCCCGGCCGGCGACGTGCCCTACACCATCTACTTCGAGTGGGCGACTCCCTGAGCCCGCCCCGCTGAGCCCGGCTCCAGCCCGTCTACTGCTCGAAGCAGTAGATGGGCTGTCCGTAGCCGCAGCCGTTGTAGAACGAGTAGTCGGTCCACTGACCGTCCGAATGACTGCTGCGGCCCACCGCGCTGCCCTTGTAGGTGCCGCTGCTGCTGCCCGAGTCGGTGGAGGTCCACTCATCGCAGTGGCAGTCATCGCCGTAGCAGCTCGATGAGCTGGAGCCAAAGAGCCCTGGCGTGGCGTCGGTGCGCACGAAGGTGAACACCAGGGAGCTGACGGCCGCGTCGCCGTACTCGTCCAGGTTGATCGGGTTGTCGATGCTGCCATCGGTCAGATCCGACCAGTCATCGGCGATCGCCGTGCCGTCGACGAGCACGTAGGGGTCGCTGGAGTGTGTAAAGCGTGAGGACGGCGAGGTGGAGGTCGACGAGCCGCTGAGCCAGGCCTTGAAGGTTCCGGAGTGTCCCGCCGCGCTGGCGAGGCTCTGGCACTCGCTGTCCGCGCCGGTGACCCCGCCGAAGCCGCCGTCGAAGACGTCGCTGGAGAGGAAGACCAGCTTGCCGTCGATGCCCGCCGCGATGGTGACGCTGTCGCTGTCGCTCGGCCCGATGTCGTCGCCGTCGTCGGGGGTGACCTCGCAGGTCCACACCTCGCCGCCGACCGTCTCGGCGCCGTCGATCGTGTCGCCGGTCTCGTAGGTGTCGACCGCGTCGTAGTAGGCGGTGCTGTCCACGTCCCACTCGAAGAGGTAGCTCACGGCGTCGCCGTCGGCGTCCGTCGAGGCGACCTCGATGAGGCAGATGAGGTCGTCCGTGCCCTCCTCGGGCGAGTCGGGATCGACGCGCACATCCGGGGCGGTGGGCGGCGTGTTGGCGATGGTGACGACGTCGGAGGTGACGGGCGTACCCGCCGCGCCGGCGTCGGAGGCGGTGACCTCCACCCGCACCAGATCGCCCTTGTCGAAGTACGCGGCGCCGCTCAGGGAGACGGTGTCACCGCCGGTGAGCGCGCCGCCGACGTACCAGGCGTAGGAGAGGCTGACGCTGTCGCTGTCGATGTCCTCGAAGGAGACGAAGGCCTCCAGGGTGTCGTCGGTGTACGCCGGATCCGGCGAGAGGGTGACGGCCGTGACGGACGGGGGCGTGTTGGCGATGACGAGCTCGTCGCTGCCGACGGTGCCCGCGCCGCCCGCGTCCGAGGGGGTGACCTCCACCCGCCACGTCTCACCGCTGGCGGTCGCCGAGGCCGGCACCGAGGTGCCGGTGTAGCTGGTGGCGCTGCTGTTCCGGAGCCAGGCGTAGGCGTAGGAGACCGAGTCGCCCTCGGGGTCGACCGCGCCGGTCGTGATGGACGCGCTCAGGTCGTCGCTGGTGTCCGCCGGGTCGGGGGATATGGCCACCGCCGGCGCGCCGGGGCGGTCGTTGTAGTCGTCGATGGTGACGCTGTCCGAGCCCGTGGCCCCGTCGTCGTCGCCGTCGTTGGGGGTGACCGTGCAGGTCCACACCTCGCCGGCCACCGTGTCGCCGCCGTCGACCGTGTCGCCGCTCAGGAAGGTGTCCGAGGCGCCGCCGTAGGCCACGCCGCCCACGTCCCAGGCGATGTCGTAGCTCACCGTGTCGCCGTCGGCGTCGACGGCGTCAGTGGCGATGCTGCAGAGCAGGTCGTCCACGCCCTCCACGGGGCTCGTGGGCTCGATCTGGGGGATGGGCGCCCCCGGCGCGGTGTTGGCCACGGTCACGCTGCCAGAGCGCAGCGCGGCGCCCGCGCCGCCCGCGTCCGAGGGGGTGACCTCGACGAAGACGCTGTCGCCCTTGTCGAAGTACGTTCCGCTCAGGGAGGCGCTGTCGCCGCCGGTCAGCGCGCTGTTGACGTACCAGGCGTAGGAGAGGCTGACGCTGTCGCCGTCCTCGTCGGAGCTGGTGACCGAGGCGGTCAGGGTGTCGTCGGTGTAGACGGGGCTCGGGGAGAGGGTGACCGCGTCCACTTCGGGCGCGGTGTTGGCGATGGCGATCTCGTCGCTGCCGACAGCCCCCGCGCCGCCCGCATCCGAGGGGGTGACCTCCACCCGCCACGTCTGTCCGCTGGCGGTCGCGGAGGCCGGCACGGTCGCGCTGGTGTAGCTGGTGGCGACGCCGTCCCGCTGCCAGGCGTAGGCGTAGCTCACGGCGTCGCCTTCGGGATCGACGGACGCGATGGTGATGGTGGTGGCGAGATCGTCGCCGGTGTCCGCCGGGTCGGGGGAGATGACCACCGTGGGCGCGCTGGGGCGCTCGTTGGCGACGCTCCAGACGATGAAGTCCGAGCAGACGCCGCCGTCGCTGTCCTCGACGGTGAGGGTGAGGACGTGGCTGCCCTCACCGAGGGCGTCGTAGAGGAGGATGACGTCGCCGTCGCTGTCCGGGGTGGAGCTGCCCAGCGGGCCGTCCGCGTCGCTGCTCCAGGAGACGGTGAGGTCCGGGGCGGGGGTCTCGGCGTCATTGACCTCGCCGCGGAGGGTGACCTCCTCGCCGAGCGAGGAGGCGCCGCCGTCCGCGGGGGCGGTGAGCGCGCAGGTGGGCTCGGTGTTCACCGGGGGATCGGTGTCGGGGGGCTCGCCCGTGTCGCCGGTGTCGTCGGTGCCGGTGTCGTCCGTGGGGGGATCGGTGTCGGGGGGATCGCCGGTGTCGTCGGTGGGGGCGGTGCCGGTGTCGTCGGGTTCGTCGGGCTGGACGTCGAGCTGAATCGTGTCACTGTCCGAGGCGCCGACGGGATCGCGGACCTCCAGGCGGATGGTCTCGTCGGGGCGGACGATGATGGCGCAGACGGTGGTGCCGTCGGCCTCGGGGGCCTCGGGACCGCAGACGGAGGTGTCCCCGGCGTACCAGCGGAGCTCCAGATCGGCGGACTCGTGATCGGAGTCGGCGACGGAGCCGGTGAAGGTGACGACGGTGTCCTCGGTGACGAGGTCGCCGTCGTCGTGGGAGAGGATGGCGGCGGTGGGCTCGGCGTTGTTGGCCGAGAGCTTCTGGTCCGAGCAGGCCAGTAGTAGAAAGATGAGCATGCGCGCAGTCTACCGTGGGATTCTTGAGTGCTGTTGAGGAGGCTCGCCGCGCGGCCGCGCTGAGTCCCTCTTCCCGCGCTCCCCAAAGCGGCTTCAGCGCGATTCTGAGCGGCTTGCGCACACTCCACAGCGCACGCCCTACAGCACACAGCACACAGCAACTGTGAATCAGTACCTTTGAGGGCAATGTTGTCCCCTCGTTAAGCCCCATCTTCTGCCAGACCGCGCCGCATGGCGCGCGCCAACTGCGACTGGGTACCTCTGAGGAACGCGACGTCCCAGCGCCGCACGCGAGAGGGTGTTGCGACGTCAGATGCCTCGCCGCAAGGCGACATCAGGAGGCAAGACCTTGCGAACACGTGGACGGTTTTCGACGGAGACGAGCTGTTGTTCTGCTGCCATCCCACGCTGTAAAACCG
>Ga0316204_10001599_pt1 | contig 59354 bp, 45 predicted proteins | sample 6monrhotite_MG_2_FD_205661 | JGI IMG/M metagenome (GOLD analysis project Ga0316204, IMG submission 205661) | Microbial mat bacterial communities from mineral coupon in-situ incubated in ocean water Damariscotta River, Maine, United States -... | ecosystem: Environmental > Aquatic > Marine >...
GCGGCCTTCGAGGAGGCCTTGTCTGCGGTCCAGAAGGTCGAGCACCCCGGGCTGGCGCCGCTGGTGGGCTTCGGTCCGCGAGGGGCGCGCGAGCTCTTCGCCAGGAGCCCTTGGCGCGGCGGCGGCGGCGGGCCCAGCGGCGAGAACGCGCAGGCTCAGATCGAGCGCGCCCCCCTCAAGGACGTCGCCCTCGTGCGACGTCTGAGGCCCGTCCTCGAGGGACTCGCTGTGGCCCACGAAGCCGGGGTCAGCCACGGCATGATCGATCCTCGCTTGGTCGAGTTCGGACGTCACCCGCGGCTCCACGGTCTAGGCGTGGTCCCTGCGGCCCGAGGGATTCCGTCGCTGACGACGGTCGACGTCCGGGACCTGGCCCTCCTGATGCTCCAGCTCCTCTCGGGGGCGCCCCTTGAAGAGGCCGGGGTGGAGGGGGTCCGCGAGCGAGGTCTGGCTCAGGCTCAGGGGAAGGTCCGCGAAGTTCTGCAGACCGCGACCTCGAGCGCGCCCTATCCCCACGCGCGAGCCATGCTCGAGGTCCTCGAGCAAGATCCGCGTCTCCAGCGTCGAGATCCAATTCCCCTTGTGGCCGTCGGGCTCGCAGTCCTGGTCTTGGTCGCTCTGCTGGCCTTCATGGCTTCGCCGTCGGACGATCCACGCTCTGAGACGCCGACGCCGACTCCCAGCGCCGCGAGCCCAACTCCCACGCCGATCGCGACGCCTCGCCCGACCCTGGCGCCGACGCCCTCGCCGACTTCGAGGCCCAGCCCGACTCCGGAGCCTGTGCTCCCGACGCCAAGTCCGAGTCCAACGCCCTCCAGCGCAGGGCCCCCTACCCCAGCGTGGTTCGAGACGCTCGAGGCCTCCGAGCGGCCGGAGCTCCCGCTGCCCGCGGGCTTGGAGTTTGGGAGCGAGCCCAAGACCTATCGGCTCCAGGTCGACGGGAGCGTCTTGGTCTGGGTCCCTGGCGGGGAGGCCTTCGTCTCCAAGTTCGAGGTCACCTGGGAGCAATACCGAGCCTTCGCCGCCGCCAGCGGCGCGCGCCCGGCGGAAGAGGCCTTCGCTGTCGCGAAGGATCACCCTGTCCACAACGTGTCCTGGAAGGACGCCAGCGCCTACGCGGCTTGGGCCGGGGCGCGGCTCCCGAGCGGCGCTGAGTGGAGCGCGGCGGCCGGACCCGGTCGCTGGCCCTGGGGCAACCAGACCCCCGACGCGACCTACGCCAACCTGGCCGGGGAAGAGGACGGCTACGTTCAAACGAGCCCCGTCGGCAGCTTCCCGCGCGGGATCTCTCCCCCGGGCTGCCACGACCTGGCAGGCAACGTGGCCGAGTGGATCGCCGACCTCCAAGGCAAGGAGCGTGGCGTCCGCGGCGGAGGCTGGTTCAGCTACGCCTGGGATACGCGGGTGGCCTGGCGCGGCCACGCCCCGCCTGGGGAGCGCTTCGACTTCGTCGGGTTCCGCTTGGCGCTCTCGGCTCGCTAGCTCAGGCTGACTCGCCCGAGGTCAAGGAGACCAGTCCGGCAGAGGATTCGGCGCTACTTGTGGGGAGGGCGACGAGCCAGCTTTCGCTGCAGCGAGCGGCGGTGAATTCCCAGGACGCGCGCGGCCTGAGAGACGTTGCCGCCGGTGTCCGCGAGGACGCGCTGAATGTGCTCCCACTCGACGCGCTCGAGGGAGGGGGCCTCGATTGGTGGCTCGACGACTTCGTCGCCCTCTTGGCGCTCAAAGGCGCTCAGGATTTGATCGGCGTCGGCGGGCTTGGTCAGGTAGTCCAGGGCCCCGAGGCGGATCGCTTCGGTCGCGGTCGCGATCGAGCCATAGCCTGTGAGCACGAGGCAGGCGATCCCGGGCAAGAGCTCGGTCAGCTCCCGGACGACCTCTAGCCCCGACTTGTCGGGCATTCGGAGGTCGACCACGGCGCGGTCAGGCTTGAAGCTGCAGGCCAGGCTGAGGGCGCTCTCGTAGTCGCCTGCAGCCTCGGCTTGGTGTCCACGATCGCGAAAGGCCCGGACCAGACGGAGGCGAAAGGCCTCGTCGTCGTCGACTACCAGAATGCCAGGGGCGGACTCTGTCACGAGGCCTCCTTGGGCAGCGGAGCTGCCAAAACGTCACTCGCAGACGCACGGAACTCGATCTCGGCCAGACGGCCAGAGGTCTGGGTGGAGCGGGGGCCGGCTAGGGGGAAGCTCAAGAGGGCCCGGGTCCCTCCTTCGCCGCGAGGCTCGAGGGTCAAGCTGCCCTCGTGGCGCTCGCTCAGGAGACGCACGAGGTAGAGGCCGAGTCCCATTCCCTGCCCGTGCTCCTTGGTCGTGAAGAAGGGCTCGCGGGCGCGCTCGAGGATCGCAGGAGGCATTCCTGCGCCGTCGTCAGTGATCTCGAAGCAGAGCCCCTTCGTGCTCTCCGGGCCGATCCTCAGTCGGACCTGTCCGCCCTCACCCGCAGCGTCGAGGGCGTTCTGCAGGAGGGGCAGGATCGCTTGGGCGGCGTCGGGGTGGACCCGCTCGTCGCCAGTTAGGGCAGCGTCAGACTCGACCTCGAAGCTTCCGCCGCGAGCGCGTAGGTCTTCGCGGAGGTGGGCCACGAGGGCCTCGAGGTCGAGGGGGTCGGGAGAGTTGCCGAGGCCCTCGCGGTCGAGGGCGCCTAGGCGGTCTAGGATGCGTCGGCAGCGGTCGACTTGGGTTCGAATCAAGCGAGCGTCCTCCAGCACGCCTTGGTTGTCGAGGCGCTCGGCGCCGCGCTCGAGCTCCTTGGCCACGACCGCGATGGTCCCTAGGGGGGTCCCGAGCTCGTGAGCGGTGCCTGCGGCGAGGGCCGCGAGGGAGGCCAGCCACTCGTTGCGGGCCACGCGCGAGCGAGCTTCGCGGAGGTCCTTCTCGCGGCGCCGCAGCGCGGCCGCGACGCCGGAGGCGAAGTAGGCCACCACGGCCGTCACGAGGACCAGGGCCAGCCCCTGACCTGCGGCCTGGAGGGTCGGGCTGTAGCCGCCCTCCTCGAAGCGAAGCGGGACGTGGAGGGGGTGAATCAGGGCGTAGCAACCGAGGGAGACCCCGACCATCCACCACGCCCAGCGACTCGAGAGCGCCACGGCGGCCAGGGCCACGTGCATCACGAAGAGGATCGCGAAGGGGTTCTTGGGCCCGCCCGAGAGCCCCAAGAGGGCCGTCAGGAGGAGCGTGTCCAGCGTGAGGACAGCGGGGAGGAGTTTGGGGCTGAGGCGGAAGCCTTCAGGCTCTTCGCTGACAGGTTTGGGGATCGGGGCGCTGGGCAGGAGCCCGGCCTGAATCGAGATCGGCGAGGCCTCGGGGAGGCGCACGTCGGCGCGTGAGATCAAGAGTCGCAAGGCGACGTTCGTGGCGAAGGTCGCGAAGATCACCGCTCCTAGGGGCGCGAGGGGGAGGTCGAGCTGGAGGGCGAAGACCGAGATCAGGATCGTGATCGCCTGCCCAGTGACGGCCACCCAGCGCATGCTGACCACCCAAGGCAGAGCGACCTCGGGGTGAAGCTGCGCGACGCCCGGGGGCACGACCCGGGAGAGGCTGGTCGGGGTTCCGTCGACGGGGGCCAGGGGGCTGGACCTCCTTGGGGGAGAGCCTACCAGAGCGGAGGTGGGAGCTCTCCTGTGGGCTCGCCTGGGCCGTGGGCGCGTGGGGGGGCGTGGACTCCAGCGAAGAGGCCGCGGAGGGCTAGAGAGCGCAGAGGTCGTCTCGCGAGGTTCGAGGGCGCGAGCGGGTCGCTCGGCCCTTCTCCGCAGGACTTGCCAACCAACGTGAAGCGCCCCTGCGACGAATCGCAGAGGCGCTTGGTGCAGTCTGGGGACGTGCTGGAGTTCTTAGAACTCGGACTTCTTAGCGCCGGCGCGCTCGTAGCGGAGCTTGAGGCCGTACTTCACGCCCAGCTTGCCGCCGCCCATCATCTCGAGGCGCTGCTTGAGCATGCCAGCCGGCTCGCCCTCGGCGTCAGCCATGAACTCGACCTCGCTGTTGAGAATGTGGCCGGTCCCGAAGGTCGAGAGACCCTTGACCTTGCTATCAACGACCTTGAGGTCCTTGATCATGGAGGCCATCCCGGGAGGGCCCTCGCCCTTCTTCATGCCGACTTCGCCCTCGTTCTTGAAGTTGATCCGGGTCTTGCCGGCCGCACCCTCACCGAACTTGTAGTTCCCCGTGAAGCTCATCGTGCCGACCTCGGTCTTGAGCTCGTGCTTGATGTCCCACTTCTCGCCTTCCCCGGTGGGGAGGACGCGGTTGAGCATGTTGAGCGCGCTCTTGAGCGAGGCGTCGGCGAAGGCGATCAGCGCCATTTGAGCGGTCTGGGCGCCGCCCATGCCGGGCATGCCGCCTCCGCCACCCTTGGGAGCGGCCTTTTGAGCCTCTTCCGCCAGGGCCATGGCCAGGAGCTGAGTCATGGCCTCGCCGCCGGTGACCTCGGTCACCTCGCCGGTGGTCTTCATCTTGAACACGATCTCTTGATCCACCGCCTTGGCGAGGAACTTGAGGATCCCGGCGCCCTCAGGCTTCTCCGAGTCGAAGCTCTCCTCGGGGCCAGGCATGCCCATGGCGGCGACCGAAGTCGAAGCCTTGATCGTCTTGATCTTGCCCTTGATCGTCGCCACGCCGTCGGTGACCTCGGTCACCTCTTGGTCGAGGGTGTAGGCCACGTTGACCTTGATCGTGGCCATCTCCATGGTCTGTTGCCCACGGATCGACTGACCGATCTCGAGGCCCCAGTGGAGCGTGTAGGTGCTCTTGTCGCCCTTGTTGAAGGCCCAAGCGAGGTCCTTCTTTTCGGTCGTCTGAGCCGTTGCGAACTGGCTCGCAGCGAGGAGAAGGGCGGCCACGAGGCCGGCTTTGAAGGTTTGGTGCATGGTTATTTGGCGCCTTGGAGGCTCTCGGGCCTCGGACAAGGGGGCAGGGCCCCAGAGTGGGTGGATGTCATAGATACGCTCCTCGGTGCTGGGTCGTTGGGCGCACCACAACTTCCGCCCCTTCATGCGATTACGTCAGCGCTAGGTAACGAAGGCCCACGATGGGTCCCCCTCGGTAGCGAGCACAGGGGTGTGGGGGTAGCGTCACGGACCATGAAGGTGATGAAGTTTGGGGGGTCCTGCCTCCAGAGCCGAGCCGGGCTCGAGCGAATGATCGAGTTGATCCGTGAGCAGCCTCGGCCGCTCACGATCGTGCTCTCAGCCCTGAAGGGGATCACCGACCACCTGATCAGCTTGATCGACGCTGCGGTCGCCGGCGAGGGCGCAGACCTGACCCTGATCCGGGCCCGCCACGCCGAGGTCAGCGAGACCCTCCAGGGGGCTCCACGAGAGCGCGCTGAGGCAGGCCTCGAGGCAGGCTTCCTAGAGCTGGAGCGAGTCCTAGGAGCGATCCAGGCTCTCCAGGAGGTCCCGCCCTCTGCTCGGGATCGGGTCTTGAGCCTGGGAGAGCGACTCTCGGTGGTCTTGGCAGCGGCCCACCTCGAGCAGGAGGGGATCCCCGCCAAGACACGCGTCGCGAGCGAGGCCGGAATCCTGACCACCTCGGAGCCCGGGGACGCCAGGATCCTGGATCGCTCGCGGGCGGCCGTCCTCGAGGCCTTCGACACCTCAGCTGACCTCGTCTACGTCGTGGCGGGCTTCGTCGGGAGCGACTCCGAGGGCCGGATCACGACCCTGGGCCGCGGCGGCTCGGACACCAGCGCGACCTTCTTGGCCAGCGTCCTCGGAGGCCCAGCGCTGCTCTGGAAGGACACGCCCGGGATCCTGACCGGAGATCCGCGGGTCGTCGGGGAGCCTCAGGTGATCGAGTCCCTCGGCTACCTCGACGCCCTCGAGCTGGCCCACTACGGGCTCCCGGCGGTGGCCGGGAAGGCGCTCCACCCCGCCCGCCGGGCCGGGATCGAGATCGAGATCCGCTGCTTCCTGGACGACTCGATCCCCCCGACTCGGATCGGGGCCCTGACCACAAGCCACCTCGCGATCTCCTGCGTCCCCGAGGTCGCGATGCTGGCTCTGGTGGAGGAGGGCCCCGTGGCCTCGCGCCTCGACACCGGCGGCGAGGAGCCAGCTGAGCCGCGCCCCGGCCAGGTCCTGCGCGCCCTCGGTCACTTCCTCGAGAGCCTGGCGCAGCTCGGGATCGCGCCCCTCCTCTTGACCGAGGCCTCTCCCTCGGGCGAGGCCTCGATTGTGATCCGCGCCTCGGACCGCGAGGCCGTCGAGGGAGCCCTGGCCAGCCATCCCTTGGGCCTCGACACCAACATTCGCGACGGCCTGGCCGCCGTGTCCCTGATCGGCTCGCCCATGCGCGGCAAGGTCGGCTTCGCGGCCGGCGTCTTCACCTGCCTCGCGAGCGAAGGGATCAACGTCTACTCCATCGCCCAGACCGCCTCGGAGCGCAACATCTCCGTCCTCGTCAACAGCAGCGAAGCCGAGCAGGCCGTCCGCGCCCTCCACGCCAAGTTCGTGGGGTAGGTCCCCAGGCCCTGCCGACTCGAGTGGCTGGGCCCGCCGCCTCGCCCTCACCAAGAGTTGCCGGCCCTTGGGATCTGCGACCGCGTCCGCTCGGGATATGATCCCCGCCCCTGACCTCCCAGGAGAGGACCCCATGGCCAAGCGCAAGAGCGAGATCCCTGCAGACGTGGAGTCGCTCTCCTTCGAGGAGCTCCGCGACCACGTCGAGGGGATCCGCGAGCGATTGAACACCTTGCGCTCCCGTCTCGCGCGCTACTTCGTCCAGAAGCAGGAGCTCGTGGACGTGATGACGGTGTGCACCGTCGCTCAGGAGCCTCTCCTGATCGTGGGTCCGCCCGGCACCGCCAAGTCCGACCTCGTGACCAAGTTCTGCCAGGCCCTCGGCCTCGGTGAGGGTGACTACTTCGAGTACATGCTCACGAAGTTCACCGAGCCCTCAGAGCTGATCGGTCCCATTGACCTAGGGCGGCTCAAGGACGGCGCCTACGTCCGCAAGGTCGAGGGCAAGCTGCCCATGGCTCGGATCGCCTTCCTGGACGAGATCTTCAAGTCCAACTCCGCGATCCTGAACACGCTCCTGACCATCGTCAACGAGCGCAAGTTCTATCAAGACGGCCGCCCGACCCCGGTCCGGATCAAGATGCTCTTCGCGGCCACGAACATCGTCCCCGAACACGAGGAGCTAGGCGCCCTTCGCGATCGCTTCGCCCTCAAGGTCCAGAGTTCGCCGGTCAAGGATCAGCACATGGATGGCCTCCTCGAGAAGGGCGTCCAGAACGAGCTCAACAAGGCGCTCAATCGTCGCCCCTGGGCTGACATTGCGTCACTCGAGGACTTCTTGGCCTTGCGGCGCTACCTGCACCTCCTGATGGCCGGCGTCGGCGAGCGCGAGGGCGAGGGCGAGAGCGCCGTGGTCCGCGACCGCAAGCGCTACTTCCCCGACGAGGAGTTCGAGCTCTTCAAGCGGATCCTGCGAACCCTGGAGCGCGAGAACCGCGTCGTGGTCTCGGACCGCAAGTTCATCAAGCTCTACCAGCTGATCCGGGCGCGAGCCCTCCTCTTCCATGGCGGCGCGGTTCGCCGCGAGGACATCTCGCTCCTGCGCTACGTCGGCGACCGGAACGAGGACTTCACGGTCCTGCGCGAGAAGGTCGACGCCCTCCTGCGCTTGGCCTAGAGCGTGAGCGACGCGCTTCAAGACCCGCCCCCCGACCTTGGCGAGCTCGACGCCGACAGCCTCCGGGCCTACCTCCTCGGCTCCCTAGCCCAGCGAGCTGGGCGACACCCCAACCTCCTGACCTTGCGCGCAGCTCGGGCCATGGAGTGGTATCGGACCCTCGTGCTCCGCGGCGGGGCTCGAGGGCTGCTCTTGTCGTGGGTCTATGACTTGGGCTGGCTCCTGATCGACGCCGAGCAGTTCCCCTTCGCCTCGCTCGAGAACCTCGACCAGTGGAGCGAGGCCGAGCGCCCCCTCCGGCTCGAATACGAGAACCGGCTCCTGAACAGCGTCCTCCGAGACCCCTCGACCCGGCGAGCCATGGAGCTCCTCCAGCGAGATACGTCGAGGAACGACCTCATCGCGCGGATGTTGGAGTTGATCCTGGCGCCGCTCCTCGAGGCGGGCGGCTACCCCGGGGCGCCCTTGGTCGACCCTGTCCTGCTTCGTGAGCTCTCGTTGACTGGAGAGCTGCGTCCAAGCGACTTCGCCGAGTCTTTCTCGGAGCTGGCGGGCGAGGCGTTCTGGAACGAAGCCCTCGCGGGCTCCCTCGAGACCTTCTTCAAGGGGCGGCGCTCGGGTCGAATCTTGTCCGCGGCTGACCTCTCAGAGGTCGAGCACTGGAGCGCCTATCGCAAGCGCGCCCAGCGCTTGGCTGGGCGACGGATCGTCGGGGCGTCCGAAGCCTTCCCCGCCGTCGATCCGACTGGGGTCAAGGTCCAAGAGGAGGAGGAGGCCGACACCGAGCTCCCCGACAGCGGCTACTACCCAGAGGGCGGCTTCGCTGAGCTGACCAACCGGGGGCCCATCGAGAACCTCCACCCGGCCGAGCTGGTCTACATGCGGGAGGACCCCTTCGGCGACGACCCCGATCCGCCCATCGACCTGTTCGCGATCCGGGTCCTCGAGAACGAGGCCCTCTTCTTCCAGCGCGACAGCGGGCAGCTCCGCCGGACGCGCCGGACCGTGCACCTGGCCGTGGCTCCCGATCAAGGCCTGCGGCTCAAGCTCAAATGGCACGACGAGGCCCTCGCGATCTACGTCTATGGGTTCTTGGTCCGCCTGATCGAGGACCTGAGCACGATCTTCCCCCGCGACGCGCTCCGGGTCGAAATGCACATCGTGGCCCCTTCCGGGGCTGCGCGAGAGCGCGCTGAGGCGGACTGCGAGCTGCTCTCCGTCCTGTTGCGACACGAGATCGCTCGGGACGCAGCTTCGATCTCGCTCGCGCCGGAGAGCTTCGACCTCCGAGCCCTCGGCGAGCCCGAGCGGCGTGTCTACGGGATCGCGATCCAGAGCGGCAGCCACGACCCCGCCGGCCTCCCCCCAGGACCGGCTCCTCTCCTGGCCGAGGGCGCGCGCGAGCCGCGGATCCTGACCTGGAGGATTGGCGGGCAGGAGCCGGGCCCCGAGGAGCTCGACGTCGTCCAAATGCCCGTCGAAGGCGACCCTCGTCAAGCCATGGTCCGCGCTCGCGACGCCCTCTTGGCGGAGATCGCAGGCATCAAGGGCCGCGGCGTCCGCGCCGTCCAAGCCCGTCGTCGCCCCAAGCGCGTTCGCCAGCTCCCCAAGGGGCTGCGAGCCGACAGCCAAGGCCGGGCCCTCGGCGTCGTGGACTCGAGCGTCATGGTCTGGATCCCGCCGGGGACCTACCACCTGGGCACGCCCGAGGCCGACCCCTCGCGCAACCTCCTCCAAGCGCCGCGCGCGGTCCGGCTCGAGCAGGGGTTCTACATAGGGCACGTTCCCGTCACGTGGGGACAATACCGGGCGTTCTGTGCAGCCACGGGCCGCGACGCGCCCGAGTCGCTCTTCCCCGTCGAGGACGATCACCCGGCCCACCGGGTCCCCTTCAAGGAGGCCGAGGCCTACGCCCACTGGGCAGGGCTCCGGCTCCCGAGCGAGGACGAGTGGGAGATCGCCTCCCGCGGCAAGGACGGCCGGAGCTACCCCTGGGGCGAGGAGGACCCCTCGCCCCGGCGCGCGGTCTACGGCCGAGAGGCCGACGGCCGAGAGGGCTGGACGGCGAGCGCCGGCAAGCTGGCTGAGGGCGCCTCACCCTTCGGCTGCCTCGACATGAGCGGCAACGTGTGGGAGTGGGTCGCGAGCGAGGTCAGCGCTCGCTCAGGGCGCGTGGCGCGCGGTGGCTGTTGGAACGCGCCGCCCTGGGACTGCCGGACGGTGAGCCGGACTCTGCTGCGGAAGACTTCGCAGTTCGTGGGGTTCCGGGTCGCGCTTTAGGCCGGGTGCGCTCTCGGCGTCTCTGCGACTCAAAAGAGCGCAGTCCACTACCGGCCAAGGGAGACCGTGCCTCAGGTCAGGAGCGAGATCAACCAGCCAGCAAGTCCCACGACGACGATCGAGACGACGACGAGTCCGACTACGAGGCCGACCTTCGACTTCCCGCCGCCCGCCTTCCCGCGAGACTTGGCGAGGGGGACACCTCCCCAAGGGCCGGCGGCTGGGTCGGCGTCGACCGGGAGGCCCCGCCCGAGGCGCTCGAGGTCGCCGACCAGCTCGGCTATGTCGGAGTAGCGCTGGTCGCGGTCCTTGGCGAGCATCTTGCCGAGCACGGCCCGGGTCTCGGGGGTGATCTCGGGGAGGTGAGCCTCGGGGGGCTTGATCTTGTCGTGGGCCTTGGCCGAGAGGATGTCGAGGGCCGTGAACCCGCGGAAGGGCTGGATCCCGGTCAGGAGGTAATAGAAGGTCACGCCGAGCGAGAAGATATCGACGCGACCGTCGATCTCCTTGACCCGCCCGATCTCGGGGGCCATGTAGAGCGGGGTCCCGATCATGGCTCCGTCGGCGGTCAGCTTGAGCTCCGAGTTGAGGTCCTTGGCCAGGCCGAAGTCGGCCACGAAGACCTCGCCGCTCGTGGAGACGAGGACGTTGTCGGGCTTGAGGTCGCGGTGGATCACGCCGGACCCGTGCGCCGCTTCGAGGGCCGAGCTGATCTTGAGCAGGATCCGGAGCGCTTCGCTCAGCTCGTGCTTGCCCTCGGCCTTGATCTTGTCCTCGAGGCTCCCGCCCGAGACGTATTGCATGATGATGTAGTGGAGGCCTGCTTCGGTCGTGCCGACGTCGCGGACGCCGACCACGTTCGGGTGCTCGAGGCGCGCAGCAGAGCGAGCTTCGCGGTGGAAGCGCTCGACGGTCCGGGGGTTGTTCGACGAGTCGGGCGAGAGGATCTTGACGACCACGTCGACCTGGAGCGACTGGTGGTGGGCGAGGTAGATCGAGCCCATCCCGCCTTGGCCGATCTTGGTCTGGAGCGTGCACCCGTCGATCACGGTCCCGAGCAAGGCGTCGACCTCCTCGGCGGAGTCGGCTGCCAAGGCCATGTCGGCAGCGCTGGGCGACTCGGCGTGGCTGGCGGTCACGTCGACGGCGGGTCCCGGTCCGGGTGGGCTCAGCATTCCCTGAGGAAAGGCCGAGGGCGCGGCGAGGGCCGCCGAGGCCTCTGGGGCCGGCGAGGGCGAGCGCATCAGGCCCGAGAGCCGCTCCTGGTAGGCCAGGACCTCGTTGACCTGGGTTCGGTTCAAGATCCCTCGCTCGAGGAGGATCTCGCCCAGGCGAAGGTGCGACGCCTGCGCGCGCTGGTAGTGGAGGGCACGCTGGAGGAGGTCGCGGCTCAAGAGTCCCCAGTTGAGCGCGATCTTGCCGAAGAGGAGGTCGGCGCGGGACTGCGGGGTTCCCTGGGGTGGGGTGTGGCGCATAGGACCTGAGGGCGGGCGCTGAGAGCGGGCGCTGCCCTCGCGCCAACGTCCCGTCTGGACGGGAGCGGCGACTCGGGGCGCTTCGGCGTCGGTCACGTCGCGAGCGATGGCGGCTTCGATGGCGCCCCAGGCCTCTGGCGGGGGGGTCGCGCTGCCTTGCTCGATCCGCTGGAAGAGGTTCTGCATCGCGTTGAACTCCTGCTGAAGCTGAGGGCGCTGGGCGAGGTAGGCCTCGAGCGCGCTCCGCTCGGGAGCGGAGATCGCGTCGGCGGCCAAGGCGGCCAGGAGCTCGCGCGCGTTCGCGTCGTTCACTCGGCACCTCCAGGGATCAGGCCGCGACGGCGGAGCTTGGCCCCCAGGCGATCGACGGCCTGGCGCATGCGGTATTGCGCAGTTCGCTCCGCGATCCCGAGGGTGGCAGCGACCGCCTTGTAGGGGAGGCCCTCGACCTGGCGGAGCAAGAACACGGCTCGCTCAGCAGGGGGGAGTTCTGAGACGCAGGTGCGCAGGAGCTCGTCCTGCTCGCGTTGGCTGACGAGCTCGAGCGGCCCCCGCACGGGCAGCTCGGGCTCTTGGACCAGAGCCTCCGTGGCTCGGACACCCTCACGTCGGATCGTGTCGAGCCCGACGTTCCGCGCGACCCCCACGATCCAGCCCCGAAAGGGACGAACCGGGTCGTAGCGATCGAGGTTGCGATACACGCGGAGGAAGGTCTCCTGAAGGCAGTCCTTGGCCCGCTCACGACCCACCAGTGCCGTGAGGTAGTGGTAGACCGCGCCGCTGTGCCGCTCATAGAGCGCGCGGAACGAGTCCTGCAGCTCCGCTCGATTCGAGCGGCAGCGCAGCACAAGGTCTTGATCTGGAACGTCCTCTGATCCCACTCGGGTGCGTCTCCCTTCACCCGTGGTTCGCGCGAAGGATCAAGGGAGCGCAACCAGAACTCAAGGGCTTGGCTAAGTCTTTACCTAGCAGTCGCTTGGGAGGAGGCCGAATTTGCCCCGAGGCCGCTGAGGCCATCCAGCGAGGACCGGAGGCCTGGCTCGAGTCGCGTGGGCTAGCGGGTGTAGCTGGCGATGATCGTGGTCGCGGTGACCGAGGGGCCGAAGAAGCGCTCCTTGGCTCGCACGTAATCGGGGTCCGCGAAGCAGTCCTGCATGGCCTGCTCGCTGGCGAAGTAGATCGCGAACAGGCGGTTCATGGGCTCGGGCGTCGCTGAGCGGAGGACCTCAGACACGCGAAGGTCGTAGCGGAAGCCGCCGCCGTGGGCCTCGAGGATCGGGAGCATGGCCTCGCGATAGGACTGGTAGAGGGCGTCGTCTTCGACCTGCAGTCCGACCAGCATTTCAAAGGACACTTCGCGCTCGCCCCTAGCTGGGCCGGACCCAGGACGTCTCTTTGTGACGTTCCAGGAGGAAGTAGTTGCTCTTGATCCGGGCCGGACCGATGGCGAGGTAGGCCTTCCCGAGCAGGCGCTCGTTGGAGCCCGGCTCGACCTGGACGAGGTAGTCGCGGAGGCGCGCGGCCGGATCGAGGGCGAAGTTCCCGCCCTTGCCGTAGTCGAGGAGGACCGCGTGCAGGTACTCGTTGTCCTTGGCTGCGGGATCGACGCGCTCCATGCGGTAGAAGCCAAAGCGCTTGGGGTCGGCGTCGCTGGGCTTGGCGATCCAAGGGTTCTCGGGGCCGTTTTGGACGACGGGCTCGTTGTAGCCCATGACCAGGCCGGCCTCGCGACCCTGACCCAAGTAGAAGCCCTTGATGAACTTCTCGATGGGCGAGCGCGAGGCCCAGAACGCGATGTTCAGGCCGCGGTATTCCCAGCCCGCGAGGTCCTTGGGCTCGGGCGTTCCGCCACGAAGCATGATCTTCTCGAGCTCCTTGCCCGAGAGCTCGGCGATCCCGAGGTATTCGCTGGTGGCCAAACTCATGCGTAGAGCCTCGTCGGTTGGCGGCCTTCGGAGAGGATCTGGGCTGCGACGCGCGTCGCCAGGGCCATGATCGTCTCCATGGGGTTGACCCCGATCGGGCTCGGGAAGAGGCTCGCGTCGGCGACGAGGAGCCCCTCGGTGTCGTAGACCCGGCCCCAGGAGTCGCACACGTGGCGGGCGCGGTCGCCGCCCATGGCGCAGGTCCCCATCATGTGGACGGTCACCAGCTCCATGCACTCCTTGGGGATCTTCTGGGCGTAGAGCCGCTTGACGTCGTCGCCGGACTTGAGGTCGGGGATCCCTTCGAAGGGGAGCACGATTCGCTTGGCGCCCATGTCGAAGAGCATCTCGCTCAAGAGCGCCGTGCCCCGGACCAAGCGCTCGGCGTCGAAGTCCGAGAGCTGATAGGTCGCCAGCGGCTTGCCGGCGGCGTTGCGGACGCGACCGGTCTCGGTGTCCTCCAAGAGCATTCCCGCGATCACCATTCGCGGGTAGTCGTGCATCAGGTCGCGGAGCTCGGCGCCGTAGAAGGGGAGCGTCATGGCCGCGATCGAGGGGGGAATGTTGACCGCGGCGAACACGAGCCCCTCGTTTTGGAACTCGCGGACCTGGTAGGCCTGGTGCGTCCCCTCCCAGCCGCGGATCTCCTCGTCGAAGACCGCCGTGACCTTGACGTTGGGGTGCAGGCTCAGGTTGTGGCCTAGGCGGCCCGAGGGCGAGTGCACGCCGGAGCGGAACAGGATCCCGGGCGTGTGAATCGCGCCTGCCGAGAGCACGACGCGTCGCGCGTGGATCCTGAAGGGGAACCCGTCGCGGGCGTTCTGTGTCACGACGTGACCTTCAACGCCGGTGATCCGCTTGCCCTTGCTCGTGACCCGGTCCACGCGGCAGTTGCTCAGGACGCGGGCTCCGAAGTTGAGCGCGCGCGGAATGTAGGTCACCAGGGTCGAGCGCTTGGCCCCCGTCGGGCAGCCGAAGGCGCAGTTGTTGGTGCCCGCGCAGTGGAACTGGTTGCGAATGTTGGGGATCACGTCCCAGGACTTCTTGAGGGCGCCCTCCTGCAAGAGGCGGTTGTCGCGGCCCACGGTCCAGGGGTCTTGGTGCTGGGCGGAGATCATGCGCTCGACGCGGGAGAAGGTCGAGTCCATGTCCTCGGCCCGGATCTGCTCGACCCAGTCCTCGCGGGCCCAGCGCCCGAGGATCTTCTCGGGGGTGCGCCAGGTCATGCCGCCGTTGATCACCGTCGAGCCGCCGACGCAGCGCCCTTCGCTGTAGGTCACGGGGGGGGCGCCCAGGGCCATGATCGCGCCGCCGTCGCGGTAGAGGCGGCGGATCGCGTCGGCTGAGTCGGGCGTGAAGCTCTCGGTCGGGTGGTGCCCGCCCTCCTCGACGACGATCACGTCCAGGCCGCCTTCGGCCAGCTCGGCCGCGACGACCGCGCCGCCGGCGCCGGAGCCCACGACGACCACGTCGCAGTCGAACTCGACCGCGTCGGGGCGGAAGGCGCGCCGGCGCCGGGTCGAGCCGGGAATGTGCGGCCAGTCCTCGCGGGTGTAGAGGTGGTCGTGCTTGCTCACGAGGGACCTCCGGTGGCGAGGGGGAGCTCGCGGCCCGCGTCCTCTTTCGCTCGAGGGACGGAGTCAGGCAGCGGATTGGGCGCGGTCATTTCGGTCTCGTGCTCGCGAATCTCCTCGGCGAAGCGCTCGAGGCGCTCCTGGGCGACCTGCGAGATCCAGCGCTCGGGGTGGTATTCGAGCTGCGACTTCTTGGCTGAGTGCTCGTAGTAGCTCATGACGAGGAACATCTTGAGGGCGCGCCCGAGCTGCTTGAGCGGCTCGACGGAGCTGTGCCAGTAGCGCTCGAAGTGGGCGGCCGCCAGCTCGGGGGGGAGGCTGGAGAAGCCGCGGCCCAGTGAGCTCGGGACGGCGCGCGCCGAGGCCTCGAAGGTCCTGATCCCGGCCGAGACCGCGATCCGGATCGGCGCTGGGACCGAGCGCAAGAAGAGCTCGACCCCGTCCACGACCTCGTGGCGGATCCCCAGCTCGTCGACCTCGTCGGTCAGCACGATCGGTGCCAGGTGGGCGAGCGTCCGGCGGGCGCTCGAGGAGAGGCGGAAGTCAGCAAGCTCGCTCATGGGCCGCAACTATAAGTGCCCACGCGGGGCGAGGTACTCCGGTCGGTCGAGGAGGGGATACGAGGAGGACCCCTGGCGAGGGTTGCCTGAGGGTCGGCTCGGGCGCGCCCTCTCGCTAGGCCTCAGGCCTTGAAGGGGAGAGGGCGCTTCGCTCGGTCCCGTGCGCATTGCGCGTGCGCCCCCTGTGTCAGGGGAGTCGTCGCCTCGCCGTGCTCCGCCCGGCGAAGGCTCGGTCGCGAACCAAGGGCAACTGGCCTCCGGGGAGTGGACGGAGGGTCCCGAATCTGGGGGCTAGGGCAGGACTGGGGTCGAAGGGTTGGCTGGCGTCACTTCAGGTGCTCTCCCGCGGGGTATCGCGGGACCAGCCAGGGCCGCCTCGCCCTAGCCCCAGGTCGACTCGAAGGCCTCGGCCTTGAATCCGACGGTGTAGCTCGAGCCGTCGGTCACGATCGGGCGCTTGATCAGGCGTCCGTTCTTGGCCAGGGCATCGAGCTGCTTGGCCTCGCTGAGGGTCTTGCGGAGCTCGGTGTAGCCGCCCTCGCGATAGGCCTTCCCCGACGTGTTGTAGAGGTGCTTGAGCTCGTAGCTCTCGCTCTTGGCGATGGCGGCCAGGGTCTTGCGCGTTGGCGGTGAGGTCGTGATATCGACGAAGGTGTAGGCCACCTTCCGCTCGTCGAGCCACTTCTGGGCCTTCTTGCAGGTCCCACACTTCGCATAGCCATAGAGGGTGATCTTGCTCATGGCGGGATCCTACTCGCGAAGCCCGGCCCGGGACTAGACTCGTGCTCGTGGAGAATCAGAGACCCCTCTCGCTGGCCTTCGTGGCGGCCGCCCTGGCTTGGGCTTGGCTCGTGACGGCCGTCGTCTTGCTCGCGGCGGCGGCCGGTCGGAGCGAAGGGGCCTGGGGTGACCTACTCCTCGCGGTCACGAGCTTGGGGCCCCTGGGCTGGATCGCCTGGAGCGAGCGCCGAGTCCTCCTGGAAGGTCTCCTGATCGGAGCCCTCTCCTTCGCGCCCCTCGTGGTCGCGGCGGCCTACGCCAACGACGCGGCTCGCGGGGCCGGTCTGGTCTACGCGGCGGGGGCGGGGCTCCTCCTGACCTGGGGAGCTGCGGGCGCCCCTCGTCGCGTCCGCGTGGCCCTGGCTGGGGGCATTGGACTGGCGCTGCCCCTCGGTCTCTGGACCTGGGCCGACCTCGGCCAGAGCGAGACTGCGGCCCTGGCGCCCTTCGCCCCCGGCCTCAGCCTGCGCGAGGTCCTGGCGGGAGGAGGGGTCGGGCGGGCCGGGCTCGTGCTCGTCGTGACCGCTGCCTTGGCAGTCCTGACCAACGTCCTCGTGCGACGCTTTGGGCGAGCTGAGCGCGCCCCCGGGGCCGGTCCTGCCAGCGCGCCGCTCAGCGCGCCAGTCCTGGGCGCCGCTGCCCTCGGGCTGGCGGCCTTGCTTTCGCTCTCGAACACTCAGGGGCAGGACCGACCTCTGCTCGGCGCCAACCTGCGCCCCGACGAGCCAGCGCCTCGCGACCTGCGTCCAGCGCCCGAGCGCCCCGCCGCGGCCCGCTCCTTCGGGCACCGCTACCTGGCCGCCCAAGGCTCCGGTGGCGTGCGGCTCGTGCCGCTACCCCTGGCTGGCCACTTGGAGGTCGAGGTCCTCCAAGACGAGGCCTGGGTCCGGAGGCCCGGAGCCAGCGAGCGCTTTCATGTCCTTCGCGGACGCGAACTGCTCGTGGGCTGTGTCGGCGAGTCGGCTTGGCGCGCGAGCGCGAGCTTCCTCCCTGACGCCCGCCGCGTCAGGCTGACTCCCGATCAGGCTCCGGCCCTGGCTGAGGCCGGGAGCGCCTTCGACTTAGTCCTCGTCAGCCCAGGCCAGGCGCCCCGCCTGGCAGGCGCCCTCCGGGCCTGGACGGCGGCCGGCGGGCTCCTGGCGCTCAGCGACTCGACGGACCTCGAGCGCCTCGGCGTCCCCCTTCCAGAGCAGGGGCTGCAACGGGTCCGGCTCGGGAGCGGGAGCGCGGTCTCCCCCCTCACGAGCCAAGGCTGGGGCCCCCTGGCCGCGGCCATGGAGGGGCGCTGGGACGAGCGGCACCCGCGACGTGGCCGGCGCCAGGCCCTGAACGAGGTCCTGCTCCTCGACCCCGACCCGCGGCCGGGGGGCCTAGGGTCGCTGGCCGCGGCCCTCTTGGCCCTGGCGCTGATCTGGAGCGCCTTGGCGGCGCTCTCGCTCCGGCTCCGAGCCACGACGACGGTGGCCGGGGCCTGGGTCGTGGCGCTCGTAGCCGGGGCCCTCCTGCGGGCCCTGCTCCCGAGCGGCCCGGTCTGGACCGCGAGCCGGCAGGTCCTAGAGGCCCCGAGCGGATCCCTGGCCGCGGCGCGCTCGGAGTTCGTGACCACCCTCCAGCTCCGCCCAGAGGCTGCGCGCCTCGAGCTCAACGACTTCGCGCCTCCCTTCCCCGCCTTCCTCTCTGAGGGCGAAGCGATCCAGGCGAGCGCCGAGCTGCGTCCGGCGGACTCGACCCAGCGGGCCTCTGTGACCCTCCCCAGCAAGCGCGGGGTCCGCGCCTTCCGTCGCCTCGACGCCTGCGAGCTCCCGGGGCAGGTCACCCTGGAGGTCGCCGGGGATCGAGTCAGAGTCGAGAACCGGCTCGGGGCCCCGCTCCGCGACTGTGTCCTCTTGGGACCCAGCGGAGTGGTCCCCCTGGGCCGGGTCGAGGTCGGAGCGCAGGCCGAGACCCGGTGGTCCGCGGAGCCCGAGTCCCTCGCGAGCTGGCGCTCGAACGCGGCCGCGCCAGCCGACGCCCGCTGGCGGCGCCTGGTGGGAGCCGCGCTGCGCGGGCGCGGAGGCCGCTGGGTCTTGGCGGCGCGAGTCCCGGGGCGCTCGGCCGTCGCGAGCGGGGCCGCCGGCGAGGAGGTCCGCTCGGCGCTCCTGATCGTGACGGGTCCGAGGCGGCCCTAGCGCGTTTCCTCAGCTCGAAGTCACAGGGCCGGGCAGCGACCTAGCCTGCAGAACTCGCTTGCCGAGGGCGGGGGCTAGTCGGTCTTGCCCGCCAGCGCGGCGGTGGAGGCCGCCTTAGGCGTCGGGAAAGAAGGCCCGAGGCCTTCGAGAATCAGATAGGTCAGCTGAGGCGGGTGAGAGGCAGCCACCGTGAGGGAGCCCAGTTGGCTCTCCTTCCCGTCGCTCGTCCTAAAGACGTCCCATTGCTGGTTCTCTCCGACGGCAGCGGGGAACTCCTGGCGGACCCTGGCAGGCGCAATGCGAAGCCGCTCGAAATCCTTGGTCAAGAAGAGCCGGAGCCGACGGCCCGCCTCGGGCGAAACCACAAGGAGAGTGCCACCTTCGAGACTGTGGTCGAGGGTGATCTCGACTCGAGGCTCAGGTGCGGTCGTGGCGCAGCCAGAGGCGAGGAGGATCAAGAGGAAGAGAGCTAGGTGCTTCATGGCTGGAGTATGCCAATCGCAGGGAGGAGCCGCAATCCGCGGGGTCTAGTCCCGCAGCCAGGCCTCCGTGGCCGCGTCGCACACCACGTCCGCCCTTGGCAGCCGCTCCCAGGCGAAACCCTCCACGAGCTCGCCGGCGCTGATGGGCGCCCGCTCGCAGAGTCCGCTCCAGGAGCCCAAGAGCCCCAGGACGCGCTCGGGCGAGACCCCCGCCTCGCGGTAGCTCGAGATCCGCGTGTCTCCGTGGCGCTTGGCCAAGCGTCGTCCGTCGCTGCCGCGAACCAGGGGCAGGTGGACGAAGGTCGGGACAGGCAGGCCCAGGGCTTCGTAGAGGAGGATCTGGAGGTGCGTCGAGGGGACGAGGTCGTCGCCGCGGATGACGTGGCTGATCTCTTGGTGGGCGTCGTCGACGACGACGGCCAGCTGGTAGGCAGCTTCGCCGGTCTTCTTGGCGATCACGAAGTCGCCCTCGGTCTCGGCCGGGACCTCGCGCTCGAGCCCGCGAAAATCGTCCTCGAAGGTCACCTCACGGCCGGGGGGGACCCGGAGGCGCCAGGCGGGGTCGCGCTCGCTCCCGAGCGCTCGCTCGCGACAGGTCCCGGGGTAGCGCGCTCGGACCTCGCCCTCGTTGGGGGCCGAGCGGGCGGCCTCGATCTCCTTGCGGGTGCACACGCAGGGATAGACCAGGCCGCGCTCTTGGAGCCTCGTGAGCGCGGCGGCGTAGGCTTCGCTCCGCTGGGACTGCCAGAGGACCTCTCCGTCCCAGTCCAGACCCAACCAGCGCAGGTCAGCCACGGCTTGCTCGGCGGCGCCGCTCTTGGTCCGCGGGCCGTCGAGGTCCTCGACGCGCAGGACGACCTCGGCGCCCGAGGCCCGCGCCCAGAGCCAAGCCAGGAGAAAGCTCCGGGCGTTGCCAAGGTGGAGAGCGCCCGTCGGGCTGGGGGCGAGGCGTGTCCGGAGCGTCACCAGCTGGGCCGAGTCAGCCCGCGTATTCCTGATAGATCAGGAACCCACAGGCTTTGCAGTGGCTGGCGTCCGCCTCGTGGTGCTGGAGGCCGCAGTGGGTGCAGGTCACCTCGAGCTTGTTGCGGTGCTCGAGGAGCGCTCGGGCGAGGTTGGTCAGCTGCCAAGGGAAGACCACGACTCCAGTCATGATCATGACCATGGTCACCAGTTGACCTTTCATGGTCTGCGGCGTGAGGTCGCCGTAGCCAACGGTCGTCAAGGTCACGACCGCGAAGTAGATCCCGTCGAACATCGAGCGGAACTTCCCGGGCTGGACCTCCTTCTCGATCTCGAAGATCAGACCTCCGGTGATGAACACCACGCAGAACACGGTGGTCAGGATCCTGAGCACGATCAGGTGGTCCTTGCGGACCTCGCCGAAGAAGAAATTCTGACTCTCGGTCAGGCGCAAGAGGCGGAGGACTCGGAGGAGGCGGAGGACTTTGGCGGCCGCGAGTCCCGGTATGAAGAGGGGCAGGATCGCGAGGAGGTCGATCACCGCCATCAGCGTGAACAGGTAGCGGATCGAGAAGCGCTTGGCCCACCAGCGGACGAGGTATTCGATCAAGAACACGATCGAGACCACGAACTCGAGGGTCACGCACATGACCTTGATCGGCTCTGGGACCTCCTCGACGGTGTGGAGGGCGTAGGCCCCGACCACGATCAAGATCAGGAGCCCGATCACGACCTCAGCGATCCGACCTGGCACCGAGGCCGGCTCGTTGAGGTACCAGTCGACGCGAGCTTGGAGGTCGTCCTCTTGAGAGGGGCCCTTGGGAGTCGTCGCGTTGCTTTGCTGAACCCAGCGTCCAGAGTCCGTCTTGACTCGACCCGAGGGCGTCTTCCAGTGGCCGGAGGGGGTCCGGAGGGCACCGACGGGGTTCCCTTCCGCGTCCTCGTGGTGGATGGGCTCGGGACCCGGAACTCTAGGCGCGCTCTCCTCGGCTGCAGGTACGCTCTCGGCTGCAGGCGCGCTCTCTTCGGTTGCGGCGGTGTCGGGTGCTGCGTCGGCGTTTGGCTCCTTGGTCGGCTCTTCGCCGCCGGAAGAGTCGCTGACTGGTTCCGATTCCGCGCCCATTGGGGGACCTCGCTGACCGAGCCGTGCTCAGTGGACCGCAGACTTTAAGGGAAGGTCAGACGAAGAGAGTGATAGCCGTCGCGATGAGGAAGATCGTCGGGAAGGCGATCTGGCAGGCTCTGTCTATGCGCTCGGCACGCTCGGGCGAGTCGGTGACATGCCAGCGAGTCGAAAGCACAGCCACCACCAGCGTCCCGAGCACCAAGCCCGTGGCACCCAAGAGGAAGAGGTCGAGCCGCGTCAGGTAGTCGAGGGCGGGGACCTGCTGAGCGAGGGCAAAGCGGTAGGTGATCACCGTCAGCATGGCCGTGGCGGCCACGCCAATCCGCGGAGCTACGAAGTTCGGGCGGATCCAGAGGCTCGTGATCGACATCAACACGACCAAGGCCAGAGGCAAGATCACGCTCCAGACGTAGTAGCTCGTCATGCGTTGGATCGGGAGCGAGTAGCGGATCCCCGGCAGTCGCAGCTGCATGAGTTGGTGCTCGATCACGCTCCCCTCCCCCTGCTGGAGCGTCCAGCCGGTCAAGGACATGTCTTTGTTCTGACCCGTGAGGTCTGGGTGAACCACGAGCTCGACCTCGCCGCCTCTCGAAGATGCGAGCTCGAAGAGGAGTTCGTGGTGATCGAGGGGAAAGTGACCCAGGTCGAAGCGGGTCCCGATGGTGCCTATGTAGCGCTGCGTCCGCGTGACCTGCCCCTCAGGCGTGACCGTCAGGTCGTCGCTGCGCTGGGTTCGGAGGTTGCGATTGTTGAACACGCCGACGTCTGGGTTCCAGATCGAGCCAGGCGGCACGACCGTCGAGACCTCGTATTTGCCGGTCAGAGTGGGGTCGTGCCAGCTGACGACGATCACGAAGTCGACCTCGGCCGAACGCTCGAGGTCGTTGATGTGCTGAACGTCGAGCACGAAGAGTCCCACGTGGACCTTCTTGGGCGCCGGCTCCTTGTCGGGTCCGGCGTAGGCGAGCTGCGGTGCCGCGCAGAGCAGGAGAGTCAGGGTGATCGTCTGAAGCCAGTTCACGAGCGCAGCTCCTGAAAACGGGTTGCGACTGCGGTCCGCTCGGGGTCTGCGAGGTAGCGGCCTCGCCACTCGGGCTCGAGGCGCTCGCTGATTCGACGGAGGAGGTTCATGGCCGAGATGGTGTCTTCGAGCTCGCCCTCTTGGTAGCCCCGCGCTCGTCGAAGCTGAGCCCGGCGCCAGGCCAGTCGCCAGGCCAGCTCGAGGTGCCCGCGTGCTTCGGCCTCGGCCAGGGCGGTCTCGGCGCGCTGCTCGAGGCCCTCTCCGGGGAGGGCGAGGGCGATCAGCTCAGCTCGGAGCCGGAGGCTCAGGCTGCGGCTTCCGGGCGGTGCCGCTTCGAAGCGCGCGAGGGCGGCAGCAGCGAGAGGAGCCTGACCGGCGGCGAGCTCGAGCTCTGCCCAAAACAGGTCCAGCTCTGCCTGCTGGGGCCGGTTGCCGAGCTCGCTCACGAGGCCCTGGGCTTGAGAGGCAGCCTCCCGGGCGCCGGCCACGTCGCCCGCCGCCAGGAGCGCCTCGGCCTGAGCCAAGCGAGCCAGGCCCTCGACCCAGCGGAGACCGAGGCGAGCGGAGGTCTGGCGGGCTCGATCGGCGAGCTCTTCCGAGACCTCCGCCTGACCGACTTGAGCCAAGAGGCGAGCTCGGCTTAGGTCCACCAGGGACTCCCCGGCGTGGCACTCGCTCCGTCCGAAGAGGGCTCCGCCGCGGCGGTAGAGGTCGTCCGCGTCGCAGAGGCGGGCCTTGGCGCGGTGAAGATGTCCGAGGTTGAGGAGCGCGAATCCCGCGCCGTCGAGGTCGCCGGCCGCCTCCAGGAGCCGGCTCCGGCGCTGACGGAGTCGCAGGAGGTCGTCGCTGCGGTCGGCGCGCTCGAAGGCAGCTTCGATTGGCGAACGCGCGACCTGAGCCCCGGCCGCGTCCCCCAGCAAGGGCCCCCGCCCGTGGCGAATCGCGCGCTTCAGCACGGCCTGGGCCTCGGCGGGGGTCGGCTCGCCGATCCGGCCCATGTCGCTAGAGGACTTTATTCCGAGGGCTTCCTGGAGGTAAGCCGTGGCTTCCTCGTCGAGGCCTTGGAAGTGACAGGCGTGGTGGAGCGCGTCGCAGGCCTCGGCCGCGGCGACCTCCAAGCGACGCCGGAGCGACTCCTGCTGGGGGGCGGCGCCTTCGGAGGCGACCTGGCCGGGCGCGTTCAAGACTCCGGGCCAGCGACGTCGCAGCTCGTCTAGGGCGCGCTCTCCGAGCTCGCGAGCGGCGGCGTAGTCACCGCACCAGAGCCGGACGCTGGCCTCCTCGCTGAGACCCGCGATCTCTTCACAGGCGCCCTCCTCCTCGCCCAAGCTAGCCGAGCGCTGGGCAGCAGCCCTGGCTGCCGCGAGGTCCTCTAGCGCGTCTCGGACATGGCCTTGGTCCTTGCGGAGGCGGGCGCGAATTCGCAGTCCGAGCGCCCAGGGAGCCAGGCCTTGGCCGGCCTTCTCCAAGAGCTCCAAGGCCTGACTCCGGCGACCGCTCGATCCCAAGGAGGTGGCCAGGCCGGCCACGACCTCGCGCCGGGCGCTCTCGTCGGCGCCAGCAAGCTGGGCCTGCGAGAGGCCGCGGCGATAGGCGCTGACCGCGCGGGGGTGGTCGCCGGCGCTAGCGGCGGCGCGGCCAGCGGCCCGCGCAGAAGCCCAGGCCCGCTTGGCGTCACCGGCGGCCTCGGCGTGCCAGAGCAGCTCCTCGGCTCTATCGCCCGCGCCGGCGCCGGCGCGGGGGCCCCCGAGGGAAACTGTCGCCGGGTGACGGGACTCCAGCAGCAGGAGCGCGCGCCGGTGGAGGTCCTCGACCTGATCCGGCTCGGCCGCCCGGACGGCCGCGGCCAAGGGAGCGTGGTCCAGAGCGAGGGTCCCGCCGGTCGCCTCCCGCACGAAGGCGCGCTGGAGGAGGTCAGCGACGGCGGCCTTGGCCAGGTCTGGGGGGAGGCTGGCCAGGGCCTGGAGGAAGACCGGCGAGCGCGGAGCAGGGCAGATGGCTAGCGCCAGGAGGACGCGCCGACTCGCGGCGTCGAGGCGAGCGACGCGGCCGGCCGCCAGGGCTCCTAGGTCGGCGCTCGAGAGGACCCGCTCCAGATCGTCGACCTCGAGGACGAGGCGACCCTCGGCGTCGACGAGGGCGCCGTCCTGCGAGAGTCCCCGCACGACCTCTCCCAGGTGGCGGGGGTTGCCAGCGGTCAGCTCCCAGAGGCGCTCGGTCAGGGCCTCGGCTGGAGCCTCCTCCTCGCGTCCGACGAGGCTCGCGATCAGCTCTGCTGCACCGGGGCGGGTCAGGTGGCGGAGCCGGTGCTCTACGGCTCCTGGGAGTTCGGTGGGCTCCTCGCCAAGCTCGTCGGGGCTGGGGCGGGTGGCGCAGGCCACGACCAAGAGCGCGGCCTCGCTCCTGAGCAGCTCCTCTAAGACCGAGCGACTGAGAGGGTCTAAGGCGCCTAAGTCGCCGACCAAGAGCGCGAGGTGCTCCTCGCGCGCGAGGCGGGCTACGAGCTCCGTCGCAGCGTGGGCCTGACGCACGGGGAGGGGGAGGTCTTGAGGGGCGGCCACTCCCCCGCGCTCAGGGTCCAAGAGCGCCTCGAGGTCTAGGGCTCCTTCTGGACAGAGTCGAGCGAGTCCATGTCGGCCAAGGATGAGCGGGAGGGCTTTCGCTAAGCCTGCCTCTCCCTCGAGCCGCAGCGGTCGCACGCCGTCCACCTCGAGCCGCGGCGCCAGCCAGTCCAGGAGCCGCGTCCGGCCGCTCCCAGCCTCGCCGGTCACCAGGAGGGGGGCCGGTCGTCCCCCCTCGCGCAGGACCTGAGCTGCATCCAGGACCAAGCGTCGCTCTTCTTCTCGCTCGACGAGGGGCCCTCGGCGGAGGTAGGCCTGACGGGTGGCTTCGGTCTCGAGGGGGAGCTCGGTCTCGCTGGCCGCCGCCAGGGCTCGGAGCGCCTCGTGGGCGTCGGAGTATCGCTCGCTGGGGGCTTTGGCCAGGAGGCAGCGGACCCAGTCCTCGAGGCGAGCGGGGACCTCGGCTTCGCGGGCCGCGAAGCTGAGGGGGGCGCGGGAGGCGTGTCCGCGAAGGACGGCCATAGGGTCGCCGGCCTCGGCGAAGGGGGCCGAAGCGCAGAGGGCCTCATAGGCTACGGCCCCCAGGCCGTAGAGGTCAGCCCGGGGGTCTGCCTCACGCCCGCGAATCACCTCGGGCGACATGTAGGCGATGGTCCCGCGCATGGAGCCCAGGCCGGGCTGCCCCCGCCGGCGGGCGAGGTGGAGGTCGATCAGGCGAACGCAGCCCGTCTCGTCGACGAGGACGTTCATTGGCTTGAGGTCGAGGTGCAGCCAGCCGCGCTGGTGGAGGTAGGCCAGGGCCCGGAGGGCCTCTGCCAAGACCCGTGGAGCGGCCTCGATCCCGACGCGCTGGACGTAGGCCACGAGGGTCTCGCCTGCGATGGCGTCGAGGGTGAAGAAGGGGATCCCGGGGCCCTCGGGCGAAGCGGCCCGATCTCGATCGAAGGAGTGCGCCCCCACCAGGTGGGGGTGATCGAGCCCAGACAGGCAGCGGAACTCGTGGCGCAGGTAGCGCTCGGCTTGCTCGGTGTGGCGATCGCGTCGGACCGCCTTGAGGGCTAGCGGGGCAGCCTCGGGCCCGGCCAAGAGATCTCGGACGAGGAACACTCGCCCTAGCGAGCCCCAACCCAGCTCGCGCTCGACGGCGTATCGTCCGTTGACGACGTTGCCCAGCCAGGGGTCGGCCTCGAGGGGTGCTGGGACGCGCCCGTCGTCCAGGTCGCCTGCTCCCACGCTAGCCACACCTGAGGAGCTGAGATCGAGTTGGGTCAGAGGAGCTCATGGCGTCAGAGGACGCTGTCGCAGTCCAAGGCGTAAAAGGCCAGGGGCTCAGCCACGTTCTTGACCTTCTCGTGCCGGAGCTCGCTGAAGCGGGCGCCGGGGCAGGCCTCCTCGATCAGCGCTCGCATTGGCCGGAGGACCAAGACCTCGTCTCGGACCGCGACCGATTGGAGGCGGGCGGTGTTGTTCATGCCCGGCGAGAAAGCCGTGAAGTCACGGTTTGGGCCGAACATGCCGACCGAGGCCGGGCAGTCGTTGATCCCGATCGCCACGCCGAGGGGCTCGCCTGCGGCGACGATCTTGGCCGTCGCGGGGTGCTTGCAGAGCTCTTCGCGAGAGAAGCGGCTGATCTCGGCCGCGGCTCTGGCGCAGGACAGGGCTCGCTCGGCGGGGCTCTGCTCGTAGTAGGGCGGGCCGAAGAGGCCGATCACGCAGTCGCCGACGAGCTTGTCGAACACGCCGCCGTGCTTCCACATCAGTCGGACCGCCTCGCGCGAGAAGGCCTCGATGAGCGCTCCGACCTCGGCTGGGTCCTTGAGGATCTGCTCGCTGAGGCGCGTGAAGCCGCTCACGTCGGCGTAGAGGATCGAGAGCTCAGCCGCAGAGGGCGCGAGGACGCGGGCGTAGTCGACCTGGTCGAGGAGGCGGACCACCGTCGGGAGGGGGAAGGTCCGGTGGAGGTCCCGCCCGGCGCGACCGTAGTCCACGATCCGCTTCTGCAGGACGTCGGCGAAGAGGTCGAACACGTCGCGCTCATAGGTGGTCAGCGGACGTTTGCTCCCGACGACGAGCTTGCCGACGCTGGCCTCCTCTTGGATGCCCCCGATCAGGAGGGTCTCGAGGAAGTCCTCGTAGCCCAAGCGGCGCAGGAGCTCCTCGCTCTCACCCTCGAGGTCGAGGGGCACGAGGTCTTCGCCCACGATTCGGCGGTGCTCGACCTCGGCGTTGCGGATCAGGATCTCACCGCCAGGGTGCTCGCCGCCGTGGCGTGAGAGGAGGGCGTCCAGCTCGGTCGCGACGCGCTGGCGGGTCGCGAACTGGAGCTCTTTGCCACGGAACACGAGGTAGTGGAGCGAGTCCTGATAATCCTCCTCGAGGTGGTAGAGCACGATCAGGAGGTCGAAGTGAACCGTCTCGTCGAGCTCGTCTACGGCCAGTCGGACGCCCTCGCCGACGAGGGGGTTGCGGAGCGCGTCGTGGATCTTGCGGAGCAGGCGCTGCTTCTGGCGGGCGCGACGTCGCGAGGCGACGTAGTTGTCCAGGACCTCAGCGGCGGTGTGGAGGAGGGCGTCGACCTCAGCGGGGGGCGGGGCTGAGGCCCCTGGCTCCGCTGCGATCTGAACCGCGAGGGTCCCGAGATCCTCGCCTGCCACGTCGAGGACGCGCCCGTGGACTCTGCCGCTTCCAGAGGGGGCTTGACCGCAACCCGCGTCTCCGGCCCGGGCCGAGCTGCGGGCGAGCGCTAGGGCCTCGGCGGTGGGCTGGCTTCCATAGACCTGAACCTCGAGCTGATCGTCGGGGGTCTCGACCCAGATCTCGTCCGCGGCGCAGGCCTCCCGAATCAGGGGCAGGCAGAGCTCGAGGGTCGAGGGGAGGTTGAGGCGCATCCGCTCAGCGACCTCGACTTGCTCGTCGAGGCGCCCTTGGAGGGCGATTCGCAGTTTCATGAGCTCCAACTCGCTGGCCATAGGGCCCGACTCTAACGGGTTTTGGCCTCCGGCGAGGTCGCCCTCAGGGGTCGCCCTGAGGCCTCGAACGCGACCCTCCTCCCTTCGACTCCGGTCTTCTGGCGAGGCTGGAGCTAGGGTCTGGAGTTGCTGCAGCATTCGGGATAGGGTCTCGGCCGAGGATCGAGATATGACTCAGGCCATGGGGGACGAATCCCCCGCAATGCGGTGGAGCGAGACGTGCGAGCCATACGCATCAGCGGCCCTCGAGCTCGACGTCAGCGCCTTCGCTGAGCGCTTCGACCAGACCTACCTCTGCTTCGTGATCGGTGATGGGAAGGCCGACACGGACCTCTTCGGCACCGACGACGACGCGCCCGAGTTCGAGCCGCTCACGCTCCAAGTCCTGCCCCTCGTCAAGTCGCCAGAGCCAGGGCCCTTCACGCTCATGGTGACCTTCGGGCGGGCCCCGAGCAGCGATCTTCAAATCCCCTTCTCCGACGTCAGCAAGCTCCACGGCTACTTCTCGCGCAACGGCGAGGGCTGGGCGATCACCGACGCCGGGTCGACCAACGGGACCTTCGTCGACGGATCGCGCCTCAAGCCGCGGACGCCGGTCCCCGTAGAGATCGGAGCCTCGATCGGGATCGCGGCCCTCGAAGCTCGTGTCCTCGACGGACGCGCGCTGCACGCCTTTATCCAGCCCCAGCTGACGTGATCCCCTCGCGGGTTCGCCCCCTGCTCGTCGAGGTGCCGAGCTTTGACTCGGGCTTGAGCTGGGACGAGCTGGTGACCCTCCTGGCGCACCTCCTCGAGGGCGACCTCCCGGACGAGGATGAGGCCCGGACCTTGGCCTACCTCGAGGTCAACCTCCCCCAAGCTGAGGTCGCAGAGCTCCTGGCGTGGCCCGGGGAGTGGTTCGGCAACCGCTGGTATGAGGAGCTGGCGCTCTTGCCCGAGGAAGCGGCGGGCCACCTTCTGGACCGCTGCGGACGAGACCTCCCGGGCGCGCCTGAGTTCGATCCGGACCTGCTCTAGGCGGTCGTGTGGGCGAGGCAGGTCGTGTGGCGAAGATTTGAACGCGGAGGTCGCAGAGGGCTCGCAGAGAGCGCAGAGGTCGTCCCGCGAAAGTTTAGGAAGGACGGTGGGTGGTCCTGGCTCAGGTCTGCCTGGCGCTCGGGGGCGGGCTGGGGTCGGGGCTCGTGAGGGCGGTCAGGACGTGGTCGCGCCAGGCGCCGGCAATGTAGAGGTAGTCGCGGGCGTAGCCTTGCACTTGAAACCCGCAGCGACGCAGGGTCGCGCCGCTGCGGACGTTGGTCGGGACGTAGTTGGCCTCGACCCGGTGCAGCTCGAGGGTCTCGAAGGCGAAGGTCGTGAGAGCGCGGATCGCCTCGCTCATGTAGCCCTGGCCGACCACGGAGGCGTCGAGGGAGTAGCCGAGGCAGCAAGACTGGAAGGGCCCGCGGACGAAGGAGCTGAGGTTGACGGCGCCCAAGACCGGTCCCTCGGGAGCCCCGCGCTCGAAGAGGAAGGTTCGCAGGGAGCGGTCCTCGAGGTAGTCGCGCTGGTTGTGCCCGAGGCGCGCCTCCCAGTGGTCGACTCGGTAGAAGGGCGGTGGGCGAGGTGGGTCCCAAGGGCCGTGGTGCTCCCGGTTGGCCTCGTAGAAGGCGACGACCGAGGCGGCCTCTTCGGGCTCGGGCTGACGAAGGATCAGGCGCTCGGTCTCGATCCGCGGCTGACTCACGACGCGTCGGAGCTCCGCTCGCGGAATGCAGCCTTCTCCAGCTCGAAGGCCGCTCGCTCTGCGGCCAGGGCGGCGCGGGCTGCCTCTAGCTCGATCCAGCCCTCCTCGAGCTCTGCGGCGTCTCCGCGGGGGGCTCGTCTCGCAGCCGGGAGCGAGGGGACGCGGTCGGCGAGGCCGGCGCGCGCGAGGTCTTGGCGCAGCTCGTCTAGGCGAGCGGGGTCGGGGTGGTGCTTGCGAAGCTCGAGCTCGACCAAGCGCAGGTCGAGGTCGGCGTCGGCGTCTGAAGCAGGAGCCCCGGGGACGGCCTGGACGTCCGCGAGGGACGTTGTCTCGTCAGCCAGGATCTCGCTCAAGGCGCGGGCCAGCTCGGCGCCAGCCTCGACCCGCTCCTCTGCGTCCTGAGCCGAGAGCCAGGTCTGGATCTCGTCGACTCGGGCGCGGTAGGGCTTGATCACCATCTCGACGAAACGGGTCCAGCGCTGGTCAAGGCCGCCCCCGCCCTCGCTGAGCTCGCTCCGGGTCAGGACCTCGCGGAGGTTCAGCTTGTGGCCCTGCTTGATATGGACCAGGAGCTGGTGGACGTGAGCTAGGGCGCCGCGAGGGTCACTGGGGGGCCGCAGCTCGTCACGGACTGCGTTCAGGAACTCGGCGTTGGGGAGGTGCGCGACCAAGAGCTCCCAGAGAGCGTGGGTTCCGCGCTCGCGGCGGGCGTAGTTGACGACCAGGCGGAGCTTGGTCGCGGCGGCGTCGAACCCGATCCGCTCGAGGTCCTCGAGGTAGCCCGAGAAGGTGCGGAGGGAGGACAGGAGCTCGGCTCGAGAGAGGGGGTGGGACACGCTGGCTTCCGATCGAGGGGCATCTTCCCTCAGGGAGGCTCGCAGGGCTACCGGGCTTCGTCAGGATTGGAGCTGAGCTGGCGAGGAAGGGCTCAGCCTCCACCACAGAAGTGTAAGAGGCTGCCCAAGACCTCGAAGGGAGCGCTGCGGGCAGCGTCCGAGGTGGAGTATGCTCGCCCGTCCACTGCACCGGAGGCCTCCCGCATGTTTCCTCGTCAGCTCCTCTCGCCCGTCCTCGTCTGCTCCCTCGGGCTCACGTTCGCGGCCGGAGTCGCGATCCCCTCCGTCGCCTTCGCCAAGACGAAGAAGTCCGACGTCGCCAAGGCCTTCAAGTCCGGTGACAAGGAGCGGGTCACCAAGATCCTCAAGGAGCTCGAAGGAGACCTCGACAAGAACACCGTCAAGGCGGTCGTCGACAACTCCAAGCGGCTGCGCAGCCTGGGCGTCTACGAAGAGCTCGTGTCGTGTCTGCGGACCGCCAAGGGTGAGGCCCTCGCGGAGCTGATCAAGCACTACAAGAAGCAGAAGAAGGGCGGGATCCGGTTCCTGGTCGTAGATGGGCTGGGCCTCAACCCCGAGGCCAAGGCCGAGGAGATCCTCTTCACCGCCGCCCGCAAGGACAAGGACGAGCCGATCCGTGCCCTCTCGATTCGCCTCTTGGGCAAGCGGAACACCAAGAGCGCCGTCAACGGCCTGATCGAGCTCCTGGGTGAGGTCGAGGAGAGCTCCGAGCGCCTGGCCCGCGAGATCAACGGAGCGCTCGGGAACCTGACTGGCGAGGACCTCGCCGTGGCTGAGGACTGGAAGAACTGGTGGGAGACCAACCAGAGCAAGTTCACGCCAAAGGCCAAGGACGAAGAGGGCGGAACCAAGGAGCGCGGCAACCTCCTCGACCGGATGGCGAAGGATCGCCCGGCCGAGCTCAAGACCATGACCCGTATGAAGAACGACGAGATCATCGTCATTCGCGGGAACGACAAGGTCGAGGACGTCCTCCAGGCCCTCAAGCTCAAGTACAAGCGGATCGAGCGCGAGGAGTTCGACGCCCTCGAGCTCAAGCCCGAGTCGCAGCTCCTCCTCCTCAACTGCCCCGGCCGGGCAGCCTTCACCGAGAAGGGGATCGAGAAGATCCGCAAGTTCGTGGCGGACGGCGGCTACATCTTCTGCAGCGACTGGGAGCTGGGGAAGACCCTCGCCAAGGCCTTTCCTGAGGCCTGCCAGTTCCTCAAGGAGTCGCCCAAGGGAGACGTCAAGGAGACGACCATTGCCCCCTTCCCCGCGGCCGCGAAGCACCCGCTGATGCGCGACGTGTTCCCCCTCAACACCTTCGAGACCGGCGGCTTCGCCTGGAAGCTCGAGGGGCGCAGCCACCTCGCCAAGACCACGCCGCACATCGTGCCCCTCGTCAGCTGCGAGGGGATCAAGGACCTGGGCACGACCATGGTCGCGTTCTCGTTCTCGTTCACCCGCGAGAAGGGCGGCCGCCCCGTGACCGGCGCCCAAGCCAAGAAGCTCAAGCGTCCTCCCGGCCAGGTGGTCTGGGTCTCGAGCCACTTCAAGCTCCAGAAGGACCCCAAGGGCGACGGCTTCGCCCTCCAGCAGCTCCTGCTGAACTTCATCCTCGAGAAGCAGAACCAGAAGCGAGCCTTCCAGGGCCGCTAGGAAAGCCCGGCCACGCGAGCGAAGATCGCGACGCCGAGCGAAGCGAGGCTCATTCCGCGGAGCGGAATACAGAGATAGAGCGCTCGGAAAAGAAGTCAGCGCCGCCTAGGGCCGCAGCGGATAGACTGCGCGCCTCGCAGGCTTCGGAGACCCCATGCGGCCCCTGACTCAGACCTTGATCTCGCTCTCCCTGGCGCTCGTGTGCGCAGGCACAGCCAGCGCCCAGGAGCTGCCCGAGAAGGGTGATCCCAAGCCGGGCGGCGTGGTGGCCCTCGTCGACGGGGCTCCGATCACGCGCTACGAGCTCGACTTGGCCTGCCGGCTGGAGCCGAACTTCCGCGACCTGACCGTCGGAAGCACACTCTGGCGCAAGGCCATGAAGCAGCAGCTCGACTTCTTGATCGAGCAGCGCTTGATCGTCCAGAAGGCACGTGCCGACAAGATCGACCTGACCGCGAGCGACGAGCGCTTCCTGATGGGCGAGCTCTCACGGCGGGCCCAAGCCGTGGGAGGGCTGAACGCCTATCGCGCTCAGATCGAGCAGCAGCTGGGCGTCCCCTACGACTACTTCGTAGCGCGCCAGAAGGCCTCGCTCCTGCGCCAAAAGCTCGTGACCAAGAGCGTCAGCCAGGACATCTTCATCTCGCCCAAGGAGATTCGGCTCTTCTATGAGCGCGAGCGCAGCCGCTACGAGCGGCGCGGCGAGATTCGCGTCCGCCAGATCGTGGTCTACCCTGACCTGACCGACGTGACCCGCAAGCCGCCTGGCCTGGCGAAGTGGCTCCAGGGCGGCAAGACCTGGGACGCCAAGGCCTACGCCGCTGCCCTCCGCAAGCGCATCGCGGACGGCGAGCGCTTCGTCGACGTCGCCAAGGACGCCTCCTTGGGGCCCAAGTTCGACGAGGAGATCCGGATCCCCTCCAGCAAGTCCCTCGACGAGTATTGGATCCGGCCTCTCGGCGAGAAGATCGAGGCCATGCAGGCCGGCGAGATCAGCCAACCCATCACCACCGTGAGAGCCTCGATCTACCTCCTCGAGCTCGTCGACCGGCGCGAGCCAGGGCCCTTGCCCCTCTCCGAGGTCCAAGGCGACATCGAGCGTGAGCTGAAGATCGCCGTTCGCCAGCAGCGCGAGCAAGTCTGGCTGAGCAAGTTGCGCGAAGGCGCCACGATTCGCGTCTACCTCAAGGGAATTGCCAAGTAGGCCGACGGCGGGTTGCCAAAAAGGCAATTTGACTCGCATGCGGCCCCCCGGATTGGCTCTCTGAGCGCCGAAGTTGCCAGCGGAGCCCGCATAAACCCTTGCCTCTACGTATTCGTACGAGAACTGCAATCTCGCCCGATTGCCTCCTTGACAATTTCGCAAGGGCGACTACTCTTGACGCATGCACTTGGAGGTGTCTCGTGGGCCACGACGACTACGACGACGAAGAGTCCTACTACGACGACGAAGAACTCGATGAGTTAGACCTGCCGGACGCGGAGACGCGACGCAATCGTCTGATCGCCGTCTTCAGTGGCGCCTACGGAATCTCGGCCCTGCTTCACCTGGCCTTGCTCGCGATCCTGGCGCTCATCGTCATCGCGACCCCGCCGCCGCCTAGCGAGGCCGTCGTCATCGCCAAGCGCGAGAAGAAGCCCCAAGAATACGACGAGAAGCTCAAGCGCGACGTCCACAAGACGCCCAAGATCCAGAGCGAAGAGGTCGTCGAGAAGCCGATCATCATTCGCGAGCAAGAGGTCGAGGTGACCTCGGACATGCCGAAGGGCACCGACCTCTCGAACATGTCCAACAAGAACCTCGACTCGACCTCGGTCGTCGACGCCTACGGCGTCGGTGGTGGCGCCGCTGGCGCCTACGGTCAGCGCTGGGGTAAGGGCTCGCTCTCCAAGGAGGGCGGCAGCGAAGGCACCGAGAGCGCCGTGACCGCGGCCCTCCGCTGGCTCAAGCGCGCTCAGTCCGGCAACGGCATGTGGGACTGCGACGGCTGGACACACATCGAGAAGCACCCCCAAGACGGACAGAACGCTGGTGACGGCCGCTACGACACCGGGATCACCTCGATGGCCCTCCTGGCCTTCCTCGGTAACGGTCACACCCACCGCTTCGGCACCTTCAAGCGGACCGTCAACAAGGGCCTGACTTGGCTCAAGCGTCAGCAGAAGTCGAACGGCTCGATCTCCTTCGACGGCGGCGAGACGATCTACAACCACGCCATTGGCACCATGGCCCTCTGTGAGGCCTACGCCGTGTCGCGTGACTTCACCCTCAAGCGCTACGCCGAGAAGGCGATCAACTTCTGCATCAAGGCCCAGAACCCCAACCTCGGTTGGCAATACGGCGTCAAGAGCGGCAAGAACGACACCTCGGTCACGGGCTGGATGGTCTTGGCCCTCAAGGCCGGTAAGACGGCCGGGATCGAAGTTCCTGAGGAGGCCTTCTCCGGCGCCCTGCGCTGGTTCAAGCGCGCCACGGCCGCCAGCGGCGACGTCGGCTACACCCTCCCCGGCGGCGGCTCGTCCTTCTTGTCGGCCAACGACGGTAAGTATGATCCGGTCCCCTGCATGACGGGCGTGTCGGTCATTTGCCGAATCTTCACCGGCGAGCGCCGGAGCGAAGACGCGATCCGCAAGGGCGCCAAGATCCTCCTGGACAGCCAGCCCAAGTGGAGCAAGGGCGGCTCGGCCCGCAAGGTCAACTTCTACTACTGGTACTACGGCACCTACGCCATGTTCCAGGTCGGCGGCCCCAAGTGGAAGGAGTGGAACAAGAGCATGCAGTCCTCGCTCCTGCCCACCCAGTGCATGGGCGGCCCCGAGGACGGCTCCTGGCCGCCCGTCGGTGAGTGGTGCTTGGCCGGTGGCCGCGTCTACGCGACCGCGATCAACGCCCTGACCCTCGAGATCTACTACCGCTACGAGCGCGCTCAAGGCCACTAGCCTTAGCCCACGGGCGAGATCAACGTGACGAGCCGGACCCTTGGGTCCGGCTCGCTCGCGTTCCGGAGCCCTACTCCTCGCGGAGCTGCGTCCGCGCCTCCATCAGCGCCAGCCCGAGGAGGTTCAGGCCCCGCCAGCGCGAAGGGTCGCGGGCGGCTGGCTGATCCGCGCGGAGGCCGATGCCCCAGATCCTGTCGTAGGGGCTGGCCTCGACGAGGGTCGCGTCCCTCGTCGAGAGGAGGAACTCGAGGAGCGCTGGGTTCTGGCGGAACTTGTGCAGACTGCCCTCGAGGACGATCTGCTGGCGGGCCTCACACCAGGTCGCGTCGTCGAAGCCGCGGACCTTACGGCCCAGGGCCTTGACGCTCTTGGGGTGAGCGGCAGCCAGAACCCTAGCCTCGATCTCAGCGTCACCGAAGAGGCGCGCCTTCTCGGCCATCATCCAGTGCTCCGCCGTGGGGTAGCGCTGGCCGTCGACTTCGAAGGGAGAAGCCGCCCACTGGCTGAGGCAGGCTTGAGGGCTAGGGTCCTGGCTGGGTGGGCGCCAGAAGAAGACATGGGTCGCAGACATCGCTTGACCTCCGAGCTCTCCAGAAGGGCAGCTAGGGCCGCGTTCTCGCAAGAATTCAGGCTCGAAGAGAAAGTTGTGATTTTGTCAACGAGAGCGGGAACTATCCCGAGCTCCCTGGGGTATTGATTGACAGAGACGCAAAGTCCTTCCCCCTAAAGCAGTTAGCTCAAGTCCGGGGAGGCGTTGTGTCCACGCTGTTGCCAGGACCGCAAGGAGCACCGAGATGACCCTCTACGACGACACCTACGACGAAAACGACTGCTGGGACGAAGAGCTCGAGGGCGAGGAGTTCGAAGAGGAGCGCCGGAACTTCGCCCACCGCTTCGCCGCGGTCATGGGGACCTCCTATGGGATCTCGATCCTCCTCCACGTGGCTTTGCTCGTGATCCTGGGCCTGATCGTGATCGCGGCGCCGCCTGAGCCGCAGGAGGCGACGATTCTCGCCACCATTCACAAGCCGATTGAGCGCTACGACCCAGACAAGGTCAAGGACATAGAGAAGCGCCCCGACATTCCGCTCCCGACGACCGAGGAGGAGCCGGTCGTGATGCTCGAGGACACGGTCGAGATCGCAGAGACGCCCAAGGGCGACCCGAACAACGCGGCCAACAAGAACCGACAAGACGTGTCCTTCTCGGACATTAACGGACTGGCCGGCGGACCTCCCGCGGGCATGAAGGGGCGCTTGAACGGGATCGGGCGCTTCAACGGCAACCCCAACGGCCGCCCACCCAGCGAAGACGCCGTAGACGCGGCCCTCCTCTGGCTCATGCGTCACCAGAGCCCCAACGGGAGCTGGAGCGGAGACGGCTGGAAGGCCAACTGCTCGGAGGGCGAGTGCGAAGGGCCCGGGAGCGACTTGGGCGGCAGCAACTACAGCGTCGGCTTGACCGGGCTCTCGGTGCTCGCTTACACCGGCCACGGCAACTCGCACCGCTTCGGCAAGTTCAAGCTGACCGTCAGCAAGGCGCTCCGCTACCTCAAGCAGATGCAGCGCTCGGACGGCTCGATCGGCTACGTCGAGGCCGGCGATCACGGCGGAATGTATAACCACGCCCTCGCGACCATGGCGCTCTGCGAGATCTATGGCGTCTCGCGGGACTTCACGATCAAGCGTCAGACCCAGAAGGCCGTCCGCTTCATTCTCAAGGCGCAGAACCCGAACCTCGGCTGGCGCTACCGCCCCAGGAACGCCAAGAACGACACCTCGGTCACGGGCTGGATGGTCCTGGCCCTCAAGGCGGCCAAGACGGCGGGCCTCGAGGTCCCTGACGAGGCCTTCAAGGGCGCCCAACGCTGGTTCGCTCGGGCTACGAGCGAGAACGGAGTCGCTGGCTACACGGGCCCCGGAACGGGCTCAGGGGTCTTGGCCGGCAACGAGTCCTACAAGTCCTATCCGACGATGACCGCGGTGGCGGTGGTCTGTCGCGTGTTCAGCGGGGAGCGCCTCTCGACGCCGCAGCTCCAGAAGGGCGCCAAGGTGATCGCCCAGGACCTCCCGCTCTATCGCGAGAACGAGGTCAACTACTACTACTGGTATTACGGGACCTACGCCCTCTACCAGTTCGGCGGACCGCGCTGGGAGAAGTGGAACAAGGCCATGCTCAAGGCCCTCGTCGGCACCCAGCGCTCTGGCGGATGCGACGACGGCTCGTGGGACGCGGTCGGCGAGTGGTGCTCGGCAGGCGGCCGGGTCTACGCCGTCGCCCTCAACGTCCTGACCTTGGAGATCTACTACCGCTACGAACGCCAAGGCTCCTAGCAAGGGTTCCCATAGCCGGCCGGCTGCGCGCGATCCAGGAGCACTGCTCCTGGATCGCGTTCCTTCGTGGGGGGCGCTTGCGCCGCTCGGGTGAGGGGGCCAGGATCAAGCCATGAGTGACTCATGCTAGATCGACGACGACTTCCTCCTGGCGCAGAGGCGGGGTCTACCCCCGCCCCACGGTCGGGCCCTCGGACCACAGGTCTCTGTTCTTCCCCGCTGCGGATCTTGAGCTTTGCCGTGACCAGCGCCCTCCTGGCGGGAGGGAGCGGGTGCACGGACGAGAAGGTCTACACCAACCCTGGCCCGGTCCGGCAGCCGGCGGCGAGCCCAACACCTGGCTCCAGCCCGGCCCCGGACGCCGAGCCGGCGACGAGCGCGACGCCCTCCCCTGAGGCTGAGATCAAGCCAGAGGACATCATGACCAACCCCGGCCCGGATCCAGACGGCCCGGGCGGGGACGAGCCCAACCCCCGCTGAACTCGAGCGGCTGAGCTCGAGCTCCTTGCGCGGCGGCGACGCCGAAGCCACCCTGTCGCCATGAGTGATTCAGCTTCACGTGTCTTGCGCTTCGCCGTGACGAGCGTCCTCCTAGCGGGAACGACGGGGTGTCCTAGCGACCCACCTCCCCCGCGGGTGATCATGAACCCCGGTCCGCCGCCGATCCAGACGCCGACTGCGGCGCCTGGGACCAGCCCGGCACCCAGCACGACTCCAGCAGATATGCCTCAGCTGGAGGAGCCGGTAAAGGTGAACCCGGGGCCGCCGGTCGAGGAAGAGCCCGAGCCCTCCAAGCCTGTCGAGGAGCCGCCCGAGAAGAGGCCGGTCATAGAGACCAACCCCGGCCCCCCTTCGGATCCGCCCAAGTAGCGCCCCTCGAAGCGGCGTGACTTCCCTCCGTGACCTCGACGGCGAGTGCGGCCAGACCTTGGCAGCCGTCCACCGGACCCAGGTTCGACGCGACCCCTGGCCCGACTTCGAGTCCTTCGAGCGCGAGCGCTACTCGCCCGAGCTCCTCAGCGAGGGGGCCCGAAACTGGGCCGCGCGGGCCCGAGCCGAATATGGCTCGATCCACCAGTTCAGCCAGGTGGCTCACGCCCTGACCTGCGCGCGGGCGCCGCTCCACCTCCTGGGAGCCCTAGCGCGCCTCCTGACCGACGAGGCGCGCCACGCCGAGCTCTGCCTGGAGATGGCTCGAGCCTGCGACCCCGAGCTCGACCCCAAGGCCTTCCGCTGGACCGAGCCCAAGACGCCCTGGGGCCTCCCCCCCGGCCCGGAGGCGGGCGACACCGAGCGCTTGGGCTGGGCCGCGCGCGCGATCCTGGTCGCGTGCTGTCTGGGCGAGACCCTCTCGCGCCCCATGCTGGACGCCATTGCCCTCGTGGCCACCGACCCCGTAGCTGAGGGCTGCGCGCGGCAGATCCTCCGCGACGAGCACCTCCACGCGACCTTCGGCTGGGAGGCCTTGGCCTACCTCGTCCCCCAGCTCTCGCCCACGGACCTCGAGCGTCTCCAGGAGACACTTCGCTCGGCCTTAGCAGGGTTCGAGGCCAGCACGGCTTGCGGCGTGACCGTGGCCGAGCTGGCCGGGACCGAGGTTCAGATCGCGCGGGACCCCGCGACGCCGAACTTGGGGGTCCTGACGCCGCAGCAATACGCGGCGATCTTCTACTCGACCCTGGAGCAGGAGATCTTCCCCAAGCTCGAGGGCCTGGGGCTCGACCCGGTTCAGGCCTGGGCCGCGCGGGGCGGTTAGTCCAGGGCGGACAGGAATCTGGTCGAGCGGCCTCTCTGCTTCCCGTGCCCGCGCTCGACACGTGCCCGTTTCCGACGTGGGAAGTTGAACGGGTCGTGGGCAGCGCCTCTTTCGAGTCACAGAGCCCACGGAGGTCCACAGAGGTCGCAGAGGGCGGATTGACGAGATTGGAGCGCTCCGGAGTTGGAATCGGCGGGGTCATGTTGGCGAGTCGAGGACCGAGGGGATCGAGCTCCGCTCGGCGGAGCGGGTCGAGGAGGCTGATCGCTCGGTCTCGCGACTGCCGTGCCCTACCTCCTGCCCAAGCAGTCCGTCCGCGCCCCTAGAGCGCGACCGAGCCTTCGTCGGACAGAGCCGGCCTGAGACCGGTGTCGGCTAAAGTCCGTCAAGGACTACCGTGCGCCGAAGCTGCCTTGGATTCCGCGCGACAGGAGCCCCCCCAGAACGGGTAGTTCACCCCGGCTCGAAGGGGGGCCGAGATGAGCGAAGCGGGGGGAAAGAGAGAGGTCGCAGCGTTGGCCTGGCCGCTGGCGGTTGGGTTCCTGGCCTACACCCTCTTGGGCGTGGTCGACACGATGCTGATGGGGCGGGTCTCGACCGCAGCCCAGGCTGGCGTCGGGCTCAGCGTGACCATCGTGTTCAGCTTCATGGCCTTCTTTCGGGGCGTGACCCGGGGCGCCCAGGCCCTCGTGGCCGCGGCCGACGGAGCCCAGGACGAAGGACGGAAGGAGCAGGCGGCGAGCGCTGGCCTGCTCTTGGGCCTCGTGTCGGGGCTCCTGGCGGCTGCGCTCTTGAGCACCTTCGCGGGGCCGGTCCTGCGGCAGGTCGTGGAGGACGCTGACGTCCTCCAGGCCAGCCTGGCCTACCTCGCGGTGCGGGTCTGGGGCCTCCCCTTCATGCTCCTCGGCTTCGGAGCCTTGGCGGCCTTGCAGGGAGTCGGTGACACCAAGGCCCGGATGTGGGCCAGCTTGGTCGGCAACGGGGTCAACGGAGTCCTGAGCCTGATCCTGGTCTTTGGCTGGGGCCCGATCCCGGCCTTCGGGGCCGCGGGCGCCGCCATGGGCTCGGTCGTAGGCGACCTCCTGATGGCGGTGGTCTACCTGGTGCGCTTCGGTCAGCGCTTCGGCGCGCCGGGGGCGACGAGCTTCAGCGTCCTCAAGGACGCCCTGACCCTCGGGCTCCCGGACGGGCTCCAGTGCCAGGGCAACGTCCTCGCGTTCTTGGTCATGAACTTGGCCTTGGCGCGGGCGGGTGCTGAGCACCTGGCCGCGAGCCAGGTCGTGCTTCAGCTCGTGAGCGTCAGCTTCCTCCCCGGCGTCGGCGTCGGCGAGGCGGCAGGTGTCCTGGTTGGACGGTACCTCGGTGCCGGCCAGCCGGAGCTCGCGGCGCGCTCGATGGCCTCGGCCCGGGTCTTGGCCGTGAGCGCCATGAGCGCCTGTGGTCTGGTGTTCGCGACGGGCGGGACCTGGCTCGCGAGCTGGTTCACCCAGGACCCGGCGGTGCTGGCCCTCACGGGTCCGCTCCTCCTCCTGGCGGCTTCGTTCCAGGTCGGTGACGCGGTGGCGACGGTGCACCTCTGCGCTCTGCGGGGGGCCGGCGACGTCCGCTTCACGCTCCTGGCGAGCCTGGGCTGCGCCTGGGGCCTCTTGGTCCCGAGCGCGCTGGGCCTAGGCCTGGGGCTCGGCTGGGGCGCCACGGGCGCTTGGGTCGGGCTCCTGGTCGAGGTCAGCGGGCTGGCCCTGCTCACGGCTTGGCGGGTCCGGGGGCTCCGGGAAGGCCGGGTCGGCCGGCTGGACCTGCTCCTGGGGGCTGCGAACTAAGGAGAGAGCGGGTGGGAGCAGATGCTGCTCCTGCCCGCTCTCCTCCGTCTAGTTCCCTGGGCCCCCGTAGGTCAGGGTCAAGACGCGGATCGTCGCGTAGCGCGCTGAGCGTCGGCGCCCCTTCTGGGCCCAGCGGACCTCGAGTTCGACGAGGAACTCCCAGGGCTGGTTCGGGACCGGCCCCGCCAAGGGCGTGATCGCAATGTCGTACTCGTAGCCGGGGTACTTGGACCACTTCCCCTCGCGGACCAGGTAGCGCGTCTCGAGCCCGTCTTGTTGGGTCCCCAGGCGCTGCCCGGGAGCGAGGTCTTCGCTCGGGAGCTGGACGGCGTCGGCAGCCAGCTCGTAGTCCGTGAGCGGGATCGTGGGGTCGAGGTTGACGCGGTTCAGCTCGCTCTCGGCCAGGAGCGAGGCGTTGACCTGGTGCTCGGCTCGACGCCCGGCGGCGGCCGCAGCGACCAGGAGGGCGAAGGCGGCCGTGGCGCCTATGGCCAACACGCCCAGGGCCACGATCACTTCCAGGAGCGAGAAGCCCCGGCGTCGGCGGAGGGAGCCTGTCATGCGGAGGGGGCTCACCGGCGCTCGCTCCAGTCCTCACGCCAAGCGGGGATGTCGAACACGACCGTGAAGGTCTTGCCCGCCGTGACCGGGTCAGCGATCTGGTGGTTGGCCTTGACGGTGTTGCGCGCAGCGCGGTCGGTCAGGTTGAGCGAGTTCCCGCTCTTGCTCTCGTAGCGGAGCCACTCCGAGCCGACGTAGACGTGGCCGCTGTCTGGGAGGCGCGTGGCGTCCTCGACCTCGAGCACCCGGTCGTCGGGGCCGAGGTCCTGAGCCAGGAAGGTCGAGGTCCGCGCGGGATCAGGCTCGCGGAGGACGAGGGTCACCTGGACCGAGCTCGGGAACACGTCGTCGCGGCTGTCGTTGATTGACTTCGCGTAGCGGAAGGTGTGGTATTCGCGGTCGCTGGCCCCCTCGAACTGGAGCAAGGCTCGGGTCGAGTCCCAGTAGCCGAGGGGCCCCGAGACCTCGTCGCCGCGGGTCTCGCGGAGCGCCGGGTGGCGGGTGCTCCAGCTCTGGGTGAACTGGCTCCAGAACAGGCACTCGAAGTGGATCACCTCCAGCGCGAAGGGGCGCAAGAGCGCGGTCGTCCCAGCGTCGACGGGAGCTGGCTCCGAGGCGCCTTCGGCGACGGGGGGGGGGCTCTTGGGCAGGAGGGGCGCGAGCTCGAAGGCGCCGGGGTCGAAGAGGCTCTCGGGGGGGCCGATCGGAGAGCGAATTCCGCGGTAGAGGACCCCCTCGGCGCCCAGGACCCAGGCGACCTCCATGGCTCCGCCCGTAGCCCGGAGGCGCGATTGGCGGGCCTCGGTCAGGTCGTTGCGCTGGTCGAGGGTCGCGTCGCCGGCGATGGTCGAGCCGGCGTGGCCCGTAATCGGGTGCTCAGCCTCGGCCTTGAGGGAGCGGACCATGAACAGGCGCGTCCGGCCGGCTTGGTCGCGCTCGCACACCAGGCGCGACTCGGTCTCTCCCAGACCTGGGAGCGGCGACTCGGGCGGGGCGAGGAGGTTCGTGAAGTCGTCGCGGAGCTGGAGGAGGACCGACTGGCCCCGGTCGTAGGCCTCGCGCTTGGCCTCGCTCTGACGCCAGGTCCGGAGCCCACCCCGCAGGATCAGCATCAGCGCGGTCCCGAGGACCACGAGGATGCTCATGGCGACCAGGACCTCGAGGAGGGTGAAGCTCTTGCGGGCCAGGAGCGAGCGACGTGTGAGGAGGAAGCCGGTCAATCCGTCCGCTCCTCACGCCGCAGCGAGCGCGTGGCCTGCTTGTAGTGCACGCGAAGTCCGCCGAGGACAGCTCCGTCTTTCCAGCCGTCCTCGTAGAAGGCCCGCGGGCCGAAGGTCAAGTAGACCCGGACCTCGACCCGAGTCGCTGGGAGGTTGATCCGGTTCGGCGCGCCAGGGTCGTCGAAGAGGTAGAGCCGGCCGCGCTGGCCGCTCTCTCCGCGGGGCACGGGGGCCGAGTCCCAGTTGGGGACGCCGTCGACTCGGACCGCGACCAAGACCTGGGCGAAGTTGGTCGGGCGGGTCGCGTCCCAGCTCACGCGCTCCACGAAGCCGCCGGGGATCTCCTTGCTGACCTGGAGGAACAAGCCCTCGACGGAGCTCGTCCGCGGCCGATAGCGATCGTGGTGACGGAAGGGGTGGTCCGTGAGGAGGACGTTGGCTCCAGGCGCGTCCTCGGCCGAGCGGAAGGCGCCGGAGAAGGTCCCCCGGCCCCAGCGATCCAGCGGCCGGTCGAAGTAGGCGTTGCGCCCGCCGCGGTAGCGAAGGTAGCTGTGGATCGCGACGGCTTGATTGGGCTGGGTCGGCTCGGCGCGGAGGTAGCCGCCGCCCATGTTCTCGGGCCGGAAGCGATTGCTGGTGTCGATCTGACGGACCGGCAGGAGGCTGTTGCGCGAGCCGCTGAACCCGCCGCTGGCTATGGCGTGGGGAGGCCAGGACATGCGCCAGAGGGCCGTCTCGCGCGAGATCGGCGCGGGGACCGTGCTCATGACGCCGCGCTGGAGGGTCAGATCGCTCCCGCCTTGGGCCTGGGAGGCGCCGACGACGGCCAGGATCTCGCCGTCGCTGCGGTAGATCCGGCCGCGCTCCCAGGAGCGGTATCCGCCGCTGACCGGGCCTAGGCTCCGATCGCCCAGGCCCATGGGCGCGGGGCGATTGGTGAACAGGGTCTGGTTGTCGCGCTCGACGAGCTGCTCGACCACGAAGTCGTCGATCCGTCCCGGCAGGGTCCCTGGCGCGTCGCCGACGGTGTCGTTGGGCCCGCTCGGGTCGCGGGCCCGACCGAACACGAGGTTCGGCTTGCGCTGGAGGTTCCCGACCGGCCACTTCAGGAGGCGCGAGTTGGCGGCGCCCGAGAAAGGCCGCGAGACGAAGTCGTCGAAGGACAGAATCCAGCCTGTCCCGAGGTCTCCTGGTATCGTCTGGCCGAGTTGCTGGGCGATCGCCTGCCAGGCTGGCGGGAGTCCGGCTGCGAAGGCTGAGAACGCAACCCGCTGCTCTTCGGCAAGACCAGAGTCGTCAGTGATTGTGATTATGTCGCCGGTACCGACTTCGCCCGCACCATGGTCGAATTCTCTAGACGTATGCCTAGCGGAGTTTCCGTCTGCGGAGCGAACGATGAGTGTAGGACAGACCCTAGTACCTGCCGCGTGCCCAGTCAATGGGTCCGGCCTGGAAGAGCCTTTTGTCATTCGCGAGCCATCTTCCAAGGGGATCGTCCCGATCCGGGGCAGGCGTCTCAGTCGTGCCTCGCTGGGTCGTTCTCGCTTCAGGACCTCCTTGATTGGGCTCCCGCTGAACTGTTGCCAGGGTGACAACTGAAGCGGCGGCGGATTTGGTAGCGCAGGGATTATGGTAGCGACTCCCGGATTGAGGCCGCGGAGTTGACCGCCCCGCCACATGGCTTCCAGGTCAGGTAGATATGCGAAGGGTCCTAGCGCATTGAGGTCGTCGCGTGGCGGTACGAGCCACAGCCCGCGGGAGCGGAAGGCCGGGTTCTGACAGTCGATCACTGAGAGCCATTCGGTCGTGCTCGCTGCTAGGCCCGGAACGCCTCGAGTTAAAGAGACATAGACTCTGGGATCGGTGAAGTCGGAACGCCGCGGGTAGTCACTGGAGTCGCTGACGACGATTGACTCGAGGACGATGGGCGTGAACATGCTGTGAGCGCTGACGCTTGTGCCCTCGACGCCGCGGACGCAGTTGAGGAAGCGCCCCCCGACGGGGTCGATCCCCGAGTAGAAGATCCGCTCGGTCCCGACCCGAATGATCCCGAAGGGCGGCCAGCCGCCCTTGAGGGTCGGAATGATGTTGGGGTCGGTCGTGTTGATTGGAGTTGGGCGCTCGGCGGCGAAGGCTTCGAGCCAGAGCGCCGAAATCTCAGTGTCCCCAGCTTGAATCACGGTAGGGAGTGGCATGTTTGCGGGAGTTGGAGGCAACTCCCTCCATACCAGGGTGTAGGGCATGTTCCGGGGGAGCGGTTGGGTCAGGGTGGCTCCACCAACTCGGAGGTTCTCCTGATAGCCGTTGGTAGGAATACCCAGCGGCCCGGTCGCGCTGCCAGGTGCCCCCTCATTCTTGAGCCAACTCGAGTAGCCGTAGGGCACGACTTGCGTCCCAATGTCATGGGCGTAGCCCATCTCCTCGAACAATGTCCGCCCCTGGCGACGCCGTCCCTGCGGATCGGTGATCCAGGTCCGAAAGCGGACTCGGTGACCGCTGCCTCGCACGGGCCTTCGCGCTTGTCCGGGCGGTTCGCCTAGGTTCGCGTTGCCGACAGTGTTGTCTAGATCAACGGCGTCTCGGAACACCTCTGTTGGACCGTACCCAGTCGTGGTGATCGTGTCGAAGCGGTCCGCTAGGACGAGGGTGTTGCCCTGAACCGCCGAGTAGCGGAGGACCTCGCAGCGCTGATTCGAGTCGAGGCCCGTGCCCCAGATCCCGCGGTCGTGGTTGCTGGGGCTGTTGATCCAGCGGCTGCTCCCGACTCGGACCAGGCCACTGGGCGGGAACACGCTCCCGTCCTCGACCTCGAGGGTGTTGGTGTAGCGGCCGAGGGCTGTCGTGAGGCGGCTGCCGTGGGTCTCGGTCCCGACGAACTCGCCGTCCACCGCCAGGGCTAGGTCGCCGCGGTCCGCGCCGCGGAAGAAGGCGGCCACGTGGTACCAGTTGCCCGACTGGAAGGGGAGGTTGGGCGGCCGGTCGTAGACGAGTCGGACCGAGCGCTTGTTGCCGCCGGTCTGGAGCTGGTCGAGGCTCCCGTCCCAGACCTCGAGGACCATTCGCCCGGGGCCGTCGAGGTAGAGCGAGATCCGCTCGCGGGTGTCGCTCTCGCCGCCGTCGAACACGAAGGACTTGGCTCCGGGCGCCGAGATCGAGTCGAAGCGGAACCAGCCTCGGATCAGGCCCGGTCCCAGGGTGACCCAGCCCGTCCCGTTCTCGGTCTGGAGCCAGCGAGTCGGGACGCCGGCGTCCTGGAGCGAGATCGTGGCCAGGTCCTGGCCGTCGACCTGGTCGTCCCAGCGGGACGGGCTGTGGGGCGCGAGCCCGCCTGGCTGAGGTCCGCTCGTGCCGAGGTTGCCCCAGCTCGGCTCGTCGGTGGAGCCTGGCGGGACGTCGGGCTCTCGGGCCATGAGGGGGCGGAGTTCACCCTCGCCGGGGGCGTGGCTGCGGCTGGGGTAGCGGAGGGGACCCGAGTCCCAGGGCCCGAGGTGAACCGGCCAGGTCTGGGTCAGGTTGGCGTGGCGACCGGGGAGCGGGAGCCAGGGCATGTTCCCCAGGTAGCCGAGGTTCCGCTCGCGACGGCGGTAGGTCCTGTTGCCCAAGACGTAGATCCGGTCGGTCAGGTCGGCTTGGCTGTCTATGTGCCAGACCAGGGGGCGAGGGGGCGCGACGCGGACGACCTCGCGGAAGCTGTAGCGGGCCAGCTCGTTCCCGGCCGGGTCGTTTTGGATCCCGGTCACGTCGAGGGAGTAGACGTCGCCGCTGCGGAAGCAGAAGGGGATCGTGCCTCGGGTCAGGAGCGGGTCTGCGGGGTCGAGGGCGTTGCGGAAGATCGCGTCCACGTCGTGGTCGTCGATCCCGCCGCTTTGGTTGACTCGGAGGAGGAGGGCCCGCAGCTCGTCGTAGGTCTCGAGGGGCGCGTCGTTGGCCACGATCGCCGCCGCCACGGCGCGGGCCTCGGCGGGGGTCACGAAGTTCGGAGCGTTGCCGCCGGTGGCGCGTTGCTTCTGACCTTGGCGGCTCAGGAGGCCCGTCATGACGGCGGCCAGGACCTCGCGGCTGGCCGTGTTGACGTTGATCGGCCGCGGCTGGCGACAGGAGACCTCGACCTCGTTGGCCTCGTAGTCGAAGTCGAGCTGAGGGAAGACGTTGACGCGGAAGCCCCGCACGTTCGTGCACATGCGGTATTCGGGGAGCCGCGGCGGGTCGTTGGCGTTCAGGCGCCGGGGCTTGATCTTGACGATCCAGCCGCGCTTGAAGCGCCGGCTGTCGTGAACCCGAAGCTCCGTCGTGAACCCGTAGGCGCTGAAGTCGACGTCGTAGTTGACGGTCTGGGGGTCGCTCCAGGCCTCGCCCTCGGGGCTGGCGTGGGTCGTGACGTAGGGCCGAACGCGCTCCTCGAGCTCGATCCGCCCAATGGTCTCGAGGTGCGGGGCGTGGTTGCGCATCTCGCTCAACCCAGCCAGCTGGCGCTTGGTCTCGTCCTTGAGCCACCCCGAGACCTGGCGGAGTCGGTCCTGGAGCCGGTCTTCGCGCTGCTTGTAGCGTTCGATCTGCTTCTCGCGTCGAGCGTCGTCCATGGCCATTAGGCGTTCGTAGATCCGCTTCAAGGCGCGGGCACCACCGAAGCGCTTGGCGAACTCGACGGGAACGCTCCAGCGCTTGAGGGTTCGCTCGATCTTCTCCCGCTCGCGCCGCTCCTCGGCGGTCTCGCCCTCTTGGATCGCCTTATCAACGTCGAAGTCCGCGGGGTGCAGCCCTGCGCCGAGGAGGTCGTTGTTGGCGACGCCCCACTGACGGAGGAGTCGCATGTTGACGCCTTGGCGGAACAAGACGAGGGCGGCTCGCAGCGAGGCGAACTCCCAGTCCGAGATCCGCCGGACCCCGGCCGTGTTGTCAAAGCGGGCCAGGAGGCCTTGGCGGTCGCTGCCCATGTAGCGCCAGAGCGGGTCGTAGGCCAGCTTGTGCCCGCGCCCGTCTTGGACCAGGGAGCCCTCGGGGTGGAAGTTCCGCGAGGCCGAGCCGTCGTCTGGCTCCTCGCCGCGCGAGAAGAGGAAGCCCCGGATCAGGCCCTGGAGGCTCCGGGTTCGCACGTCGACGTGGCGATAGGCGATGTATTCGCCGCGGATCCGCACGAAGCCGTCGATCGTCTCGGGGTCTCCGTCGCTGGTGTGGAGGAAAGGGAATATGTCCACGAGGGGCAATTCCTCGTCCTCGCGATAGCTGAGGGCCGCGCGGGTGACCGTCGAGCCGAGGAGGTTCGCCAGCGCGTCGGGCCCGGCCGTGTTGAGGTCGATCCGACCTCGCTCGTCGCGGACGGTGACCTGGGCCATGGAGCCCTTGGGGTTCGCGACGTCGAAGCTGCCGAGGCCGCTCAGGGCTTGAGGAGCGAAGGCCTGCAGCTCGTCGTGTCCGTCGACGCCCTCCTGGTCGCCGATTCGGGTTCCGCCAGCTTCGCGGGCGCGCCGCTCCTCGTCGGCGTGGCTGCGGCGGAGGTGTCCCACGGCGAGGTTTCGTGCGCCGTCGGCGGTGTGCTTAGCCTTGATCTGGGCCGAGAAGGCGCGGCTCGACTTCTCGTGCAGGCGCATCGAGACCACGAAGGGGGCTGCTATGGCGAGCAAGGCCGCGATCACGACCACGACCAGGATCAAGGCCGCGCCGCGGCGGCGAACGCCTGCTCCGAGCCTCATTCGCTGACCAGTCCAGTCCGATCGACCAGGATCCGGCGGTATTGCCGCTCCTGGAGCTCGCCACGGATCTTGAGGAAGCGCGCGAAGCGCTTGGGCCCGAGCAAGATCTTGCCCTTCTCCTTGGCGTCTGCGTCAGAGGCGTCCTGCTCCTTGCGAGTCCGCGTCTGGCCCGCGCCAGGCCCGTCCTTCTTGGGGCCTTCGCCCGCCAGGGGCTGCGGGTCCATCTTCTCCTCGAAGTCAGGCGCGTTGCTCAGATAGAGCACGAAGGGCTCTGCGTGCCGCGAGGGGTCGAGCTGCCCCAGGAGGTCGAAGCTCACGCTGCGTCCAGGAGTGACGAGGTAAATGTCCTTGGGAATGTCGAGGCGCGTGCTGCTCACGATCGCTCCCAATTTCAGCTCGTCGATCATCCCGTAGAACCCGCGCCGAGGATCTGGGTCCGAGATCGAGACGGGAGAAGGATCGCGGAGGAGGGTCCCGGGCAGGGTTTCCTGGCCTGGCACGGGGAGGTGTTGGCGCCCGATCCCGTCGACCACGATTCGGACCTGGGTCCCGTCGAAGCCGAACTCGACGCGATACCAACGATCCGGCCGAAGGGTGTGAGGGCGCGTCCGCGTGACGTAGGTCACTTCGCCCGTGATCCCCTGACCTGTGACCGCAGCCTCGAGCTCGTAGGCCGCCGTGACCGCGAACCCAAAGGCGCGTCCCTTGCGGGCGATCACGAAGTAGGGCGGGTCCATGGGGTCGTAGTCTTGGACGCGTGGCGGAGCCTCGCGCCAGGTCGGGCCGGCGCGCTCGTAGTTGGCGTCACCCGTGTTGCGCGGCTCCTGGCTCCGGCGCCGCACCAGGCGGGAGCCGAGGTCGCCGAGGTAGACCCAGCAGCGGACGTGAACGCCCTCGGAGGGCATCAGCGCCGGGCGATGCTCGACCCAGGCCCAGGCTGCGCCCTCGACCTCGTTCTTCTCGAAGAGGAGCGCGTCGCCGACCTTGCCCGCGGCCGGCGCGGCGTCTTCGCTGTAGAGCTGGTAACCCTTGGCGCCATCGTGGATCGCAGCGGAGGTCTCGGTCAGGGGTCGGGGCTCGGACGCGAAGTTGAACCCAGCCGTGGTGTCGATGGGGGTCGCCGGCGTCTCGAGGTGGAACTGAGTCACGGTCGTCTTTTGCTGGGCCGTGAGTTCGCTGGCCTCAGCGTCGATGTGAACCGTGACCTGATAGCGCTCTTCGCGGGCCGCGTTCCGCGAACGACGCAGGAGGGCCCGGACCGACTGCTGAGTCGCGACGAGCGCGTCTTTCGTCCCCGCGCGACGAAGTGCAGCCGTGCTGATTCCCATGATGATGGCCACGATTGCGATCGTCACCAGGAGCTCAGTGAGCGTGAATCCCCGCCGCGTCACGAAGGCTTACTCGCCGAACACCCGCACGTCGTCGTCGGTTCCGTGCTCACCGTCGACGCCAGCGCTCCAGAGCTGATAGCTCATGAGACCCGCGAACTGCTTCGTCTTCTCGTGCTGAAAGGCAGGAATCGTCTTGTCGCCGCCGGGCAAACGCACGATCCCGCCGCGGTCGTAGTCCTTGTTGTGGAGGTAGAGGATCGAGTTCCCGAAGGTGTCCACGATCTCGAGGAGCTCGCCCGTGCGCATCACGCTCCGGGTCGGGTTGGCGGAGCCGCCGAGGGAGTCGCCGTCGGTGTTTCCCAGCTGAGCATCCTCGAACTCCATGTAGGGGCCCGACTTGCTCGATGTCGTCAGGCAGCGGAGGAGGATCTCGCTGCCCGCGTTGACCTCGTTCCCGCGGTAGCCGATGGCGCTGGCGCGGCTGGGCGGGTAGTCGCCGAAGTCGTTGCTGTAGCTCTCGACCTGGAGCTTGATCCGCTCCAGGAAGGCCTTGGTGGCCTTGGTGTCCGAGCTGCGTCGGACCGAGGACAGGGCTGGAATGGCTATGGCGGTCAAGATCGCGAGGATCGCGATCACGACCAGCAGCTCGACCAAGGTAAAGGCGCGCTTAGTAACCACCGCCGTCCTCCTTGCGAGTTCGCTTGAGCCCGCGCCGCTTGGGCTTGCGGGCGGTGCGCTCGATGTAGACCCAGACCTGATCGACCGAGAACTCGATCGTCTCATTGAGTTGGGTCGCCTGGCCATAGATTCCAAGCACCGTCCGGCGGCGACCGGAGATGTTGTTGAGCTTGACCTCGCCGAGGCGGACGCCGTCCCGCAGGAAGGCCACTCGGCCTTGGGTCACGTCTTCGACGTCGATCGCGAGGGTGTGGGCTCCGCTCCCGAAGGGGCCGAGGTCCACGGGATCGGTCCAGGGCCGGTTCCCGAGGACCGTCGAGGCGTAGAGCCGACCGTCCTGGGGCGAGCGGAACAGGACGACCTTCTTGTCGCGGACCTCGAGGCGGATCCCGAGCCGACCTTGGTTGGTCGAGGAGACCCGAAGCCTGGCCTCGAACTTGGCCACCGTCTCGCCCTCAATGACGCGAGTCACGAGGGTCTTTCCGCGGGCGTCGTTGGCCTGCTGACCGGTGAAGCGCATGGCGCCCTTGGCCAGGTTGATCCCGACGCCGTAGGGAGACTCGACGCTCCAAGCGTTGAGGACCTCTCCGTCGGGCCGCTGAAAGTCGTCCGTCCAGACGCGACGAACATTGACCTGCTCGAGCTGCTTGAGCCCGCGCTTGCTCCAGGCGTCTTTGGGGTCCTGCTCGAGGAGCTGCTTGAAGAAGGCGTGGGCCTTGAGGCGGTCGTCCTTGGTGTAGGCGCAGAAGGCCAAGCCCATCAGGCAGCCGCGGTGGGTCGGGGCTTGGGCCAGGCCCTGCTTGAAGACTCGCTCGCCGTCCGAGAGGCGCCCTTGGCGGATGTAGACGCGGCCCAAGGCCGCGAGCTGTTCGGGGTCCGGAGCCGGTGAGCTTCGGACCAGGAGCTCGACGAGGCGGGCCTCTTCGGCGTCGTCACCCTTGGCGCGGGCGAGCTCGATCCGGGCTCGGCTCACGAGCTGGAAGTCGTAGCCCTGGCGGAGCGCTTCGACCAGGGCTCGCGCGGCCTCCTCGAGCTTTCCGCCCTTTTGGAGGGCGTAGGCGCGGAGGTAGTGGGCCTCGCCGGCCCCGTCGGGGCGCCCAGCCTGGAGGAGACGGGCTGCCTCCTCGGCGTGGACGGCGGCGGTCGAGGGGTCGTTGCTGAGCTCGCTCAAGAAGGCCTTGGCCAGACGAGCTGGGCCGTAGCCAGGGTCGCTGTCGGCGACGTCCAGGAGAGGGATCGCGGGCTGAGTCCGGCCGGCGGCCAGGTGGACCAGGGCCAGGGCGGTGTGAGCTGCGCGGGCCAGGTCGCCTTCGGTGCCCGCAGCCTTGGTGGCCCGCTCCAGGTCGGCTTGAGCCTCACCGAGGCTCCGGGTCAGGTAGCGGAGCTGGCCGCGAGCCAGGAGGAGCTCGGGATCCTCGACGTGGACACGGAGCGCGCCTTCGAAGGACTTGATCACTGCGGGGACGTCGCCGGCCCAGCTCGCGAGGCGGGCCTGGCTCAGGAGCGAGTCCTTGTCCTCGGGCCAGATCTCGAGGATCCGGGCGTTGGCTTGCTGGGCCGTCTCGGGCGCGTCGTTCATGAGCGCGACCGCGGCCAAGTCGCCGAGGACCACCCGGTAGAGGGTGCGCTCGTCCGAGTTGAGACCAGGGAGGAGGCTGGCCGAGTTGTCCGTTGGAGGCTCGGGAGCAGCCTTGGTCGGGCCTGGCTTGGGCTTGTTGGCGGGAGGTATTCGCTCGCCGTCGCGGCCGAAGCGCCGCACGGGGCGTCGCGGCGGGGCGGGGGTCTCTTCGGGCTGCGCGCCGTCCTGACCGCCGTCGTCGCTGCCCTCGTCGCCGCCCTCGTCACCGCCAGCGGGGGCTTCGGAGGCCTTGATCTCGAGGAGGCCGCGGGCCTTGGTCAGCGGTGCCAGGCTGCGCTCGGGCATGCCGAGCTCGACCAGGACCCGCGCTCGCGCCACGAGGAGGGCGGGCTCGCCGGCTGCCGCTGGCGCGCGGGCTTGGGAGAGGATCGCCTCCTGGAGGGCGGGGAGGGTCGGGTCGTCGTCGCTCAGCTCAGCCAAGCGAGCCTCGAGGAGGATCACGAGCTGGACCCGGTAGGGGAGCGCTGACTCCGGATCGCTAGCGACCTTGGCCGCGAGGGCGAACTGCTTCTCGGCTTCGGGAGTCAGGCCGTGTCCTAGGACCCACGTCGCGAGGCGACCATGGAGGGAGGCGTCGCCGCTCTTGGCTATCGCGGCCGAGCGGCTCTTGTAGGCGCTGGCCGGGGTCTCGCGGGGGACGATCCGCGCGACCTCATTGCGCGAGATCTCGGTCACGATGTCGTTGACGAGCCGGATCTTGAGCCGCGCTGCGCCGGCTTCGGCGCCGGCCAGGATCGTCCCTCGGAGGGGCTCGTCCTTGCCGGTCAGGTAGACCGCGTCGTGGAGGCGGTAGTCGGCGTCGACCTCTTGAGCCGCAGCCTGCGCAGCCCAGGGGCTGAAGGCTTGGTAGCCAAGCCCGAGGCCCGCGCCAGTCAGCGTGAGCCAGATCAGAGAGGAGCCGAAGCGTTTCGAGCGAGCCATTACTTGCCTCCCTCGCCGCCCGGTGCGGGCAGGTCTACTGGGCGAGGGGCCTCCTCGACCAGGAGGCGGTCGCTGGGGCTTCGGGGGTCAGCGCTGGGGCCGCCCGGGAGGGCGCGGGGCCACGAGCCGCTGGGCGGCGCGGGGAGCGTGGCTGGAGCTGCGGGCTGCCAGGGGTCCTTGGTCGCGAAGGGGTCCCGCTCCAGCTCGAGTTCGTCGTCTGGTGACAGCTTCGGGACGGCGGTCACGGCACGGTATGCGCGGGCCGCCTCCGGGTTAGGGATCTCCGGCGGGTCCTCAGCGCTCGGGAGCGTGAGGCCGGTCAGGGTGAACAGGGCCAGCGCCACGCACACCGCGAACAAGAGCTTTTCCTTGGTCAGCATGGCTAGCGCTCCCGTCCCCAACGCCGGACTCGGCGGGGGCCGCGCGTCGGGCGGCGGGTCCCGCTCGAGGCCCCGGTGTCGACGGCCTCCGCGTTCTTGGGCGGAGCGCCGACGAGGAAGAGCGCCACGAACTCGACCTGGACTTCGAGGGGCGCCTTGGGGTCGTCGCCTTTGCGCGTCAGGCGACACTCGCGGAGCTCGAGGAAGTTGCCCGGAGCCTGAAAGGCCTCGAGGGCCTTGCTCGCGAGCTCGGTCGTGGCCTCGAAGGTCACCCCCAGGGGGAGCTCACGGACGAACTTCCCGTCGCCTTCGCGCTTGGAGTAGCGGGCCGTGCGGGGCTCGACGGTGTCGATCCGGCGGACGCCAGCGTCGAGAAGTCCCGTAGTGACGCGCTCCACGAGGTCGGCCCAAGCCAAGGCTTCGGGGACCTCGGGGGCCGTGATCTCTTCGCGGAGGCCGAATCCGCTCGCGCCCGTGGGGACCTTGGCGTTCCAGCGGGCGGCGTGGCGCTTGACCTTGCCGAGGGAGGCGTGGCGGGCGTTGTCGTAGAAGAGGGCGGCGCTCTTCTCGTTGCTCGGGAGGACGTAGCCCTCTGCGGGCGTCCAGAACAGAGCCTTGGCGAGGGCGGGTTCGAGGGTCTCGGCTAGGGCGTCTGCCCGGCCCTTCTCGAGGCCTTCCCGGCCGACGACCTGCGCGACCTTGTCCTCGATGGCGGTCCGGTTGCTGCGGTTCTTGTTGGCTTGGGCGCTGGCGATGCCAGCTAGCTCATTGCGGACCCCTGCCAGGATCAAGAACACGAGGGCCCCACCGAGGACCTTCAGGATGAACGGCTTGTGGGTCTGCCAAATCGCTTCGAAGTCCATTAGTTGCCCCCTTCCTTGGAGTCCGGCTGCTCTGGTTCGGCTGCCTGGGGCCGGGGGTTGCCCGTGGGAGTCACCGTCAGGACGAAGCGACGCGTGTGCTCGTCGCCGCCCTGTGGCTGGATCGTGACGTCTTCGATTCGCGGGTCGCGCTCGAGGGCCTCTTCGAGGTCGCGTTGGGCCTGGCTGGCCCGGTTTTGGCTGTCGTCGGCCACGCCGTTGAGCACGAAGCTGATGGCGCCAGGGACGTCCTTGTCCACGACGAGCTCGGTCGTGCTGAAGGTCACCTCGGGCGGGGTGGCCTCTGCTAGGCGACGAACGAGGATCCCGAAGTGGAAGCCGGGGCGAGCCCGCTCAGTCAAGCCGCGGAGGTCGCCCTCGCGGAGGTCGTTCTTGCCGCGTCGCTCGTCGTGCTCCACGACGCGGGCGTCGATGGCGCCCCTGCGCTCCGTGAGCTGAGTCGCGAGGCTCTTCTCGCCTGAGTAGCCGAGGTAGGTCACGGCGAAGCTCAAGAGGAGGGTCGCGGCCAAGATCGCGCCCGAGAGGTAGACCCAGAGCGTCCGGTGCCGGAAGTGGAGCTTCTCTTTGACCTCGAGGGGGAGGAGGTCGATCTTGACGGCGCCTGGAACGACGGCGCTCAGGGCCAGGCCAGCTGCGGTCGCAGCCTCTAGGCCCGAGGCCGCGGCTTCGTCGCGGGTGGCCCGATCGCAGCCGCCGCGCTCGACGTGCTCGAGGGCGTCGAAGGCCTCGACGGTGCACTCCATTTCGTCCTTGAGGGAGTCCAGGAGCCCGGCGACGCGCGAGCCGCCACCGGCGACCACGACCCGCTCGACCGTCAAGCGACGACGCTTGAGCTGGCGGCGAGCGAACTCGACCGAGGCGCGGACCGTGGCCGCGAACTGGCTGCGGGCCAGCTTGAGCTGGCGCTCGACCTTCTCGCCCTGGCCCGAGCGCTTGAGCTGCTCGGCCTCCTCGGGGGAGACCTTGAGGCTCCGCTCGAGGCGCTCGCGGAAGGTGTTCCCGCCTTGGGCCACGCTCCGGGCGAAGATCAGGTTGCCCTCTTCGATCAGGGCGATCTCGCTGGCCGTGGCGCCGACGTCGACGACCAGCGTGATGTCTCGCTCGGGCTCGTCGCCCAAGAAGCGATAGCCGTCGGCGCTCGCGACGCACTCGGGGACGGCGCCCGTGACCTCGAACCCAGCGTCTTGGAAGGCGCTGACCGTCTCTTGAACGCGGGCGTCTTTGGCCAGGGCGATCAGGACCAGGTTGCCTTCGCTGCCGGTTCCCAGGACGCGGTAGTCGGCCGAGATCGGCTCGCCGATTCGGTCGGTGTTCTCCTCGACCTCGAACTGCATCAAGAGCGCCAGGCGCCAGTCCGGCATGGGCGGCATGTGGAGGTAACGAATGATCGCGTCGCGACCCGAGACGCCGATCACGCAGCGTCGGCTGCGGAACCCAGCCTCGGCCAGGCGCACCGAGAGCTCACGGGCAGCGCGCCCGAGGTCCTCGCCGCTGGGGTCGAGCTCAGCGCGGGAGTAGCAGCGGTAGTGCTCCAAGCTGAGGCCGCCGCCGCGCTTCTTTATGGCGCAGACCGTGATGGTGGTCTCGCCGACGTCGATGCCGAATCCGAGACTCATTGACCCTCCTCAGGGGGGAGCGCTTCCAAGAGCGTGCGGGCCTCGTCGACGCCTGAGATCTCGGGGCCATAGTGCTCGAGCACGTGGCTGTAGATCTCACGGGCGATGTTCACGTGGCCGTCACGCCGCAGGGCGCGGCCGCGCGCCAGGAAGCGACCGACCTCGGTCGCTTGTCGCGCGCGGGCCTGGCCCAGGATTACGTCTTCGACGGACTTGAGGGCTTGCTTGCCCTCGCCGAGGAGGTTCGAGTCGGGGAAGGCCTTCGCGAGCTCAGCCAGGGCCGAGCGCGCAGAGGTCAGGAGCTCGGGGGCCGGGGCCCGCTCGGCCTCCTTGGCCGCCCAGCGGATCACCTGGACCAGACGCTGACCGCTCTGGTTGAGCTCTTGGAGGCCCTTGTTGGCGGCGGCGACTCCGGTCTTGTCGTGCTGGTAGCGACGGTTGATCTCTTGGTAGGCGTTCATGGCCTCGGAGAGCTTTCCGAGGCGTTGGGCGGTCCGGGCCTTGGCCAAGAGCGCGGCCAGGCCTTGGCGAGCGCGCTGGCTCGCTCCCTCGAGGTCGAACCCGATCTCGAGCTGCCCGTTGGCGAGCTGGGTCGGCTCGATCAAGGCGCTCAGGACGGCCTCGCCGCCACCGCTCGGGCGGAGGGTCACCTTGGCGGGCGCTGTGAAGTTGATCGAGACCTGCTTGGGGGCGGTGCCCCAGGCGATCTCGCGCACGCCTTGATACTCCAGGCCGCGCTCGGGCAGAGCCCGCACGGCGCGCCCGTCGAGCTCGAGGGGCTGGAGGTCTTGGAGTCGCGGGAGGACACAGGTCAGGTGGAGAGGGCGAACTCGCTCCTTGGCGGGCACGGCCCAGCGCAGGCGCTGGCCTTGAGCGCTGGGACGGCAGCTGAAGGTGTATTCGACGGGCTGACCGCTGTGCGGGTCACGGAGGCTGGCCAGGGCCAAGAGGCTCTCGTCGGTCTGGCTGGCGAGGGGCTGATCTATCGACGCCGCGCTCTGGACCGTGAGCGGATCGTTGGGGTCGAGGGTCAGGCCGAACTCGCTGATGGCGACCTCGCCAGACTTGATCAAGGAGGCGCCGCCGCGCGCGTCAAGGCGGAGGGCGTAGCCGCCGGGCCCATCGAGCTCGAAGGGCTCGTCGGCGTCCTCGCTCAGGAGGACCTGGATTCGATCGAAGCGGACCTCGCCGCTGGCCTGACCTTGGGTCAGGAGGCCGACCCCGATCAGGTGGGCCGTCTTGGCGCCGGGGGGAGCCACGACCACGCCCTCCAGGGGCTCCCAGCTCCGCTCTTCGCCCGCCGGAGGGCCAGCCACGAACACGCTCTGGCGAGAGAAGCCGGGCTTGTCCTCGGCGGACCATTCGATTCGGAACGCGGCCGCGGCGCCGCGGGTCAGCGAGACCTGGGCCCGGACGCGATAGCGGTTGCCAGGCTTGACTCCGAGCTTGCCTGCCGTGCGGAACTCGGCCCGCGGGGCGGCCTCGGTCAGGCCCAGCCCGAGGGCGGACTTGCCGTAGCGGACTTCGCCCTTGCCCAGACGGCGAGCGCCGGCGGCGAAGAGCTCCCAGCCCTTGAACCCGCCGCCTTCGAGGTCCTCGAAGGACCAGTTCGTGACGAGGTTCTCCTCCGCCGCGATCTCGGTCTGGGGCGGGCCCCTGAAGACGCGCTCCATCGCGATCCCAACCGAGGCCAAGACGCCGAGGAGGGCCAGGACGACTCCGATCGCGCCGGCCGCGCCGCCGCCGCCGCCCTGGAGGCGAGCCTCGCCGCGCTCGATCCCCTCGCCGAGGGTGACCGAGGCTAGGCCTTTGGTCTCTTGGGCGACCAGGGCGTCGGCCTCAGCGTCGTCCGACTTGGCGCGGACTCGGTCGCTCTTGGGAATCCGCGCTGCGCGATCGCTCTTGGGAACGCGTGCCGCGCGATCGCTCTTGGGCGGCTGCCGCTTGGAGGGACGCTTGGGTGGGGGCGCCGCTGGCTCGTCGTCGTCGTCGTCGTCGTCGTCGAGGGCGTCGAGGTCTTCGATCTCCTCTATGGCGTCGAGGGGGACTTCGCTGTCGGCTGCGGGCTTCTTCTTCTTGGGCTTCTTGGTGGCGGGACCAATGGTCTCCTGCGCTTCAAGGGCCGAGGCGCCGACGGGCTCGACGGCGAAGGTCAGGGTCGCGCCGAGCTGGAGGGTCGAGCCGAGGACGAGGGCCCCGCGCCCGCGGATTCGCTCGCCGTTGAGAAAGGTCCCGTTGGTGGAGCCGAGGTCGACGATCTGAAGCGCGCCCTCCTCCTCCATCACCATGCAGTGCTCGTTGCTGATGTCATGGTCCTTGAGGCGGACGGCGATTCCCGGCTTGCGACCGAACATCAGCGGGGCCTGGGCCACAGAGACCACGCGCCCGACCTCTTCGCCTGCGGTCACGCGGAGCTGCGTGTTTCCGAGGGTCGCCGGTCCGCTCGCGCCACCCCCTGAGGCGGGCGCGCTCCGCTTGGAGGCGCGCTTGCCAGCTCCAGAGGCTCGCCGCTCTTGGAAGTGGATCGTCGAGTCGCCGATCTGGATCCGATCGCCCGGGCTGAGCGGAACTGGATTGCTGAGGGGCTTGCCGTTGAGCTTCGTCCCGTTGCGGCTCTTGAGATCCTCGACCACGAAGGAGTGGCCGTCTCGCGACACCTGGCAATGATGCCGCGAGGACATCGCATCGCTGACCTTGATCGCGTTGTCGGCCGTTCGACCGACCGACACGACCTCGAGTTCGAACTCGAAGGGCTGAACTTGGCCCTTCTCTTCGAGAATGAGCTTCACGGGCTGAGCCATGAGCCCCTTCCTATGAATTGACGCCACCATGAACTGCCCGCCGCAACCCCGAGTCCGGGTCGGAAGCGCGGGCAGAAGCAGAGGTTACGGTCCAATCGCCTAGCCCGCCAGAGCCTAGGGGTGTCAAGCGTAAGGTCGGCCTGCACCCAAATCCCGTGGAGGGGGTTGGGTGGGGTGGGGGTGAAGGTAGGGATTTGGCCACAGGCCGATATGCCGCTTCGGGGCTCGGGCGCTCCGCGCCCTCCTGGGCTTCGCCCGCGTCTGGATCACCCGAAAGCAGGGCTAGGGCCCCGGGCCCAGAGCCTAGGGGGTCTGGGGGAGCGCAACCTCTCCGAGCAAACGCGGGGGTTGCTCTGGGCGCCGCCAGCCGGGGGCGACCTTCGCGAGCCAGTGGCTCTGGCAGCGCTCCCAGAAGTAGACCTCGTGGTCGAACTCGACCTGGGCCATGTGGAGGAGGGGCGCGACGTAGTCGTCCCGCCCGGCCGCTTGGGCCAAGGTGGCTGCGCTCACGTATTCGTGGACGTTCTCCGCCTCGAGGCGCCCGGCGCCGTCCATGGACGCGTACCAGCCGATGGGTCCGGTCCAGCCTCCGATTTGACACAGGACGCGGATCACGAGGCCGATCAGGAGGAGCGCGCCCTCGCGCCAGGGGGCTGGCCCCGCGCCGAGTTCGCTCAACATCATGCCGACGTCGCGGCGGTGTTCGAGCTCCTCGGTGGCTATGTCCTTGATCCGCGCCCGCTCCTCGGGCTTCCAAGCCGAACGCCAATGGCCTTCGTAGGCGTGGTAGGCGGCGCGCTCTCCGGCGTGGGCTCGCTGGAGGAGTTGGATCAGCTCCACCTTGGCGAGGGCTCGCTCGGCCGCTTGGGCTTCGGTGATCGAGTCGGGAGGGATATCGGAGGTCGCGCTCATGTCGGGTCTAGGAGACTAGACCCTGGTAGAGCGCTTGGAAGCGCTCGGCCAAGGCGGGGTATGCGAAGCGCTCGACGGCGCCGGCGCGGGCGGCCTGGCTCATGCGCGCTCGCGCTTCTGGGTCTCTGGCGATTCA
>Ga0316204_10001600_pt1 | contig 59347 bp, 59 predicted proteins | sample 6monrhotite_MG_2_FD_205661 | JGI IMG/M metagenome (GOLD analysis project Ga0316204, IMG submission 205661) | Microbial mat bacterial communities from mineral coupon in-situ incubated in ocean water Damariscotta River, Maine, United States -... | ecosystem: Environmental > Aquatic > Marine >...
TTGAATGTAAGTCTATTCCAGCATATAGTTTCATTATGAGTTCCTCTTTAGGTTGGGTTCGTTTGATTCAGAAACTTAACGTTACCGCCTAACTGAGGAACTCGCTAGATGATTATCAGAACACATAACATGTGTTGAGGTCATACCCTCTAAAACCTAGAGTGAACATCCTGCCTGGTGTTCTGAAGTGGAACTATATAATTGTTAAGTGTAGTCTATATCCTTATTTGCATTTTTAGAGGGTATATAAAACTTCTGAGTTTATAATGCGATTGAATAAGTTTTATTAGATTATCAAATATCTATTTGATATAAAACATGGTCTGTCTCCTTATTAAAAACAAACAACGGTATCTTTACCCTTTTCTATCCAGCCATGAATCATTTTTTTAGTTGTAAATCCACTTGAACAGTTACCTTCATGATCAATGACAATCACACCACCACGACCTTTTACTTTACGACTTAGATATTCAATACCTGCCTGCGTTGCTTCTTCAGCATTCATTCCTTTCATAAAAATAAAATCAGAAATTGTTTTAGATATAACAGTGCGCATAAAGTCTTCACCATATCCCGTTGCTGAAACAGCACAGGTTTCATTATCCGCATAAACGCCACTACCCACTATTGGTGAATCACCAACTCGTCCTAACCGTTTATTAACAATGCCTCCGGTAGACGTTGCTGCAGCTAGATTACCCAGATGATCGCGGGCAATGGCACCAATTGTTCCATATTTTTGATCTTCACTACTTTCATTATTTTCATCATGATCAAGCATCATTTTGTTACTACGTTGAGCTTCTTTAAATTGTTCAATACGTTCCGCAGTAAAAAAATAATCATCTGAAGCGAGCTCAATACCACAGTATTCTGCAAATCGCATTGCACCTTCATTAATTAACATAACATGCTCACTTTCTGTCATAACCCGACGAGCAAGTTGTACTGGGTTCGCAATGTTACTTATAGCCGCTACCGCACCAGCAGAAAGATCTCGCCCGTCCATAATAGCTGCATCCATTTCTACTTTACCCTGTTCATTTAAAACTGAACCGCAACCCGCATTAAACACAGGATCATCTTCCAGTAAGCTCGCACAAGTCTCTACTGCTTGCAGAGCCGACCCTCCCAACTCCATCACTTCCCGACCATGCTCAAGAATTCTACGAATAGACTCAAGATAGCGTACAGCTGTTTTCTCATCTTTAACATTATCCAGCGCACCAGCACCGCCATGTACCATAATGGAATAGTTGTTTTTCTGAGTCATAAATAGAGTTTTCACATATAACAATGGGTAAGCGTAAAAACACTTACCCATATATATTTAAAGGAATAAGAATTAACTTGCACGATTAACTCTAGCAAAGACGTGCTTTTAGTTCCAGTTCCAATGCCTGTTGATACTCATCTGAACCCGCTAATAAAATAACAAGCTTACCTTCACTGATTATTCCCCAGTTAACGATAATAGCCCCCTCCCTTGTTCTTTTATCATACTCAATATCCGTTACATTGATATCTGACAACTTACGATACTTTGTCGAAAAAGTAAGCGCTGTCCACTCAGGAATATTTAACTTATTTGCAATTACTGTTGGATAAGATGCCCCGTTAAAACGTGGATTGCATTCTATAGCTGGAAAACGCCAACCGTTATCAGTTTTGACCACAGCAACATCAAAAGCAAAAATACCTTTCATGCAGCGATTAGCTAACCACTGTGCCATAAGGTCAACGCTATCCCATGGTTGATGACTAGCAGGAACACGATTACCCTGGTGTACAAAACCATCAAGAATTTGTTCGCTCGCCTCAAGTCGCAGAACCTCATCACCCACAACCTTGTATTGCATATTTAGAAAACTCTCAGCAATAACTTCTTCCTGAATTTGTACAGGCGTATCAGGATCAAATGTTTTTATATTACTTAATAATTCTTTTTCATTTTCGCATCGGTAAATTCCTACACCTGAAACTGATACCGCGGCTTTAAGGTAACAGGGATAAACAACTTCCGTTAAGTCTTCTTTTTTTATTATACTCACGCTATCAAAACATAAAGTTGTTGGAATATCCATGCCCAACAACTTTGCTAATGACATAAAATTATTTTTTGAATTAATGTAATCAACAGTTTTTAACCATTCTAAATCCCCCCAATAACAATTCTCATTTGGCCCATAAAAAAATACTGATGGCTGATATCCAATACGTGTACCTAATGCCTTTAAATCAAGATACCAAAGCACATCAGTGGTATGGGTTAAACCAATACGTTGGTAATGTGCCGTAATATCTTCCCATAAAGGTTTTAAATCTTCATGTAACTGAATAGCATCCCATGGTTCAGTAAGTCCTAGTGCACGCCCAGAATACAGATGATTACCCACCACACCTTCTGCTGTGCAATTCATAATATCGTGATTATATATATGTTTATTGTCGGGAATAGGCTCCCGTGCTAACGCTAAAGACATAATAAGCCCCCTTCACATTTTACTTATAAAATACATAGAGCAAAAAATAGGCCAGCGCTAACTTATTGTTTTTACATGATCTGGAAATAAAAACATGCACAATTTTGAAGCAACAAAATTAATTATGCACATTTCAATAACATTTACTGCACGAAGAAAGAAATCAGCTCTTGGATATAGGTGATTGATTTTATAACCATAATAGTAATTAATGGTTGTTGGCATAAATATTGTATTACCTACATTTATCAACAACAAACAAAGGTAACTATTATGAACAGTTCAATTAATTATTCTGGCTTTAATGAAATGTTTCTTGATTCAAATGATGACTTTGAACCTTACGGGTGCAGTGAAACGAATGATAGTCTCGAAAAAATCTATAACAGCATACAAGCATATAAAGCCGGATTTAATGATAGGGAATACTCATTTGATGATTAAAGAATTTATAAACTCGCTTAGCCTGCGACATATTTTATTATGTGTATCCCAGGTTAAGCAATTTTATATTTCATTAAAAATATAATTGAAGGGAGAAAAACCTTTTAGTTAAATCTCAAATTTCAAAAAATGAAGTTTTCCATATTCAAATCATTAGCCGATTTATGACTCTACCCGTTGCTTAATGAGCTTACTTTTCTATATCTGGACATACCGAACTCACCATCGCGATCACAGATCTGCTTATGTAACGTTTTGTGAGTAAGAAGGAACACTAATGGATAATTGTGTTGTAAGTTTATGGGTTTACTTAAGTGCCACTCCCCTTTAATTCAAAAATATTTTTATTCTCTCTATTATTTTCCATCCTATTCATGCACCAAATTAAAACTTCTATGCACTATTGTGACGCATAAATTAAATATTTTATTTTTCATAATCACTTAAAAATTAATTTTTATAGCAATAACAATAAGTTACTTATCAAAAACAATTTTGGCATAGCAATTGCCTTTACCTGTATATGCATATGAGAACAGCCCTTAAATAAACAGCTCATATTAAAAACTGAAACGAAATTACAAAACATTTTTAACAATCTAAATTGCAAAGGAATTCATCATGACACGTAACGAAGTGACTGAATTGGTTATTACACAAAAAATGATCAAACAACTCACCTGGCCGCAGCTCGCAGAAGCCATAGGGATGAGTAAAGAATGGACAACCGCAGCACTGTTAGGACAGATGACACTGACAGCAGAACAGGCCAGCAAAATTGGTTCGATGTTAGAACTACCTGCAGACGCGATTTCACAATTACAAGTGGTTCCTTACAAGGGTTCACTTCCAACAACAGTACCAACAGATCCACTCATTTATCGTTTTTACGAATTAGTCAATGTTTATGGTACGACCTTTAAAGCACTTATCCATGAAGAGTTTGGTGATGGGATTATGAGTGCAATTGATTTTAACATGGATCTTAAACGTGAATCTGATCCAAATGGTGATCGAGTAAATATTGTTATGAGTGGAAAATTTCTTCCATACAAGAGTTACTAAAATATATTTTTGAAAAATACTGACCTTTTATTGTAAACAATAAAGATACAACAGGAGAAAGAATAATGTCTTATTTAGAACCAACTGAGTTTGTCACCAAAATGGTGGATGCGGGTGAGTCCAAAGTTTATATGTCGACAAAGGACACGTTGATACGTGCTTTTATGGCAGGCGCAATTTTGGGACTTGCCGCTATATTTGCCATTACTGTTGCAGTTAAAACAGGTTCACCTTTGACAGGCGCCATTCTTTTCCCCGTTGGCTTTATTATGTTATACCTAATGAAGTTTGACCTGCTCACAGGTGTATTTACTCTCGTACCACTCGCTCTCATTGATAAAAGACCCGGGGTCACCGTTAACCAGGTACTTCGAAACTGGGGACTGGTATTTCTCGGTAACTTTGCCGGTGCATTAACCGTCGCATTCATGATGTCGTATATCTTGACCTATGGTTACAGCGTAGATGGTGGTGCCATTGCAGCAAAAGTAGGACACATTGGTGAAGCCAGAACCCTGGGTTATAAATCACATGGCCTTGATGGATGGGTAACGATTTTCATCCGTGGCATGTTATGCAACTGGATGGTTTCCATGGGCGTTGTCGGTGCAATGATCTCAACCTCTGCAAGTGGTAAGATGATGGCGATGTGGATGCCCGTTATGCTTTTCTTCTTTATGGGCTTTGAACACTCAATTGTTAATATGTTTTTATTCCCCTTCTCTATGATTATGGGCGGTGGCTTTACTTTCAGTGATTATTTATTATGGAATGAGATCCCGACTGTGTTGGGTAACCTCGCAGGTGGTTTCCTTTTAGTTGGACTTCCACTGTATTACACTCACGTAAAAACAAGTCCAAGCCGTACTCTTTAAAATATAAAAATGAGTAATAAGGTATATAAAGACTCAGTCCTGTTAAGGGCTGAGTTTTTATTAACATAATGCCAAACCATTTAAAAATATCTGTCGGGCAATATACTGATAAAGGTCGTAAAAAAACCAATCAGGATTTTCACGGTGTATACATACCAAAAGAACCCTTGTTGTCTTTAAAAGGCGTGGCCATTGCTCTGGCCGACGGTATTAGCAGTAGCGATGTTAGTCAGGTTGCAAGCGAAGCTGCTGTCACAGGATTTTTAGAAGATTATTTTTGTACTTCAGAAACATGGTCGGTAAAAAAATCAGCGCAGCGCGTATTAGCGGCCACCAACTCCTGGTTACATTCACAAACCCAACAAAGTCAGCATCGTTTCAATAAAGATCGTGGTTATGTCTGCACCTTTAGCGCCATGGTGATTAAGTCGACTACCGCGCATATTTTTCATGCGGGTGATGCACGAATCTATCGTTTGCAAGATAATGCGTTAGAGCAATTAACCGAAGATCATCGATTATGGATCTCCGAAGAAAAAAGTTACCTAAGTCGTGCATTAGGTATTAACCCATTACTCGAGATCGACTATCAATCATTACAAGTTGAGCAAGGTGACATCTTTTTACTTGCAACAGACGGAACCTATGAATATGCCGATACCCCCTTCATCCTAAACGCAATAAATGAAAATAAAGATAATCTTGATATTGCAGCAAAAGTGATTGTTAACAAGGCATATGAACAAGGTAGTACAGATAATCTCACCATTCAGATTGTTCATATCGATGAATTACCGAATCGTGATCGTGATGAAATTTTTAATCAAATAACAGAACTGCCCTTTACTCCTCTGCTCGATGCCAGGATGGATTTTGATGGTTACAAAATTATACGAGAAGTACATGCCAGTCATCGTAGCCATGTTTATCTCGCTATAGATAGTGAAAGCAATACCCAGGTTATCTTAAAAACACCCTCAGTGGATCAAAGGAATGATCCTGCTTATTTGGAACGATTTTTGATGGAGGAATGGATCGCTCGTCGCATTAATAGTCCCTATGTATTAAAGCCATGCGTACAGTCACGTAAACGAAATTATTTATATGTCACCACTGAATTTATTGATGGACAAACCTTGAATCAATGGATGAACGATAATCCAAAACCCGATATCGAAACAGTGCGAATTATTGTTGAACAAATAGCAAAAGGTTTACGCGCTTTTCATCGCATGGAAATGCTGCATCAGGATCTACGACCAAACAACATCATGATAGACTCAACAGGGACAGTGAAAATTATTGATTTTGGTTCTACACATGTGGCAGGCATTATGGAAATGACCTCCCTCACTGAGCAAAACAATATACTGGGCACTGCACAATATACCGCACCAGAATATTTTCTCGGTAACACAGGCACTGCTCGTTCGGATCTATTTTCTTTAGCGGTGATTACCTATCAAATGCTAAGCGGTAGATTACCGTATGGTACTCAGGTGGCAAAATGCAGAAGCAAATCTTCACAAAATAAATTGCATTACACAACTGTACTTGATGATCAGCGTGAGATCCCAGTCTGGGTTGATGACGTACTTAAGAAAGCGTTACATCCAAATCCTTATAAACGCTATGAAGAAATAACCGAGTTTATTTATGATCTACGTCATCCAAACAAAACTTTTTTAAATAAGACTCGTCCACCACTAATTGAACGAAGTCCAGTCCTATTTTGGAAGAGTCTTTCGTTCATCCTGCTTGTAATTATTATTATCTTACTAAGTACACATCCTGAAATTAATTAGAAAAATATTTTTTATTCAATGAATTTTGTTGAGAAAGGGTTAAAGTTAAATAACTCAGCCCCATTTAATAGACTTTAATCGAATAAAAGGTGCCGGCCTTATTTTTAAACGTCATCAGGATAATCAATATCTCGTATAACACCCTCATCGTCGGTTAACACTAACTCAAGTTGATCCTGATTGTTTTTAATAATATTCCTTGCACCGATATCTTCATTCAAGGCAAGAAGTTCATTGATATAAACATGACTAATCCCTACCGGGTGACCACGTTGCTGCTTGAATTGTGGCGCAATGATATCTGCACCCTCTGTGAGTTTGTTGGCCAATAGTGTCAGTGTATCTGTTTTAACATATGGCATATCGGCCAGCGTGATTAACCATCCACTTGCATCCTTACTTGCATTTACTCCACATGCAATACTACTGCCCATCCCCTGTTCTGCCTGTTCATTGATCACAATATGTAATCCCAGTTGTTCAAGTTGCTCAGTAAAATTTTGTAGCGTCGGGTTGATAACAACAACACTACCCGGTAGCACACTTGCTAACTTTCGCGCAGTTATCATTAACATAGGCGTGTTATCAACAAGAGGATGTAATAGTTTATTACTGTTAAAACGCTGGCTCTTACCGGCCGCCAGTAAAATCCCAACTGGCGGATTATTCATAAAACACTAACAGCTTTTTTCTCTGTAACACTTTCAATATTACGTTGTTGGGTTATCTCAGCCATAATAGAAACAGCAATTTCAGGCGGTGTATGACTACCGATTGATAAGCCAACAGGTGCATGTAAACGTTGCAGTTGTGATGATGTGATTCCGAGTTCTTTAAGACGTTGTCGACGTGATTCACAATTTTTCTGTGAGCCGATAGCGCCGACATAAAAGGCAGATGATGTTAAGGCATCAAGCAATGCCATATCATCCAGCTTGGGATCATGGGTTAGTGCAACAACAATACTGCGCGGTTGTTGCACATAATGTTGCACCGCATCATCCGGCATCAATGTTGTTAACTCGGTGCCATCTACCTGCCAGCTTTGTGCATACTCTTCACGGGGATCACAAACAATGACCCGATACCCCAACATTAACGCCATCTGAGAAACATACTGTGAAAGATGCCCGGCACCAATGAGTAACATATTCCATTGCGGTCCAAATATTTTACGTACATAGATATTAGTATACGCAAAATCCTGCTCAGCCCGGGCCGCTTGTAATGTTATCTTACCGGTTTGCAAATCGACATGCCTTGCCATTAACTGTTGTTGTTGCAGTGCTTCAAGCAATTGTTGTAGTTGTTCGCTATCATTTAGTTGTTCAACGAGCAGTTCAAGACGACCACCACAGGGTAAACCAAAACGTGTGGCATCATCACGCTTGACACCATAATTAACACGCGTGGGATAACGGTCACTGAGTTGTTGGTTACGATAACGTTGTACAAGATCTTCTTCGACACAACCGCCGGATACCGAACCATGCAGCACACCATCACGGCGCATGATCATCAGTGAACCGGGGGGACGCGGGGATGAACCCCATGTTTTTAACACAGTGACAAGAATAACTTCATGACCTTGCTGTAACCAGTCATGAGCTGTTTGTAAAACATCCTGATCAGTACCGTAGTTTTGCATCGCTTATCCCGCTCGCAGATCAACACCCTTTAATGGGAAGTGGCGTATTCGTTTACCGGTTGCTGCAAAGATTGCGTTCAATACTGCGGGTGCAGCAACCGCAATAGTCGGTTCGCCAATGCCGCCCCAAAAACCACCCGAAGGCATCACGATAACATCAACCTTGGGCATTTCCTTGATCAACATCGAGGGATAATCATGGAAATTGCTTTGCTCGACAGCACCACCTTTAATCGTGCATTCGCCATACAGTAATGCCGAGAATCCAAAGACAAATGAGCCTTCTACTTGCGCTTCGATTTGTTGTGGATTAACCGCATGCCCCGGATCGGTTGCTGCAACGATGCGATGAATTTTGAGCTGACCTTTTTCATTGACCGAGACTTCTGCACACGCGGCAACATAACTGGCAAACGTTTTACAGACAGAAAGACCACGATAAACTCCTTTAGCTGCTGGCTTACCCCATCCCGCTTTTTCAGCAACTGCATTCAGCACCGCTAAACTCTTGGGGTGATTTGCCATTAACTTGCGCCGAAACTCCAGTGCATCTTTACCCGCTGCGTGCGCCAGTTCATCGATAAACGATTCCATATAAATCGCATTCTGGTTGATGTTCACGCCGCGCCAGAAACCCGGTGGTACCGGCGGGTTACGCATGGCATGTTCCACCAGTAAATTCGGAACGCTGTAACTGATCTCGTGATCGCCTTCCTGCAACAGGCCCTGGAAAGTGACCATATCGGCCTTGTTTCTTTCCCGATTAAAACCCGCCAGAATTGACTGACCTGAAATACGGACATGCAGCCCAGTCAGGTTACCTTTTTCATCAATACCACCCACCATTTTGCACTTGGTAATCGGATGATAGCGACCCTGCGCCATATCTTCTTCACGTGTCCAGAGTAGTTTAACCGGCGTGCCGGGCAACTGTTTCGCAAGGCTCACCGCACGCGTAACATAATCCTGAGCACCACGTCGACCAAAACCACCGCCGAGGTGGAGCTTGTAAACGTCACACTTTTCAACAGGTAAACCAGCGGCTTCAGCAGCGGCTTGCAAAGCGGCGGTACCATTTTGTGTGGGGCACCAGACTTCGCATTTATCTTTGGTCCAAAGTGCAGTGGCATTCATTGTTTCCATCGTCGCATGGTTTTGGTAGGGATAACGGTAAGTGGCTTCAACGATTTTTGCTGCGCCTTTAAGTGCACTGTTTACATCACCGTTTTTGTTACCGACAAACACTTTATCGTTTGAGGTTAAACCTTCATCCAGCATTTTATCGATAGACGCACTGCTGACGTTTACATTGGCGCCCTCGTCCCAGCTAATGGGTAACTTATCCAGCGCGGTTTTTGCCTGCCACCAGCTATCAGCCACCACGGCAACGGCATCATCATTAACCGCAAGCACTTTACGCACACCCGGCATGTTGCTTACCTTGCTGACATCAAAGGACTTGAGCTTGCCACCAAATACCGGGCAAGCCTTAATGCTGGCATTCAACATACCCGGTAATGTCAGATCGGCACCGTAAATTTGTTTACCGTTGAGTTTATCGTCAGTATCCAGACGCTTAACCGGCTGGCCAATCAGTTTCCAGTCTTTTTCATCTTTCAGTTCGATTTGTTCGGGAGGAAACAACTCAGCCGCATGTGTGGCAACCTTGCCGTAAGTGGTTATGCGCCCGCTGGGCAGATGTGTGATAATACTATTGGCTGCCTTACATTCGGCCATCGGTACACCCCATATTTCAGCGGCAGCTTCAGTCAGCATGTGGCGTGCAACTGCACCGCCCTTACGTACGTATAAATGACTGCCGCGGATGCCCTGACTGCCACCGGTTGAAAAACTACGCCATACATTGTCACGCGCAATATTTTGTCCAGGTGTCGGGTATTCGGTGCTGACTTTAGACCAGTCACATTCCAGTTCTTCAGCCACCAGTTGTGACAGACCCGTTAACGTACCCTGTCCCATTTCAGAACGGGCAATACGAATAATCACGGTATCATCAGGTTGAATCAATACCCAGGCATTAACTTCTGGAACCTTCGGATTGTGTTCTTTAACAACGCCATTCGCCACCTTAGCAACACCAGTGCTGTCTTCACTACACGCGGACAAATAAAGTCCAAGACTTAAACCGGTACCCACTTTACCCGAGGTTATAAGAAATTCACGCCGTGAAACATTGATGATTTCTTTTTTCATCATGACCTCCCACGCTTGCTAATATCAGCCGCCAGATGGATACCACGTCTGACCCGGTTAAACGTGCCACAACGACAAATGTTCGTTACATTGGCATCAATGTCCGCATCACTTGGATCAGGATTATTATTCAGCAGTGCCGCGGCACTCATGATCATGCCTGGCTGGCAATAACCACACTGTGGCACATCCAGTTCTTTCCAGGCCTGTTGCACCGGATGGCTGCTATCCGAAGACAGTCCTTCGATAGTCGTAATATTTTTTGAAGTATCAAGCGAAGACACCGGCACCAGACAAGATCGCACCGCTTCACCATTAATATGCACCGTGCAGGAACCGCACAGGCCAATGCCACAACTGTACTTGGTACCGGTGAGGCCGAGTTGTTCTCGCAGCACCCAAAGTAAAGGCGTTGAACCATCGACATCAATGTCGACAAGTTTTCCGTTTAATTTTAATTTTGCCATTTGCATCCCTCCAAAAAACACAACATTAGTCTAGTACTGAAGTTCTAGTAACACAACGCTAACTCAACCACAATTTTTGTATTACAAAATAACGGGTTGTTGTCTTTCAGGTAAGTTATGAGTGTTATCAAAACAAATAGAACAAAGAAGAATTGGAATCATTAAAAAAAGGATGAACACTTAGCTAATAAAACTAAATAAAACCATTCTAAGCATTCATATTTTCCAGCACCTTATGTTTTGTTTTCATAAAATCTTGATGTGATACATACAGCAGATCGGCAATGCGACGAATAAGATGTTCCTCGTGTGCATCAAGATGATTATCGGCATAAGCAACCGTCCAAAGATATTCAATTGTTTTAATTTTTTTCTCGGAAGAGAAGTGTTCACGGATTAAGCTAGTAAATTGATATAAATCAACTGACTGACTGGCCTCTTCATTGGCAAGAGCAAAGAGTTCATCGATTTCAGTTTTAGTTAGTTTAAATTTAGTTTGTAATGCCTGTTTGACAGCTTCAACTTCTTCATTTTTAGTTTCGCCATCTTGCTTCATAATTTCTATCATGAGCGCAGCTGTGGCAAGTTTTAAACGATGCTCGATATCCACCTCTGTTTCAAGTGACATATTTTGTTCAAAAAATTGTTTGATTGCATTCAGCATTTAAACTTTACCTCTATAAATATAAAGATTGTAACATGAAGTTTTATAATTGACGTAATATCCGCATAGGTGTCATCTTATGATAACGCCAAAAAGCCATTAACCCCGTTGAAGTAATTAATGTTGTACCGATCACTAAACTTACTGCAACAGAATTAAAATGTATCTGATATTGCATGTTCATCAGGTTTGTGGCGATAACATAGCTGATTAGATTCGCGGCAAGCGTAGCAATTAAACTGGATATCGCTCCAATAAGAAAAAACTCAGTAAACAGAATTTTTCGTAACTGTTTTTTACTTGCCCCTAATGTTTTCATAATTGCATTGTCTCTGATTCTTTCATCGTGTGTCGATTGCATCGTGGCAATCATGACCAGGACACCTGCCACCAGGGTAAATATAAACACTGCCTCAATCACCAGAATCACTTTATCCATAATATTTCTAACCTGACTAATCATCGACTGTACATCAATAACCGTAATATTAGGAAACTGTCTTACCAGTTGAGTCAAAAAATCCTTATTATTTTTATCCAGGTAAAAACTACTGATATAAGTTGCAGGGAAATTTTGTAGCGTTTCATCTGGCACAATAACGAAAAAGTTAGGTTTAAAACTATCCCAGTTTATTTTTCTTAAGCTGGTCACCGGTGCAGTAATGTTTGTGCCACTAATATAATAAGTTAATTCATCACCAATCTTAATGCCAAGTTGTTGCGCAAGCCCTTCATCAAATGAAAACTGTTTTTTATTTTTAGTCTTGTTCCACCATTGTCCTTTAATAATTTCATTTTCGGCGGGAAGTTGATTAGACCATGTCAGGTTGAATAAGCGTGTTGCCAATCTTTTTGTTCTAGGGTCATCATAATCTTCAGCTTTTACTGGCTTATTATTAATCTGAGTTAACCTGGCGCGTACCATAGGATAAAACGTTGGCGGTTCACGAGAGGTCTTTTTAAAAACTAATTTAAGTTCTTCCAACTGATCAGGCTGAACATTAATTAAAAACTGGTTTGGCGTATCAATGGGTAAACTTACCAACCAATCATCAATCAAATCTGTTCTGACCAAAACTAAAACAATAATCACCATCATACCAATACCAAAACCAGAAGACTCAATCATGGTATTTAATTTACGCCGTGTTAAATACGTTAACCCCAAACGCCAGCTGACACTTAAGTGTGATTTAAATTTATTGGCAAGTGAGAGTAACAACAACGTTGCAACGGCTAGTATTAGTATCGTAGCCACTATTCCAGCAGCATAGATCATAGCAAGCTCAATATCGCGTGCCTGCCAAACGATCAGCATTGCCATAATAAAAAATGCAGGTAAATATAATAGAGCATCGCCACTTCTACCGGCTATAACTCTGGACTGCATTACCTGTATCGGACTACTGTTTTTCAGGCGAAACAATGCAGGTAATGAAAAACATAAAATTAACAACACGCCGGCTGAAAAAGCGGGTAACAAGGTCAGTAAATTCGGGTCGGGTAAGTCACGATTTATAAACTGACTAAAATAATTAATAATTACTTCATGTACGAAATACCCCGTCACTAAACCAATGGTTGATGCGATTATTCCAAGAATACCTAGCTGGATAATAAAAACACCTAAAATGGTATTTTGACTCGCCCCAAAGGTACGCATGATGGCGCTACTATTTTGGTGCCGACGCGCATAACGGGATGCTGCCAGTGCAATCGCAATCGCTGCGAGCATAACCGCAATTAGTGCAGATAAACCAAAAAATCTATCTGCCCTATCGAGGGCTGTTTTTAATTCAGGTCGGGCATCTTTAATACCCTGCATTGAATCTGATGGACGAAGTTGCGTCTTAAGCCATGCAGTAAATGTATTAAGCGATGGTGATTCAGCTGCAAACAATGCTTTGTAGTTAACTCGGCTACCCGCCACAATCAGCCCCGTTGCATCCAGGCTTTTCATATTCATTAACAAGCGAGGTGCAGCACTAAATAAGTTACCACCAAAATCCGGTTCAAAACTAATGACACGAGTCACTTTTAATTTTGAAGAACCTACCTCAATCATGTTCCCAATAGAAAGTTGTAAAGTATTAAATACACGTGAGTCGACCCAAGCTTCACCAGTGGCAGGAATAATCTTCGTCACTACTCCATTCCTATATGGTTTTGTGTCGGTTTTTAATTCACCACGTAATGGGTAACCTTTTGTCACTGCTTTAATTGAAACTAATTGTGATGAATCACCACTTAATACAACACTTGGAAACTGTACCGTGCGGGCATGTTGTATATTTTTTTTATTTGCTTTATCAAACCAATGTAAAGGTATTGGTTCAGCAGAAGAGACGATCGTATCGGCGGCAATTAAGTCGCCAGCCTGTTGCAGCAGCGTTGTTGAAACACGATCTGTTATCAAAGCAACCGAGCTCATACTGGTAACGGCAATCAACAAAGCAATCGCCAGCAAATTTAATTCGCCATTTTTAAATTCACGCCATAATAATTTTCCAGCAATATTGATGATCGGTTTCAAACGCTGAATCACACCAGGTGCCCTGCTTCGAGTTGGTAAGTCATATCACATTGACTTGCCAAAGACGTATCATGTGTCACCAGTACTAGTGTCGTTTCGCTGTGGTTATTCATATCAAACAAGAGTTCAATAATGGCTGCGCCTGTTTTTTGATCCAGGTTACCCGTTGGCTCATCGGCAAACAGTATTTTGGGTTGTACCGCATAGGCACGCGCAATCGCAACACGTTGTTGCTCACCACCAGACAATTGTGAAGGATGATGCGAACCCCGTTCAGATAGACCCACTTGTTTAAGAATATCATTTGCCCGTTGACGAGCATTAGTAAGGCCTGCAAGTTCCATCGGTAACATGACATTTTCCAAGGCCGTGAGACTATGGACTAATTGAAATGATTGAAAAACAAAACCCACACGGCCCGCCCTGCAACGAGCACGACCATCTTCATCCATTTCAGAAATGTTATAACCATCTAATATAACCTTGCCTTGACTAGGTGTATCTAGACCGGCCAGCAAACCCAGTAGTGTCGATTTGCCAGAACCGGAACTCCCGGTAATAGCCACAGAGGAGCCAGCTGATATACTCATGCTAACGGCGTTCAGGATAGTGAGCTCACCTTCCGGCGCAGCCACAGATTTACATAAATTAGTTACTTCTAGAATGGTTTGTATAGACATGAGTAAAAAAGGTCCAACGAGATCAAATTATAATAGTTTAACAACAATAACTATATTGATAGGTATATTGTTATTTAGTTCAAGTGCATTTGCCGATAAAGATAAAACAATCGTTATTATAGGGGATAGCTTAAGTGCCGCACACGGCATACCCATTGAAACAGCCTGGCCGCAGTTGTTACAACAAAAACTTATTGCAAAAAAATATCACTACAAAATAATCAATACCAGTATCAGTGGTGACACATCCTTCACCGCATTAAACCGTAGTAAAAAAATATTACCAACATTAAAGCCAGCCATATGTTTAATTGCTATCGGTGCAAATGACGGCCTACAGGGTCTCACACTAAAACAATTAAAAACTAATTTACACAAACTCGTAAAGCTATGTCAGCAATACACCAACAAAGTCATGTTATTCGAAATGAAATTACCATCAAATTATGGTCAAGCATTTATCGCGCGTTTTTCGAATATTTATCATCAAGTCGCAAAACAAGAAGGTATAAAACTATTACCATTTTTCATGGAACCTTTTGCCCTGGACTTTTCAATGTTCCTGAAAGATCGTATTCATCCAACTGAACAAGCACAGCCTATTATGGCAAATATTGTTTGGAAAGGAATAATTGAGTTATTAAATTAAAACTCGGTTAAAAGGATTACGATAAATAACTTGCGACCCCATTTATTAGTTACCTACCCTTTACTCATTTTAATCGCGGTTCGAGCTTTTAAGTGTGGTCTGTCCACTATTATTTCCTATACAGTGTAGAAATAATACGATCTATCACCTATTGTAAGAGAGATAATTCAGTTCTGAATTTCTGAAACGCATGATTAAATCACAAGGAAGAAAGGATCATGAACATACTAATATTCTATACAAGCCTGGAAGGTCAAACCGCCAAAATTGCCGAACGAATTGCAGAGCAACTACGCAACGAAGGCCATCAGGTTACCATTCAAACAGGTGATCAATTGGCTGCCGACTTCACAATCAATGCATATGACGCGGCTATTATAGGCGGGCCTATCCATATGAGTCGCTATCCGAAACCCTTGAAAAAATTTGTTAAACAACACCGCGACTGGCTGAACAACCATACTTCGGCATTTTTTACTGTCTGTATGGCGATCAATAGTCAACGGCCTGAATCACGCCAGGAAGCTGAAAATTTTGGCAAAAATTTTACACAAGAAACGCAATGGTATCCTGCACAATCAGCAACTTTTGCCGGGGCAGTCAAATTTACTCAATACGGATTTTTAACACGTCTGATCATGAAGCTCATTTCCAAACGTGAAGGCGGCAATACCGATACGTCACATGACCATGAATACACAGACTGGGATGCAGTCATGCGCTTTACAAAGCAGTTCACGAATAACAGGGCACAGACTACGGTTAACTGAAACATTTACTTAATGATTTTTATTTCAGCATGGTGTGCTTCATTATCTATTAATAGAGACAGGCCACTATTAACTTATTTTTAGATCATCTTGATCAGGCTCAATAACTATTTATTTATATGGAGTATGCTATAACATTCTGAACAATTAATAATACATAATCTCATCATGAAAAATAAGAATGACTCATATCACATCCCACTCTTTATTCAGGCAATGTTAAAGCCAGAATTTTATGAGCATCCTGTGGATACCTGTGAGTTAATCGAAACACATATATCCTGGGTCATATTAACCGGTAAGTTTGCCTATAAAATTAAAAAACCCATTAACTTAGGTTTTGTTGATTTCTCCACACTTAAAAAAAGAAAGTTTTATTGTGAAGAAGAACTACGCCTAAATCGTCGCCTTGCACCCAACATATATTTAGATGTCATTCCGATATCAGGTTCTGCAGAAAACCCCGCGTTAACGGGTAAAGAAAAAGCATTTGAATATGCCGTTAAGATGAAACAATTTTCACAAAACATGCAACTTGATCATGTGCTAGCCAGAAATGAACTACGCCAGGATATGGTTGATTCTTTTGCAGATTTAATTGCACAATTTCATCAACACATTGAAACAGCGAATAGTGCATCTGATTTTGGAAAGCCAAAACAAGTATATCAACCCGTAAAAGAAAACTTTATTCAAATTCGTGAACATATCAGTGATAAATTAAAGATCGATTTGCTATCAAAAATTGAACAATGGACTGAAGATACATTTAATGAAATAAAAAAACATTTCACCAAACGTAAGGAAAAAGGTTTTATTCGTGAATGCCATGGTGATCTTCACCTTCGAAATTTAGCCTGGCATAATAATAAACCGCTTGCTTTTGATTGCCTTGAATTTAATGAGAATTTTCGATGGATTGATGTTGTAAGTGAAGTTGCCTTCTTGATTATGGATTTTGACGTTCATAACCAACCGGAACTTGCACAACATTTTTTAAATAAATACTTAGAATTAACCGGAGACTATGAAGGATGCAGTGTATTACGATTTTATCTTGTTTACCGAGTAATGGTACGGGCCAAGGTAGATGCAATCCGTGCAGCTCAAGCAGGAATTAGTCAACAAGAGGCCGATGAAGCAAATGCAGAAATAGATAACTACCTTCAACTTGCATTAACGTACACACAAAAAATAAAACCTTTCATCATCATTACACATGGTATGTCTGCATCAGGAAAAAGTACAATAACTCAACCCTTACTTGAAAAACTTGGCGCCATTCGCATACGCGCAGATGTAGAACGAAAAAGATTATTTAATATCAAATTAGGACAAAATTCCTACGCGAATATCCAGCAAGGCATTTATACCAAACAAGCCACACACAAAACTTATCTTAAACTACTTGATTTAACCGAAAGTATTATTAATGCCGGGCTTCCCGTTATTGTCGATGCCACCTTTTCCACAATTGAGCAGCGAGCCTTATTCAAAAAAATCGCATCAAAAAAACAAGTTCGTTTTATTATATTGAATTTCACTGCTTCAGAAGATACGCTAAAACACAGAATACGTAACAGAAAACAAGATGTTTCAGATGCCGACATAACGGTTCTTGAAAACCAAATTAAAAATTGGCAACCCATAAAACAAGATGAAGAAAAATATTCCATTTCAATCAACACGGAAGAACAATTAGATATTGAGCAGTTACTTTGTCGTTTAAAGCCAGATTAGAGTTTAAGGGGCCAGAGTGATTTTTACTTAACCAGCTTCACCTTTAGTCCTGGCTCGTCCCCTTTGCTTTTTCCCAACGTGCCTGCTTAAAGGCAACCCCAGCTGGTTAAATTTAAATCACTCTGGACTTCCCATATTATTCTAATAGCGTAAGATCCCCCCATGAAAATTCCAAAACGAATCATGCCATTGGTCGAGAGCGGTCTGGTAGACGAAGTCATCAGCCGCTTAATGAGTGGCAAAGAAGCCGATGTCTTCGTCGTACGAAGCGGTTCTGAGATCCGTTGCGCCAAAGTCTATAAAGAAGCGAGCAAACGAAGCTTTAAACAGGCCGTTCTTTATCAGGAGGGTCGTAAAGTCCGTAATAGTCGCCGCGCCCGCGCCATGGAAAAAGGCTCAAAGTTCGGTCGTAAACAACAAGAAGAAACGTGGCAAACCGCCGAAGTCGATGCGCTGTTCCGCCTTGCCGCTGCTGGCGTTCGCGTTCCTCAACCCTACGACTGTCTTGATGGTGTACTCCTGATGGAATTGATCACTGATGCTGAAGGCGACGTCGCACCACGTCTTGGTGATGTAACAATGAGCGCCGAACAAGCCATCGCAGACCATGCTCTGGTTATGCAATACATAGTACAAATGCTTTTTGTCGGGCTGATTCATGGTGATCTTTCAGAATTTAATGTGCTGGTAGACGAACAGGGTCCCGTGATTATCGACTTACCCCAGGCTATCGATGCAGCAGGCAACAACAACGCCGAGTCGATGCTGACGCGCGATGTAAACAATATGCGTCGTTACTATGGTCAATTCGCACCTGAGTTGCTCGACACACTTTATGCAAAGGAAATATGGGGACTGTACGAAGACGGCACTTTACTTGCCGATAGCAAACTAACAGGTCAATTCGAAGAAAACCTGCAAGACGTCGATCTCGAAGAAGTGATCGACGTTATCGAAGCGGCCCACGTCGAAGAGCAAGAGCGTCAAGAACGTCTACGCCAATCTGAAGATGCCGAACAACCTGAATGAACACGTTCATTTATGTTTTTTATAGAAAAAATAAGAGACAGATCACTATTAACTTAATAAAGAAAATATGGTCTGTCCCCCTATTATTTTAATCTTCTCCGCCCCCTTTAATTTATCATTAACCACTTTGCCACTAAGCACTCACTCGATATTAATAAAATATATCCTTATCATTTGTAACAAATCGCATACTGTCTACATTGTAAATTCTTCAGTATCTCTAGCAGGTTTTCTACCATCAGATTTGTATTGTTTGCACTATGTTTTGGCATAACTAAAATATTATCGTTAATAATCAGTGTTGGCGTGGCATATATTTTGTTCTGTTTTTTAAGATCATTATATTCAGAAAATTTTCTGACCTCTTCTGAGTCAGCGTTATTAATCGCAGCTGCAACCTGAGTATCCAGATTGAATTTTCTGGAAATTTTTAACACCACTTGTTTATCGCTAATGTCTTCCCTCTGCTCAAACTTAACTTTAAACATTGCTTGTTTGAAACTGTCACCTTTACCATTTTGTTTAGCTACAATATAGGCCAGTGATGCCCATGGTTTCTGTTTTTTACCAAAAGTAATCGGGATTTGATTATGCTGAATAGCTTTTCTGAGCTTAGAGTGTGATTTATTAAATTCGGAATTAAAGACATAACACCTATGACAATAAAAATTAAAGAACTCCAACATATTAATGGAGTCTAAGTTAACCACTTCTTTATCTGGTTTAATAAGATCGTACTCACCAATAACAGGTGATATGGATTGTTTATGCAGTGGTGTTTTGTCACTAAGTGAATGACTTATTTGAGACCAGTACTTACCGAGAGAAAAATCCGGGCTATTTTCTTTGCTATGACATGTCGAACATTGTTTAAACGCATTAGGTAGTTTATTAGCAAGAGGGTAGTTGGCATGCTGCCGTGCTGCACCATGACAAGCTTCACACCTCACATTAAGATGTTCAGACGTTTTACCGCTGGAAATAAAACCACCCTCCTTATTCATGCCAGTGGTATGACAGATAAGACACTCTGGATCATTCTGCTTGTCTACCCGTGTAAGACTATCAATAGCCTTTGAATGTTTTGAATTTAACCATGTCTTATGAATAACACTATGACATGCTTTACAGGTCTCAGGGGCATATGAAGTTTGCAAACCAATAGTGTGTTTTATTCTGGCAGTTTTTTTATTCCACCATTGAGTGATGGCATTATTATAGCTTTCATATAAATTGGTTAGTGCAGGATGATCAGGGACAGAACTCGTTAACGGAACAACCTGATTAGATAACAGTTGTGTTTCGGTGTGTATCTCAAAGTCAGCAATACCTATACGCTGCCCTCGAAAACCCGCGGCAAGTATTGCGGAATGTTTTTTGTTTGTTTGAATCTGTTTTTGATTATTCTGGTTTACTACATCTTCAAGGTGACCGCGCACAATAACATCAATAAGTGGCCAATCTGAAAATTGATGGGTAAATTTTTCCAAGCCGTGAACTAATAAAATAATAAAGTCGTCATGAGCCGCATCCGTTTTTCTTAAGATTTTTTTTAAAGCTTTATCTGCTTGTAGTAAATTAATTTTTGTATTTTCAACCAGAGCTGGTTCCAGCACACCATAAATGAGTACATTTTTACCCGAGTCTAGTCGGCGTTTAATATATTCCGCAAACGGTAATGTTTTTGTTTTATTGCTGAGAACCCAGGGTAAACGATTTTTATTTAAGGTATTGAGTGTAAATGCCAGATCACGTTCACCCGGTAAAATTGCATCCAACCCGAGGTAGTTATGTCCCTGCAGCATGTAATTAGCTTTAATACGATTTTGTTCATCTGTTTTGTCAAGAATGTCACCCGCACTGACAAAAACAGTATTCATATGTGATTTTTTCAGCATGGAAAACTTCGTTGCTCGGCGTAATATTCCACCTAAATTTCCTTGTGCAGAACAACCACAAGGTTTTATTTCAGAATGAAAATCAGACGAATAAACAAGACGTAGATCAACACCTTTTACATTTTCTTTAGCCAGCAGAAAAGGATTTGTTAGGGAGAGCAGGACAAACAAAATAAAAATTATTTGTAGTTTGTTAATATTCATAGTATTAAATTATATATCTTATGGCAGTCCTAAATCTAAAGGAATTAATTGTGGTCTGTCCTCTCTTACTTTATTAAACGCTATCAAATTGATGGTAGACAGAATGCAATTGCAACATCCCTGCTCCTAGCCCAAGCAGTAGTAACGCAAAGATAAGTAAACCACCGAGTACAGTAATATTACCTACAATATTTGCATCAACATCAACTATACCTCCTGCAGCGTAATAATCATCATTTACGGTTCAACGCTTGGTAATAGTCTCGCCCGCCTCAGATGCAGAAATGGAAGGTAAAGGAAAAATTAGCATCAAGCTAAGGGAAAATACCTTGAGGATATTCATTCGATTATTCATGGTTGCTCTCCTTTCAACTATATAATGAAGATTAGTTCAAAAGATCAAAATTCGATACTCGTTATCGTAAAAGAGGTTAAAGTATCGTAAACGAAAAAGGGGTAAGAGTGATTATTATTAAATCACTCCTACCCCTTTAACTTTATAGAGAAAATAAGAGACAGAATACTATTAACTTAGTAAAGAAAACGTGGTCTTTTCACTATTATTTATTCATCATTGAAATTACTTTTTAAGATAACTTAACCTTAAAGACACCAACCTCGACTGAGCTAACGGTGACATATTTTCCAGCTTCAATCACATCTATACCAGCATCTTTATCAATCTCAACACGCCAGCTCACACCCGAATAATTTGTTACACCGGGTTTAGTCGTCGTAATTTCATTTTCAATCACAAACGTATGGCCAATAAGATCGCTGCTGTTATCTTTTCCGATTGGACGATCACCTTGTAAATTTTTCAACGGCTTCCATAACACGGCAGTGATCACACCCGTACTAATGCCAGTACAAGAAATACCGGCAACCCATGTTTCGGCGAGCGCACCAAACGACATCAAGCCTCCGGTGACTAAAGCACCCATACCCGCAAACAAAAACACACCCATCGTAAAGCCAGTAACTACTTCAGCAGCTAATAAAGCAAACCCCATCACCAACCAAAACTCCGCTTGATGAGAAGCAATATAATTAATAATCATCTCGCACTTCCCTTATAAATATTTATTAGCTCGCCGGTTTACTGCTATTTAAAGTATTAATAATCGTCATCGCTTCAGCCACAACTGTTGCGGCATTAGTGCCACCTTCTGGCAATAACACCACGGTTGAGTCTTTTGCAATCATGCGCTTAGCTTCAATCGCTTTTTCAGCCAGATCCAGCTGAATCGCTTTTTGGCCTTCAGTGGTATTCGCCACTTGTCCAACCGTATCCAGGGCTTTTGCCTGTGCATCCGCCACTGCAATGATCGCCTGCGCCTCACCCTCGGCATTTAAAATCTGTTCGGCTTTATCGGCTTCAGCCGCTAACACCTGCGCCTGCTTGGCACCTTCAGCAACATTAATTGCAGATTGTCGATTACCCTCAGACTCAAGAATCGTGGCGCGTTTTTCACGTTCCGCTTTCATCTGGCGTTCCATCGCATCTAAAATAGTCCGCGGTGGCTCGATATCCTTAATTTCATAGCGCATCACCTGAATACCCCAGGGAGCAGATGCCGTATTAATCGCATGAACAATATTTGTATTCAGGCTCTCACGTTCTTCAAATGTTTTATCGAGATCAATTTTACCAATCTCACTCCGCATGGTGGTTTGCGCCAACTGGCTCACCGCATAGACGTAATTATCCACACCATAAGAGGCTTTGTATGGGTCTAGCAATTTAAGATACAACACACCATCAACCACCAGTGAGATATTATCTTTAGTAATCGCCGCCTGACTCGGCACATCAAACGCATGCTCTTTTAATGATTGGTTATAAGCGACTTTATCAATAAAGGGGAAAAGGATATTCAGACCCGCAACCATGGTTTTGTTGTACTTACCAAAACGCTCAACAACATACGCCCGATTCTGTGGTACAAATTTAATAGATGACTTAACCACAATAATAATTAATATGGCTAAGGCAGTCCAAAAGCTAAAAATCACACCCAACAATTCTTCAATAAACATGGTTCCGTCCCCTTTTTTGATCATATTTAAGCAACTAAGAGTAGCATAATTTAAGGGGGTGAGCGTCCTTTTAGGAAACACAGACTCATGATAATGACCATGTTGAACAAGGCATGTAGAAATTCAGAGAAGAAAAAATAGAGGTTTACGAGGTATTACAACATCCCTGTTTTAACTATTAATACTTACTTGGCTTCCTGCCAGGAATTAAAACTATATAAATGGGATCAGAGCACATCTATTGATACATTTATAAAGAAAAAATAAGTTTATTCAAAGTCCTGAGCTTTCCACCGCCATAAATATTTACATACAACTGTTCGGTAAGGTTGCCATTGTTCAGAAATCAAAAGTAGTTTTTGTTTAAATGCCTTACCTTCTTCATTAAGCCCATATAACTTTCGCATTGTATTTTGTATTCCGACATCGCCAAGAGGAAAAACATCTTTACGATTAAAAGTAAACATTAACAACATTTCAACCGTCCATTGTCCAACACCATGTATTTGCATTAAATATTCAATTAAAGCTGCATCGCTTTTCTTAGACAAATTTTCATACACCAGCCCATCATCTCTTGCGACCTTTGCAATTTCCTTAAGATAGCCTGCCTTTTGTTTGGATAAACCCGCACTACGTAGTTGTGCTAAAGGCATCCGTACCAATAGTTCAGGCAAAGGAACATTATCCGGAAATAAATTTAATATGCGATTATGAATCGTTGCTGCCGCTTTAACTGAAAGTTGCTGTGACACAATTGAATGTATTAATGCACTATAGATGTTTTTATTACGACGCGATACAGGATAAGCAACTGAGTTTATAACAGGCAATAAATTTTCATCTTGTTTTATTAGATATTCTTTTATTTTTTCTTTACTTAATACGGGCATATTGTAAAACAGAGGTTATAAAAACAATGTAATCTCCAAGTAAAAAAGGATCTTCTCCTTTTAATTGCCATTTATTCATTTATTATAGATGTACTCCAGTCAACTTTTGGACTGGAGCACATAGCCAAACATCTAACCGCTACTAACTTACCTAGAGCTAAATACCTAAGGCATCAGCTACACCTTTACCATACGCGGGATCGGCTTTCATACAGTTACTGACGTGACGCTTTTGCACTTCAACATCCGCGCCGCCAACTGAACGCGCCGTATTCTCAAACAATACTTGCTGTTGTGCTTTACTCATCAATCGGAACAAATCACCTGGTTGAGTATAGTAGTCATCATCATCTTCGCGCGCATTCCAGTGATCCGCCGCACCGTGAAGTTCGAGTGGTGGTTCATTTGCCTCGGGTTGTTCCTGCCATTCACCAATACTATTTGGCTCATAACCCTTGGTACTACCGAAGTTACCATCAACACGCATAGCACCATCTCGGTGAAAACTGTGCACAGGGCAACGCGGTTGGTTCACCGGTATATGCGCGTGATTCACCCCAAGGCGATAACGCTGCGCGTCACCATAAGAGAACAAACGACCCTGCAACATTTTATCCGGTGAAAAACCAATACCCGGCGGTACGTTAGCCGGATTAAACGCAGCCTGCTCAACCTCGGCAAAGTAGTTTTCGGGATTACGGTTGAGTTCAAGCACACCCACATCAATCAATGGATAGTCCTTGTGTGGCCAGACCTTGGTAAGATCAAAAGGATGAAAGCGATAACTTGCGGCATCTTTTTCCGGCATGATTTGTACTTTGAAATCCCAACGAGGGAAATCGCCATTTTCAATGCTTTCATACAAATCTTTTTGATGACTCTCACGATCCTTACCCACCAGTTCTTCAGCTGCTTCATCGGTCAGATTTTCTATTGGCTGCTGACTCTTAAAATGAAACTTAACCCAATAACGTTCATTCTTAGCATTAATAAAGCTGAAGGTATGGCTACCAAACCCATGCATGTTTCGATAGGTACGGGGGTTACCACGGTCACTCATCAAAATAGTAATTTGGTGTAACGCCTCAGGCAACAGCGTCCAGAAATCCCAGTTACTATGCGCGCTGCGCATATTGGTGCGTGGATCACGTTTGACCGCATGATTCAAATCTGGAAATTTCAGTGGGTCACGCAAAAAGAAAACAGGTGTGTTATTACCCACCATGTCCCAGTTGCCTTCTTCAGTGTAAAACTTTACCGCAAAGCCACGGATGTCACGTTCTGCATCTGCCGCGCCGCGTTCACCTGCCACGGTCGAGAAGCGTAGGAATACCTCGGTTTTTTTACCCACCTCGGAAAAAATTTTTGCCTTGGTATATTTAGAGATATCGTGGGTAACGGTAAAGGTACCGTAAGCTCCTGATCCCTTGGCATGCATGCGACGTTCGGGGATAACCTCGCGATCAAAGTGAGCCAACTTTTCCAGGAACCAGAGATCCTGAAGTAACATTGGGCCACGCGATCCGGCTGTTAATACGTTTTGATTATCGCCAACAGGTGCACCACCCGAGGTGGTTAACTTTGATTTATCTTTCATTTTACTCTCCTTGATTACAGTGTAGAACTGGCTCATTAGTACTGAGCATGAGTCCACTTTAGTATTCCATCAAAAATTGGTAAAATCGTTTATTGCTATAGTTTTGATAGGTTTTATCTATCTTTATAAATTCTCATATAAGCCTTAAAGATATAAAGTAAAATAGAGTGTAGTTGAGAGTTTGTCTTAATCAATTGATTTAGATCAATCATATGATGTAATGTCTGGCGTGACTGGTTGTTAATGTCACGGTCGAGGTTATCAACGTCAGAGAAAATATGCTTAAGATATCGTATCACTAACTAAACATCCCGTTCTTTTATTACCGCTCGGCTTAGGTTCAAACGTCTTTATTATGCCAACACATAAATACCTCATTAACTACCCACCCACCATTATCGCCAAGATCGAGTCACTCATTGAAAATGATCAACTGGGGAAATATTTACTTGATCGCTACCCCAAGCCACATACTATCTCCAACGACAGTGATTTACGTGAGTATGTATTGGCACTCAAAAATCAACACATGAAAAAATCGCAACCGTTGAGTAAAATTATCTACGACACGAAGTTACACGTTGTCCACAATGCACTAGGCCTGCACAGCTATGTCGCACGCAACCAGGGTGGCAAACTAAAAATGAAAAATGAACTGCGTGTGAGTGCGGTATTCAAAGAAACGCCCGAAGAATTTTTAAATATGATAGTAGTGCATGAACTGGCACACTTAAAAGAAAAAGAACACGACAAAGCATTTTACCGACTCTGCCTGCACATACTGCCGGACTATCATCAACTCGAGTTTGATATGCGCTTGTATCTTATCCAGTTAGACTTGAGTGGTTCGATATACCATGAATGATTATTTTTATGGCTTTACCCTTTTATCATCCCCGCTCCCTTTAGCTTTTAAATTCTAAAGCACTTAAACAGTTCATACTTCATTTATTATAGATAACATTCAAGCTAAAGAACTGGGCTTTGATGAAATTTGTCATATATATACCGAAGCAAAAAAATAGCAGCATGACAAAACTACAGCTAAGCGATTATGTAAATAATAATATTAACGAACGCGTCAGCGACAAAGATGCCGTTACAACTCACAGCATCATCTTTCAGGTATCGCCAGATGAGCGCTATAAAATATTTAAGGAATCTGCAGAATACTCACTTAAAAGAAAATGGGAATGTGCTGCAATTAAAGAATTAATGAAATAAATAACAAAGGACCCTGCCCCCGTAACTTGGTCTGCCCCCTTTATTTAAACAGACACTTATCATTAATAATATTCGCGATATTTTTTGGCACCTGACTACGCCATTCCTGTTTATTACTACGGATTTTTTCCAACACTTCGTGAGAATAGATTTCCAGATGTTCAGGTTTTACAGAGTCCAACGGCCTTACAAAACCATTATCTAATAAGTGCATATACAAATGCTGTAAATGAGTGTCTACCTGTAAATCACTAATACCCTGCAACTTACCTGTATCATTATCGTACATAGGGCAAACATAGAAACGTAAATCATTTTTAAATAGCCTGCCAAATGATTCCAATATACCCCCGGGTAGATCTTTATAATAACTTTCATGAAAAATACGTTTTAGTAATGGAACTCCCATTGCCAGGGCAATAGGTTTATCCGTAAAACGGAATAAATATTGGGCTAATCGATAACATTCGCCATAGTTACTGATCAAAACATCCCAGCCTAAAGCGCAAAGTAACTCAGCACGAGACAAAAAGTCTTTTACATCAATCTCTCCTTCTTCGGATAAATCATGTAAAGTCATTTCACCCAGTATCACAATATGATCAGCATCAATATTATCTTCATCAGCAAATGCCTGATGCGCGCTTTCCATTAAATCCACCGTTAACTTAGTCGGTGGTTGAAAGCGGCTACGTTCAATCAATACGGATTTTTGCCATAAACTATCAGCAATTTGTACAACTTTACCCTGGGCATTGATCATGGCCGCATTACTTAAGCCATGTTGTACCAGGTACAACGCCATCAGCCTGTTATCAACCTCAGCAAATGCAGGCCCTGAAAATTCAATCATGTCTATTTCTAAAGAACCTGGAGAGATGTTATCGAGCAGGGATCTCAACAAGCTTTCTGCGTCAGCATGCATGTATAACGCACCGTAAATCAGATTAACCCCTAATACACCCAAGGTCTCCTGATCCTGAAGATAGCTAGCACTATACAAAGTGACATGAATATCGATCTGAGAATGCAGCTCCCCTTCCTTATCCTGAAAACGAATGCCCAGCCATCCTTGACCATCAACATCTCGTGAATAACTCCGTGCCGCCACGGTATTGGCAAAGGCAAAAAATGCGGTGTTCTCACCACGTTTCATCATCAAGCGTTCAAGCAAGATGTCATACTCACGAGCTAACATTGAATCCAGACGTTCCCGACTAACATAACGTTTAGCCTTGCCATAGATCGCATCGGAAAATGTCATATCATATGCCGACATAGCGCTGGCAATAGTACCGGCAGCGGCACCAACACGAAAAAACCAGCGTGCGGTTTCCTGACCTGCACCTATCTCAGCGAGGGTGCCATAGCGACTTTTATCCAGATTAATAGTTAAGGCTTTCTGATGAGGAGTTTGTACGATGTTATCCATGAATTACCTGACTTTTTGATTTAGATACTTAAAGTGTAGCCGTGTTTTTTCTCTTATCTATCTATAAATTTAATACCTATCCAACTTAACCGGTCATTAAAACAAAAGCATAGAATCCTTTCCATAGTGAATGAGTATCTAAATTAGTAAATTAATTGGGGGCTGTCCCTTATTACTATTTAGCAGAAAAAATAACGTAATTATTTATTTCAAGTGCTTTGTGTTTTGTTTTTATAAAGTCCTGGTGTGTTATATATAGAAAATCCGCAACACGACGGACAATATGCTCTTCATGAGCATCAAGGTGATTGTCCGCATAAGCAATCGCCCATAAATATTCAATCACTTTTATTTTTTTATCTACAGAAAAGTGTTTATTCATTAAGCGGGTAAACTGATATAAATCGACCGCTTCCTTAGCTTCCTCATGCGCCAATACAAACAACTCATTCGTCTCTGAACCACTAAGCTCAAACTTGGTTTTAGCACATGCTTGATAGCTTCAACTTCTTCATCTTTAGTCTCACCATCCTGCTGCATTATTTCAATCAATAACGCACCGGTGGTAAGCTTAAGGCGATGATCTATATCCTCCTGGTTATCCGGTGATATATTTTCTTCAAAAAACTATTTTATTGCTTGTAACATCAACTAAAACCTAAAATAAGACAGGTAATTAGTAACTGATCATAGATGTAAGTTCACTAACTTTTTAATTTTTCTTTATTTAAAATAATTTTTAGAATAAAAACAAGGTTCTCGATTATTTTCACGTTGAATGACGTACGAGGAAGTACTAATACCGCGGGTGCAGGGAAGTACAGAAGCGGTGCACGTACAAGGATACTAAAAACGCGGGTGCAGGGAATCACAGGTAAAGTGTGCTTTGACCCTATTTATTTTTTTTTAGATCATTTTTTTAATTTTTTCTTTTCCTTTTTTTCCTTTGGAGTCAGGGCGGGTTTCTTTTTATTTTCTTTATTGCTTTTTTGTTCTTTGCTCATGATTTTCTCACTTGTGATTTGCAGGAATGATGGTTCTACGTTACATAGATTGTTCGATAGACGCTTATGAATAAACTTTCAGCAATAAAGAACACTAACTAGTTATAGTTGATTAAAGTGTCACTGGCAATGATTTAACTAAACTTAGCAAAGAAATAAATGTGTCCGTCATGTAAAAATGGGGAAAAGGGGGCGGAGTGTTTAAATTTAAATCACTCCGAGCCCTTTAACTTGAATCTGACCCTTTTGTTTTTTCGTTCAGACACTTTCGTTCAAATAACTAACCAAGGCATCAAGTTCATCATCGGACAACTCTTTATATTTTTGCTTCAATCTTCGAATCCTATCAGGCAACAAACCCTGTAACTTATCTGAACCAGTAACCCAGTTACGCAACTCTTCAGCAGTACGTCGAGTGCCTACACTATCTAATGGGGTACGTGGATTTCCTTTACCCGCAATAGAGTGACAAGCGGAGCAATTCTGCTCTTGGTAAATCTTACGCCCTTCTTCAATCCGTGCTGAATTAAGGCCGACAGATTTCTGGTCCATGGTAGATGTGGTGGATGAAATCTGTTGCTCACTTTTTAATACTGTAGAAGTCTTATTCGGGTTTTGAACAAAGGCAAATACCATCGCTAGTAGCAATACTATTAGCCCGGTAAAGAGAACAATTAATCTGGCCCATTTTTCACGCATCGCTTAGCTTCACTAAACCATATCAAAAAGTTCAAAATGAATTTGAGCCAATGGTACCTGAAGATCATGTAGACCCTGTTGCACCATATTACTCATTGGTTTAGGCCCACATAAAAAGTATTCATACTTTTGTGCCTCTTTCGGAAGAGCATTTTTTAGTAACTCCGGCGTAATAAAACCCGATTCTCCTTTCCAATTAGCTGGTGGCTCTTTAAGTACATGTATCAAACTTAAATTTAGTTGCCCTTTCAAAGTCTCAAGTTCCTTTTTAAATATCACATTTTCCCAACTGTCGTTAGCATAAATAAATAACAGTGGTCGTTGCTCATCCCTATCAGCCATAGTGCGTAACATACTCAGGATCGGTGCAGCACCTATACCACCCGCAATAAAAACAAAACCCGGTGCAGCAGGATAACGGTCTGTACTAAAAATACCATATGGACCATCTAAATAAGCCGTTTCACCAACTTGAGTATCTTTAATAGTACGCGTGAAGTCACCCAACTCTTTAATAGTAAATGCTAGCTTGTCTTGCTGAGCCGCACTGGATGAAATAGAAAAGGGATGTTCTTTAATATGAAAGGGAGATAGCCGTAAAGTTAGCCAGGCAAACTGACCGGGTTTAAAATTCAGACCTTTATGATTATCCGGTTCCAGTACCAAGGTGCAGCAATTATTACATTCTTGCCTGACCTCAGTAACCCGGTAGGGTCTGTTACGCATACGCCAGGGTTTAATCAGTCGTACATAAACAATAAGTAAAAGCCAAAATAAAAGATAACTTGTCCATAACCCATGTTTAACAGGCGCATCAATGTAATAACTTACACCCTCTATATGTCCCAATGCCAGCAAGAATCCCGTTACAGACAACCCGATATGTAACATGCGCCATTCATCATAATGGATTCGTAAACGTTTTCGCCAAAGTGAAGTAATGATAATTGTTGCAAATAACACAAACGCGATACGAGCAAACGTCATATACCAAGGTGCTTGCAGAGGATTAAGGACGCCAAGTGCCTCAGCCCTATCAATCCGGATGATAAGATAGTGCATAACAATAAAAACAAGGGCCAAGATTCCAAGATAACGATGGAAAAAGAAAACAATGTCGATGCCAAAAGGTGTGACGACACGTCGAAAGCGAGCGGTAAGAATAAACTGAACGCCCATCATAGCCATCGCAGTAAACCCAAGCGCCATAGAAAAATCCCACCAAAAGCCAGAACCGGATGGAACCGGCCCAAGTAAAAGCACAAACAGGGGTGCCAAAACTAAAGCCAGGTAAATGCTAATCCAGTAAATAACCGAAGATAATTTGGTCATGTATTTAGCTCTTCAAAATAATTGTTTATTTATTATTTATATATGGCTACTGATTTTTAAATAAGTGAAATTAAAGGACCAGGTAATAACAACTTACCTGAAAATGCAAACTCATGCGCACCTTTATAGAACTATTTTAGCAACGACACGTGCACTCGCAACTTGCTCTCCTTCGGAGTTCAATTTAATAGATTCTTCATACAATAAAACATCAAGTTCTGAAATGGCTTCACGTAATTTACCAGGTGCAACTCGAAAGCCTGAGTTCTTTGGACCGGTCACCTGCTGGTCGGTAATCAAATGTTCCTCGCAGATCAAATATCCCCCTGGTGCCAAACAGTCACACAACCTACTGATGAGTGCAAGATCGACATACCACATCACAATGATCAAATCATAATCTGAGTTAAACTGATAAGGTTCATCCAAATCATGTTCTATCCAATTAATGTCGAATTCCTGATCGTCCGCTTTTTGTCTGGCTTGGCTCAGTCCATCATGGGAAATATCAATCGCATCAACTTGAAATCCAGCTTGCGCCAATAATAGTGACATACGTCCAGCACCACAGGCCACATCCAGAGCTCGACCAACAGGTAGTTTCGGTAACCACTCTTCCACTAGCGTCACAGGATTATTTTTATGATAGCTATTTTCAGAGTATCGTTTATTCCACTTTTCTCTGTCTTGTTTGCTCATAATCAGTAAAATATCACTTTTTTAGTTAATAGGTTTGGTCTAAATTTAATCCCACCGTCCCCTTTTCACTGCGACCTAAACGAGAATAATCGTGGTCTGCCCTCTAGTACCAAAAAATTTAACTTCGTACTTTCAAACGATTGTTCAAATCCCGGCTTTGACGAATCAAATCATTATTCTCAAAATCGTGCATTGATGCAGGTGAAGAAAACGACTTTGCTAATCGATCATAAAGCAGCACATTCACCGTCGCAGAGAGATTCATACATCCATTTGTAGGAACATAAACCACATCATTCGCTCGATTAATAATATCCTGAGTAATCGAATTATCTTCCGGTCCAAAAATATAAAATGCATTTTCAGGATGCTGATAAGCCGGTAAAGGAATCGCATTTTCCGCAAACTCAACACAAACTATTTTCATCTCAGAAGGAACGCTATCTATAAGACACTCTACCCCGGATAAAGGAATATCTTCACTCACCTTACGACTCATGCGAGGAATATCCGGATTCAACCGAACGGCACGAGGATAACGTGACCCTGTATAAAAAACATGTTCCACACCAAAGTTACCCGCAGAACGCATGACCGAACTCACATTCTCGGGGCTTTTGGGATTAATTAAACCGATGTTTATTTTTGGGTTTTTCATATGCTTCATCAAAAGAACTACCTATTAAATACATAAAGTACGGAGTGATAAACTCAATCACTATAAATAAATCACTCCGATCCCCTTAATTCTTCAAGGTCTAAAACATTGCAAATCATCGGCATAGTGTAACGGGCCCGTATAAGCACGGCGTATAAATTGGGTGGAGGCTTGTTCCCGTCCCAGGGTGCGATTCATGCGGTGGGATAACACCAGTTGTTTCACGTTAGCCTTCGCGGCAATCTGACCAATGACCGAAGGTGGCATGTGTAAATTACGCGCAACGCCACTAGCCTCTTCCGCAATCGCATGATGCGCCACCAATAGATCAGCCTGCTTCGCCAACGACAGTAGCGTATTATTTTTGTTACTCATATCACCACTAAAGACCAGCGATTTACCGCCAATGTCGACTCGCCAGGCCAGAGCCGGAATAGGCCCATGATGCACAGGCACGGTGCTAATACGGTAAGTAGAATCCGACATGACAACCAGTGGCGCTTTACTACCCGTATCAACATTATGCGGTAACAAACGATAGCTATCCGAGCCATCGAGATAACTATGTAAATAATGAAACGCACCGGACTGGTCGGAGGCTGAGCGACCAAAAAGAGCCTGCACAAATTGTGTTGCAGACGGCATTAACTCATTCCCCATAGGACCATACAACGGCAAATCGCGGCGACGGTCACTAAAATAACTCCCCATAATCAAAGCCGGTAAATCATTACTGTGGTCAGTATGAAAATGACTAAATAAAAGAACATCCAAATCATTCATCAACGCGCCGCTTTGTTCAAAGTGCAGCAAACTGCCCGCCCCCATATCAACCAAAACACGCGCCTTACCATTAAACCAAATGAGATAACCACTCGAAGCACGACCATCATCCAACTCTGGTCCACCCGAACCCAACACCTGCAACCAAACCCCCTTCTGCCCACAAAGTGGTTTTGCCTGTAAGGCTGACTGATTAATCAGTATAAGAAAAGTCATAAAGAGTGATTTAATGAACATTGCGGATAACCTGTTTAAGAAGTAATTATACCTATAGCAGAAAAAATAATTCTCTCAAAATAAAATATTTTTTAAGTACTTCTTTATTTGTAAACTTAATTTATCGTATAATTTACCCGTAACGTATGAGATTCACCTGGTGCAATCGTAATGATATCTTCCGCGGCATTGGCGGATTCAACACATAACATATGTCGATAACCCTCTTTTCCCAGGTCACCCATTTTATCAGCCACCTCCTGCCACGGGTTCCATACTACGGTTGATAAGCTGCCTTCCTTTTTAATTTGAATTTTTCGTTTAACATCATTAATCACGACATCATCCGCAGTTTGTAAATATACCTGATCGACTTCCTGCTTAATTGTAATTAACCCGGCTTGTGTTTTACGTTCAAAGCCGGTGGTTTTATCCAGGTAATCCTTATCCTCTAATCCTGTTACCGTCGTCTGTTCAATATCGGAAACATTAAAGTACGTATGTAATGCCTGGCCAAGGGTTAAAGGTTCATCACTCTTATTAGATGTAACCAGTTCCAGGGTGAGAGCCTTACCAATCGTTATCGTATACATAGCCAGGGTTGCTTGTGGCCACATCATCTGTAACTTTTCATTTAACTCAGATGTATCAAGTTGAAACAAAATTTGGGTTTCACCATTCTCTAATGCCTGGGTCTGCTTAACCGTCCATAAAACTGTTCGTGCAAAACCATGGGCAGGAAAATGAGTTTCACTTTCATGTGTACCAAACCAGGGCCAGCAAATGGGTACACCACCACGCACAGACTTCCCCATTGCGAAAGTTGCATCAGCCGACAACCAGATAACATCCTCTTCGCCTTTAGGGATCCAGCTCAGGACATGCGCACCCTGCAAACTAATCACGGCAGTCGCGAACTCATTCTCAATTTCAACCAGCGGTATTCCACCCTCACCGGATTTAAAATTGAGATGTTGATTAGTGTTGATTGAAAATTTTTTATTTAAATCATTAAGATCAGAAATATTCATAATTTTTTCAACTATTAATTAAACGCTTCATCAAAAGAACTGCCTATTAAAGGCATAAAGTACGGAGTGATAAATTCTATCACTACAAATAAATCACTTCGCCCCCTTTAATTAAAAGTATTCATAGAGTTTTTACTCTGCCCCCATTTATTCAATTAACAAGTCAGACATTGTTCCCAACAAGGCTTACCTGCAAATCTTGCAGCTAAAAAATCTATAAATTGTCTAACTCTCTGGGATAAATGACGGGTAGGTGGATATATCGCATACGCGTTAACGGAAGTCGTCGTATAATCCTGTAAGATTGGCACAAGCTTACCCGCAGCAATATATTCATAAGCAATAAAAGTTGGTTGGCGAATAATACCTAAACCAGCCGTTGCTGCATCACGCATAAATTCACCGTTATTAGCACGACCGCTATTTTTCACATTTACACTGATCAACTTACCTTCCTTATTAAAAAAATCCCATTGATCAGGCCGAGTTAAATAACTATAAGTGATGCAATCATGTTGCTTTAATTCATCAGGTGTATTCGGTTCACCATGCTTGCTAAGATACTCCGGACTAGCACAAACAACTGTCGATAACTCAGCTAACTTACGTGCTATCAAGCTGGAATCTTTCAAATTCGTAATACGAATGGCGACATCAAAACCTTCCTGAATCAAGTCAACTTCTCGATCATTAAAATCAATATCAAACGTTATGGCAGGATTCTGCTTTTGAAAATCTATAATCGCAGGTGTTAAATGCATCAAACCAAAACTAAGTGGAGCCGCAATTCTAATCTGTCCACGAATTTCCTGGTGGGATTCTCTAACCGAAGATTCCGCTTCAGTGATGTCATCCAGAATTTGTATACATCGTTGATAAAGCGTGCGACCACTATCCGTTAGGGTCAACTTACGCGTAGAACGGTGGAATAACTCAACGCCAAGTCGCTCTTCCAACTCCGATAAACGGCGACTCACAGCCGATTTTGCTAACCGCAAATGTTCTGCTGCAGCCGTAATCGTGCCACTTTCGACAATTTGAGTAAAAGCCTTAATTTCCTCTGTTTTAAGCATATTGTTCTAATATAGAGAACAATATTTTAAGAAACAAGCTATATATCCATTAATTTAGAACCTATAGGCTATGTAATTAGAAAATTAGTCTTAATTTAAGGAGAACATACATGGATCAGAACAGACTTAACGTATTACTCGTCAGTGCAAGCGCACGTCAACAAGATTCTGTGACACGCCGTTTTGCTAATGAACTTATCAGTTCCTTGCAAGAACAACATAGCGAATTGAATTTTACAGAACGTGACGTATCAAAGGGTATCCCTTTTCTTGATGAACATTGGGTCAATGCCAACTTCACTGCAAGTGAAGATAGAAGCGACGAGCATAAAGAAACTCTCTCCTACTCCGATACGCTTGTGGATGAACTTCAACATGCTGATGCGATTATTATTTCCGCACCTATCTATAATTTTAGTGTCCCGGCAAGCCTCAAGGCATGGATAGATCAAATAACACGCGTAGGTTTAACCTTTAATTACACATCTGAAGGGCCAGTGGGTAAGCTAAAAAATAAAAAGGCATACATCATTATGGCAAGTGGCGGAACAGGGCTCGGTAGTGATATTGATTTTGCCAGTGGTTATTTACAGCACATTTTAGGATTTATTGGGATAACAGATGTATTTATTATCTCAGCAGAACGTTTCAATCAAAATGATGAACAAGGAATACTAAAAATAAACAATCAAATCAAAGATGTTCTAAAACAAGTAGCTTAATCTAAGGTTAGGGAAAAGGTATCGGAGTGATTTGAATTAAATCACTCCGATACCTTTAATTTAGCATCAGCTTCTGCTTTCGCCCTATCGGCCTTCGATATATAACGCTCCTTAGGACGGCCATCTAGCTTTGCACGCGCACGTTTGCGACGTTTGTTATACAAATCTTGAATCTTCTTTTTTTTATTCATATCACTATCACTCAGTCATCTTTACTCAGTCGTTTTCACCAAGCTATTCTATTTTACTTAACGCCTATTTTTAGGAACGTAATTCAAAATGGAAACAGGTACTACCTTTTTAACATCAAAGCCTTCGAATTCTTTTCTTGCAATAATATGTCCCAACCGACTTTCGATTGCACAAAGATTTTTAAAATTATCTTTTGATACAAATGAGATAGCTTCGCCGGAAGCACCCGCACGACCGGTACGACCTATTCTATGAATATAGTCATCACTCTCGTATGGCAAATCATAATTAACCACACGGGTAAGATTATCGATATCAATACCGCGAGCAGCAATGCCAGTCGCCACTAAAAAGTTAAGCTTACCCGCTTTAAATTCGGCCAGTACTCTTTCACGAGAAGCCTGACTTCTGCCGCCGTGAATTGCCTCCGCTTTAATGCCGCGTTTTTCAAGCTGACTAACCAGCTTAGCAGCAGCGTGTCTTTTCTCGATAAAAATGAGCGCCTGATCCCACTTCAGTTCGTTAATTAAATGGCTGAGTAATGCAGACTTCCTGTCCTTATCTACTGTGACCAGCCACTGATCAATTTTCGGCGTCGTCGCAGAACTGGGAGATACAGATATTTCTACCGCATCGTCGTTAACGGTATCGGCTAAATAACGCACATCGTCAGTTAGTGTCGCTGAAAACAATAAACTCTGACGTTGAATGGGCAAGCGATGAATAATTTTATTGATATCGTCAATAAAACCCATGTCTAACATTCTGTCAGCTTCATCCAGCACCAGCACTTCGAGCTCATCAAAATGTAATGCTCGCTGATGCACCATATCTATCAAACGTCCTGGGGTGGCAACCAAAATATCAACGCCCTCAAGTAGTCGCTGTTTTTGCGCCTCGGAATCAACACCGCCATACATCGCCATTGAACTAAGACTTAAATACCTGCTGTACTCAGCAACATTAGCCTCAACTTGTATCGCCAACTCACGAGTGGGAACAAGAATGAGCGCACGAATACGCTTGCCCCGAAGTTTGCGCTCGGTATTAAATGCCTCGAGTATCGGCAATACAAAACTTGCCGTCTTACCTGTACCCGTTTGCGCAGCGGCAACTAAATCTCTACCCGACAAAATGACAGGGATTGCCTGTTTCTGTATCGACGTGGGCGCGGTATATCCCAGATCAGCTACGGCTTTTAAAATAGAATCACTTAATCCAAGTTTTGAAAATGACATATAAAGTCTCAGGGTGAGGAAGAACAAAGACGCTAAGTATATCAGCAAGCTTTATTATTAAGTGAGGTCAGAAGTCAGATAGCGCTAATATTTGGCTGAGGTAAATTAGAAACATTCCGATCTGTCTCGGTTTTATGACCACGCTGAACAATGTGAACAGAAATTTCGGGCAGAAAAAATCTTGGTTTACGAGGCATAACAACGTCCCTGTGTTATCGATGAATATTTACCTGGCTTCCTGCCAAGTATTAAAACGATAGCAAAATAAACTATTTATAAATAATATTTTTAAAGGGCACTGACCTTAATCTTTTATTTTATGACTCCCAGGGATAATCAAAAATAACAATGACTTCAGTACCTTCATCACCTCTTGCTATGTCAGCTCGATAAACCGCACCTGAACCTGCTACTAAGCGAAATCCAATACCAAAGCTATAGCGCTTTTCATCCCATAATGCTGAAGATGTTTCAGAAACAGAGCCAACTTCTGCAAAAAAAGCAACTTGTAAACCGGTGCGAACATCTTTCCAAATAAAATAATCAAACGGTTTCACTTCCTGCGATATATTCCAGCGATACTCAACACCTAAAAATGCAGTGTGTGCCCCCTGATAACGGCCTTGAGGAAAAGAACGTAAACGTAAATCTCCCCCCAAATTTCTCGAAGTACCATATGTTCTTGCTTTAATATAATTATCAACCAATTCCTGCTCGGTCGTTAAACAAACTGTATCTCCTACTGCGCAGTTTGAATTCAACTCGGCGCGAATACTGGTCGGATCCGTATCCCCTTTTCGTCTCACATATGCATCAGACTGATAATAATTTATTACAAGCGTGTCAGACTTCGCTATGGGGATATAACCCAACAGGTTAAAATCAAGCGTGTAGAAATCCGGTTGCTTTAATGTACTCGCTTTATGGTCTTGATAAGCCATTTCAAGTCTCATGCCTTTTCTCGCATCAAGATAATCATCAGTCAGGTCAACTGAAAAACCTAATTTTTCACTATCTCCAGAATTCACAAACGGTTTGCCTAACGTTGTAATAAGTGCCCCACTATTATTTCTAATCGCATCAACCTGAAATTCAAATTTCCTATAAGAGTAATCAAAATTAAGTCTTCTTTCATAAAAGGTTAAATTCAATCCAACATTAGATTCATTAGCCACACTTAAATCCAGAATAGTAAAATCATTTTTATCGGTATTACTAATGCCTCGAATTGAATAATTATTCACTGTGGCTTTATGTATATCCTGCAGGTTAAAATTTAGAAATAATACGTCTGAGTACAACGGAACTTCAGAGCCATTAAGTATCGTTCCTTCTGCTTCGCCACCAACAAACACAGCTGAAATATCTGCTGTAGTCTCAGCAACATTTGTAAGCGTACCCAGCACAACGACCCCTTCACCTATACCGGGTTTACTGTAAGGAAGTGGCACAATTAGGTGAGCAGGTTGTGTTGGATTCTGGTCTTTACGACGCTCAGGAACTAAATCAAATGAAAAACTCACCCCAGAATAGAGTAATATCATCGTGAACATTATTATTTTTTGCATTTCACTACTCCCTGTAATTTTCAAATCGCGCCCAGAACAAAACACCTATTTAACTAAATTTTGTAACTTAGGTTAAGTAATTATAACCCTTTTAGATGTCCAGAATCTTACTCGAATGTTTACCCTACCATTACGCTCTCTCTAAAATATTGAAACGAAATAGAACCTCTTGAATGATAAGGCTTTAAGAATAATACTTTAAAGGGCTCCGAGCCATTTAATTAGCAGGTATTGTGTTCTGTCCACTATTATTTCTAACAATTTTATCTGACAACTAACTTGACAGACTCCCCATCACCACCTACACTGACAATAAGGTTGTCAATTTTAATATCAAACATAGGTGAACCATGGCTACAAATTCAAAAGATATTTACGAGCTGGTGTGGTGTACACGACGATTGTTTCAGCAATTACGTGATACTAGCGACAAACTGTTAGACGGCACGGGTATCAATACCAGTCAGCGGGCAGTACTAGAATTTCTACATGGCAATCCATCCCAAACGGTATCGAATATGGCTCGGGAAAAAACGGTTTCTCGACAGCATATCCAGACTGTAGTGAACAATCTGCTGAAGTTGGAGCTGGTGACAACAAAGGAAAACCCAGCCCATAAAAGCTCACCGCTAATAGCCATCACCGGCAAAGGTAAAAAGCTGTTTCAGAAGATCACCCGAAAAGAAGCCAAAGTGCTGGAAGCAATGGCGAATGAATTTAGGGAAAAAGATATCTCAACCTCTATTAATACACTTAAGGCGATCAATACCTATTTACAAGAAGACAAATGAAAACCAGAACTTAATCAGGAGAAAAATCATGAACACAAACCATAGAAAAGCATTTTTTACACAAGCCACCAAAGCCACATTAATTCTCTTCGTGAGTACAGTTTTAATCTTGTGGGCATGGAACAACTCCATGACCACAATCTTTGGACTACCTGTCATTCATTTTAAGGAAGCCATTAGCCTCATTATTCTAGGTCTCGGTTTATCTTTTGTTTTAAGAGCAGGAAAGCATCAACTTACTCATAACCGTGGTTACTCAAACAAAGAACATAATTCAAACGAGAACCATCATGAGTATTAAACAAAATATCCTCGCTCAATTTAAGCACCCCCATGGGTGCTTGGGACAACTCGCCGGTTATATCATGGCCAACCGTCCTTCAAACATTGAGCGGAATGACTGGACACTGGAACTCCTTGATCTAAAACCAACCGATCGAGTACTGGAGGTTGGGTTTGGACCAGGCATTGCTATCGAAAAAACTAACCAAGTAATTAATGATGGGTTAATCGTGGGCATTGATCACTCAGAAACCATGTTACACCAGGCAAAAAAACGTAATGCCGCTGCAATAAAACAAGGCAAGGTTGAACTACACCTTGCTGACGTAAACAGCATACCAAGTTATAACCAGTCCTTCGATAAAATCTATTCTGCCAACGTTGTTCAATTTTGGAACAACCCCGAAATGAATTTTGCCCGCCTTTATGACGTATTAGCAACGGGTGGAAAAATTGCTACGACTTATATGCCTCGCCATCGTGGAGCAACTAATGCAGACGGACAGCAAAAAGCAAATGAAATTATGGAATGTCTTAAAACAGTTGGGTTTAAAAATATTCAGCTAAAAGAAAAACCGCTAAAATCTATTTCGGTCTTTTGTGTATTGGCTGAAAAATGAAACGTTACTTACTAATCTGGGGATTATTGATCGGTTAACATAGTTTCAAAAAAACGTAGCATCCTATATTCCTCACTTGAAATTTTCCTATTTCGCCCTACATAGTTAATACAAATGGTATTAATAAAATAATAAGGAGAAGTAGTATGTTTCACCCGATTACAATTCCCGCAAATTCTAAAATGTTATTCAATGTGGTTAAACTGAAAGATGGTGTTAGCGTTGAAGATATTGAACTGTTACTTGGCGAAATGTGCAACGTAGTTAAAAATACCTACGGAAATGATAATGGTGGTTTTATTGCCGGGCAAGTTTTTAAATATGCCGGTTTCATTTCTAATGAAGGTTCATTCGATTCGAAAAAAATGCAAGAAGACCACATTACTATCGTTACCTATTGGAATTCCTTTGAACAGCATGAAGCATCCCATGCAGATACTACGTTTAAAGAAAAGTTTGATAAACTCGCTGAATATTGTGATAAAACCTATGAAATTGGTTATGAGATGCTGTGGCAAGGTGTCCCTGAATAACTAACGTTTTCATCGCGCTAAAGGGACGGGGAGTAATTAAAATCACTCCGCCCCCTTTAATTATTGACTCCCCTTGATTTGAGTTTCTTGAGTCCCATTATAACTAGTCAACTAAGTCTTCTTTATCCAGATAAAACAGGATCAAAAAATGAAATTACTAATAGTGCTAACCTCACATGATCAATTAGGAGAAACAGGACTTAAAACAGGGTTTTGGCTCGAAGAATTTGCAGCACCTTATTACGCATTTAGCGACCAGGGTGCTGATATCACATTAGCTTCACCCGCAGGTGGTCAACCTCCGTTAGATCCTAAAAGTGATGAAGCCGATTTTCACACAGCCGATACTGAACGATTCCAACAAGATGCAGCAGCACAAAAACTACTTGCAAACACCGTAAAGTTAGCTGATGTTAATGCGGATGATTTTGATGCCGTCTTTTACCCGGGTGGTCACGGACCTTTATGGGACTTAGCTGAAGACAGCCAATCTATTGCTTTACTTGAATCTTTTGAACAAGCAGGAAAAATAATCGGTTTAGTTTGCCATGCACCCGCAGCACTTCGTCATGTAAAAAATAGTGATGGTGAGTCAATCGTCAAAGGTAAAAAAGTAACAGGGTTTTCTAACAGTGGAGAAGATGCCGTTCAACTAACCAACATCGTTCCCTTTTTAGTTGAAGACATGCTTAAGGAAAATCAGGGTATTTATGTCAAAGGTGATGATTGGAGCAGTTTTATTACTCAAGATAAAAATCTCTTTACAGGTCAAAACCCGGCATCATCAAAAGCTGTTGCACAAGCAATGATGAAATATAAAAAAGCATAATACTATTTTTAAAATAAGACAGTAATGAAAATGGATCGGAGTGATTAAAATTAAATTTAATCCCTCCGTCCCCTTTTAGTTTTTATTCGAATCTGTCCCTTTTTCTTTTGATACCTCATGGTTTCTCATCGCATCATTCTCGATAAGCACCCGCTCCTGCACCAGTCGCCACACATCATCGTCCTCTTTCTCCAGCGACATCTCTATGATCTGTTCATTCAGGCTGCCATCCGACCCCACCACCGCTTCAAAAACAGTGAATAAAATCTGAGTCTCCGTTGAACTGATCAGGTTAAAACCCTTGTAAGCAATACTTTTTATCATGGCCATTTCAAACTGATGCCTGCACTGCTTATACCAAATATCGTAATCAATGTTATCAAACCCGGGAACACCCTGAACGCTAATACATTTTGATATCATCCCCATATGACCCTTAAGGTCTTTTCGCCCGGCACTTTCTGCCGCATGCGTTAACCACTGCTCTGCAATCTGTTGGGCACGTTCTTCTATCATAAAAACTCCAGTATTTTTTATTGTGATAATGCCAGTATTGTTCTAAAACAGCCAGGCGGGTTCTTTGCAGGCACGCTTATTAAAGAGATCAATAAATGGGGATAAAGCATCTTAATGACTTACTTTATTTTTTAATTTATAACATTTCCCAGGCGGCGACGAAATTCCTTTGCCATTTCTGGTTCATTTGGCATTAAAATGTTAGTTAGATTAATAATCATTTCTTTGGCCGCACCACCTTTGTACTCGGGTTCCTTATCAAATATTTTAAACAGGTAATCCATTGCTTGTGAATAATTATGTTCGGCGACAAAACAAAGAGACAGATCAAAACAGGCATCATAATCATTCGGGTTCGATTCTATTCGCGCCATGAGCGCATCTAATCCCTCGGTTTTTGCTGCTAAGTTTTTGACGGTAAACTGTCCAATTAAACTTTTTCCAGTCTCACTTTCTTTATCTCTATCGGGTAACTTATTAAATAACAATGTGGCTTGTTCTATATCATTCATATCGAGAAATATCTGAACCATATCCATTGCGACACGTGTATTACCTGGATCTTGCTGAATCGCTTGAGTCAATAATGTAACAGCCCCAATCATGTCACCAGCAATATGTTTTTCGCGAGCTTGTTTTCGCAACTCTTCAGATTGACGATAAATACCTTGTGCTTTTAATAAATCACGTAACTCAGAGGTACTTAACTGACCTTCGTTAGTTAAAATGACTTCGCCATCTTTAAAAATTTTTAAGGTGGGTAAATTCTTAACATCGTATTCTTGCATTAGCGCTTGCTGTTCATCGCTATCCACTTTTACAAATGCAAACTGACCCGCAAATTCAGTTGCCAGCTTAGCCAAATCGTCAGCCATATGATTACATGGTTCAGACCACATTCCCATAAATTCAACAAGCACAGGGTATTTGTAAGAATTTAAAATAACGGTCACATTAAAACTGCCGTGGGAAGCTTCAAATACCGGAACCTCTTGATCACTCATTACTAAAAACCTCAAAAACAAAATAATAATAGAAGCAATTATATAACATCATAGAAAATAATGCTTTCTGACACTGTTTATTTAAAGGCACCAGGGGTGAGTAAAACAACTAATCGCGCCCTAAAAATCAAGGAGGGCAGTAAAAATCAAGGTGTCTTAAGAGGACAGAGCCCTTTAACTACGAGGCATAACAACATCCTTGTGTTATTTATTAATATTTACTGGGCTTCCTGCCAAAAATTAAAACGATAGCAAATTAAACTATTTAAGAATAATACTTTGAAAGGGCTATGACCTCTTTAATTTGTATTAATCACATTTTTTAAATTTAATCTTAACTTCTTCAGGCGAAAACTGTTTAAGATATTTTGGTTTTATAGGTTTTCCTGAATATGACAAATGAATGAACTTATATACTTGAGACGCTACAATAGGGCCTCTATAAAAATAACTAGGCTTCCCTTTTTTCATAAAGATCATTGAATAATTTTCTTTAAATTTTTCACCATTTAAAATTATTTTATTTAATTTATCGGTTGATATTTTGTGAAAAACATAATTATCACCAACATCCGAAGAAAACTCGTTCAGGTAATGTGACCAATCTGCATACTGTTCACTTTTAGATTTTTCATCCGCATTAATAATCAATACAACCGACTTGCCAGACTCAAGTTCTTTTACAAATTTATGATCAGCAAAGACAGATGAGCTGATTAAAATCAAAACAACAGCAAAAACATTCTTTAAATTATTTTTAATCATCTCATATCACCATATTTTAAGAGGTATATTTTGTTTTTCAGAAATCATTCTTTGGTTAAAGAAATATTTACAATCATAATCAAAGCTACTAGATATAATTTGCTTATCAAAATGAGGCGTATCAACCTTCGAGAAATTACCACCCCATCTCATGCCTTTATCTTTCATAGCCGCTATAAATTTTTTATCATTTTCACTTTCTTTTTTATCTTTAAAGGTTTTACTGCTATTCCAGTTATCCCCATCAACTATATTGCAATCAATCGCGTGACCTATAAGATGTTGTGATTTAGACACAGGCGTTACGACTGCGCTTGACACTTTTATGCCATTCACGCGCATAGTCTGATTTAACACGATATTCAAGGAAAGTTCTTTCGCTTTTTCATTTACGCTCTTCAAGTAGTCCACCAGAGCAGATGAAACTATGAGTTCCCCCGTATTTACATTCGGATGGCTAATTACCTTAAAACCATTTCCAAGCTCAATATTACTAAATTTAATTTCTTTTACTCGTACTAAATCACCCGTAACGTTGTAATGTTTATCATTCCATATGGCTAATTCTTTTTTAGAATTATTCCCAACTACACCATCAATTTTATCGATAAATGTTCTTGTTACTTGCGTGATAATCTTATTTTTAATGCGGCTTGTTATATTTTTTGCATTCCATTGAAAACGCATAACTGCATCGTGTGTTTTCTTACCAAAATCACCATCAATTTTAGCTAAATATACGCCGATATTTTTTAAATCAGTTTGCAGAAGGTTGATATAATTGCCAGTAGTCGTGTGATGCTTTCCTGACCAGATTTTTTTCTTGTCGTTATCACCTTTTTTTTAAAGTGTAACCGCCATATAAATCACTAGGGTTTGACATGTTAAATTCCTTTTAGCAAGAGTCCTTATTTAGTAAATGCATTTAACCATAATTTGAATGTAATTTCATTATTGTTGGGGTCAGAGTGGACTTCCCTAAATTATTGCACGTGCTTTTACTTTACCTTCAGCTATAATCTCCTCATGCAAACCCTCCCCATCAATAATGTTCTGTCGGACATCAAAGACAAATTAACCACTCACAATCGTCTTGTACTACAAGCCCCACCGGGCGCAGGTAAAACCACCGCCGTTCCCATCGCTTTGCTCGACCAGCAATGGTTAGGTGATAGGAAAATCATTATGCTCGAACCTCGCCGACTTGCTGCACGTAATGCAGCGGCGCGTATGGCTTTTTTACTCAATGAAAAAGTCGGTGAAACCGTGGGTTACCAGATCCGTCAGGACAACTGCTTTAGTGATAAAACAAAAATACTGGTGGTCACCGAAGGTATTTTAACGCGCAAGTTACAGGCTGATCCGGAACTTAAAAAAATGGCGCTGGTTATTTTTGATGAATTTCACGAACGCAGCCTGCATGCAGATTTATCACTGGCACTGTGTTTACAAAGCCAGCAGATTTTACGCGAGGATTTAAAAATTCTGATGATGTCGGCAACGCTCAATACAGATGCTGTTGCTACCCTGCTGGATAACGCACCTATTATTCAGAGCGAAGGTCGCAGCTTTCCTGTCGAAAACAAATATCTCGATAAAGTTACCAGTCAGAACAACACAAATCCACAGCAACAACTGATGATCAATTTGACTAACACAGTCAAAAAATTCATTCATGAACACGAAGGCAACTGCCTGGTATTTCTACCCGGTGTCAAAGAAATTAACCAGCTGTCCAGACAGATAAAACAATTACTAGAGAACGAATCCGAATCTAAATCTAGCATGAATATTTTGATTGCACCGCTACATGGAAGTTTAAACAAACAGCAACAGGATTTGGCTATCACCTCACCAAGTGATAAAGCCATACGTAAAATTGTCCTTGCCACCAATATCGCAGAAACCAGCATCACCATTGAAGGTATTAGCTGTGTGATTGATTCGGGACTAGAACGCATGCTGGATTACAGCCCTGCCTCAGGCATGAACCGACTCAACACCCGCTCCATTTCACAAGACTCAGCCGTGCAACGCAGTGGACGCGCCGGAAGATTATCCGCCGGTGTTTGTTACCGTATGTGGACAGCAGAACAACAACCACGTTTACTCAAACATGCATCGGCTGAAATTTTAAACAGCGACCTCTCATCGTTAGTGCTGGAACTGGCCAACTGGGGCGTGACCCAGGTTGATGAAATGCAGTGGATGGATCTACCGCCAAGCAGTGCCATCGAACAGGCAAAAACTTTACTGCAACAACTCAGCGCCATAGATGACAGTGGCAAAATTAATGCGCACGGCCGTGACATGTTGAGACTGGGCACGCATCCACGCTTAGCGCACATGATGTTGGCTGCACTAAAACTGGATCAGGTTTATCACGCCTGCCTGATCGCCAGCCTGCTCACCGAGAAAGATATCTTTCAAGCTAATGCTAATAAAAGTGCAGACATACATGACAGGCTAAATGTTCTTGTGCATGCGCGATCAAATCATCACAGCTCAAACCAACACGGTATAGATAAGCAGCAATGCAAACGGATAATACAAACCGCCAATGATTTTTTTAAGCGCGTTAAACATTGCAACCAATCGATGACTAACAAGGCAACACTAAACAAAGAGACGCCAGACAATAATGTCAGCGGCGTACTTCTGGCCTACGCCTACCCCGACAGAATCGCCAAACGACGCAACGGCAACGAAGCACGTTATTTACTCAGTAACGGTAAAGGCGCATTTATTCCGCCCTATTTTCAGCACCATCTACATGAGTATCTTGTGGTCGCCAACCTTGATGCCAAACAGGGTGAAGCCTGTATTTATTTGGCGGCAGATATTAGCGCAGAACAATTGCAGGAATATTTTATTGATAATATTCAGCACGAAGAACGTGTTGAATGGAACGAAAGCGCACAACGTGTTGAAGCAAAACAGACTAGTCACATTGGTAAAATAATTCTTCAGAAATCAATTCTGCACGATGTAAAAAACACAGAAACTCAAAATGCGATACAACAGTGCCTGATGCAGGCTGTTAAAGATACGGGACTAGAATGTCTAAACTGGAACGCGCAGGCCAACAACCTAAAACAACGCGTGCAGTTTATTAACCGCCATATTAATAACACCGAGGTTAAAAAACAGTTTGCTGATCAGCCTCTTCCCGATTTTTCAGAACAGACGCTAAGCGACACGCTGGATGAATGGTTGCAACCTTGCTTAAATAATGAAAACAGCCTCAAGCAATGTTTCAAATTGGATTTGCATAGTCTGCTTTTAAATCAACTCAGCTGGAAACAACAGCAACTGATAAAGCAATTAGCGCCGATGAGAATCAGCGTACCCAGCGGTTCTGCTGTGAACATTGATTACAGCGATCCGGTGCAACCCGTACTTGCCGTCAGGCTCCAGGAAGTTTTTGGTTTATACGACACACCCACAGTATTAAATGGTCAATGCAAACTGATGATGCATTTGTTATCACCGGCGCGACATCCCATGCAGGTAACGCAGGATTTAAACAGCTTCTGGAAAACCACTTATCATGATGTAAAAAAAGATCTGCGTGGAAAATACAAACGACACTACTGGCCAGACGATCCATTCACCGCACAGGCAACCAGTAAAACTAAAAAACAAATGAACCGTGACTAGGAAAACCGTAAATTAATATTTTAGAAAGAATGTCTCTCTGACTTGGGTTTTCTAAATAAAGACCGATAGGGGACAGCCTCCAATTAATTCTAGTATTTAATCGTATTAAGATCAGATAAAATATCGTCATGGATATTTTAACTCAAGGTTTACTCGGTGGCGTTTTAGCGCAGTCTGTTGCTAAAAAAGAAGAAACAAAACTCGCAACACTCATAGGTATTATTGCAGGTCTGTTAGCTGACGCGGATATTTTTATTTATTCCTCCAATGATCCGCTGCTAAATATCGAGTTTCACCGTCACTTTACTCATTCACTATTTTTTATCCCCATCGGTGCTGCTATCGCAATGGCCTTGATGTGGCCATTTCTAAAAAATCGTTTACCCGCAGGTCGACTCTATTTATATAGTTTATTAGGTTATAGCATGAGTGGATTACTCGACGCTTGTACGAGTTATGGCACTCACCTTCTTTGGCCTTTGTCAGAAGAACGTATTGCTTTTAATCTTATCTCAATCATTGACCCTGTTTTCACCATAATCCTTTTCATAACATTGTTGTATTCATTACGTGTTAAACGACAACGAATTGCACATATTGGTCTGTTACTTGCCGCAAGTTATATGTTGCTGGGATATATCCAGCAACAACGGGCAACAAATGTGGCAACAAATTTAATAGCCTTACGTGGCCATGAAACAACGCAAAGTCTGATAAAACCAACAATGGCTAATCTTTTGTTATGGCGTTCAATATATGTGCATCAGGATAGGATATATGTTGATGCAATAAGGGTTGGTGTTTTTTCGAATAATAAAATATTTGAAGGTGAGTCAGTTAAAAAACTATCAATAAAAATTGATTTAGCCGGATTAGATCGGTCATCCGTTCTTTATCACGACATTCAACGTTTTAAATTATTTTCTGATGATTTTGTTGCCTTCGATCCATCTCAAGAAAATGTTATCGGTGATTTACGTTATAGCATGCTGCCGATGAGTACAAAACCACTCTGGGGCATCGTCATTAATAAAGACAAGCCTCAAGAACATGCTAATTATAAATTTTACCGAGATAAAGGGCAGCAAGTACGGCAGAAATTTTTCAGCATGCTAATGTGGAGTGAATGAGAATAAATGGGGCAGAGATTAAAGGGGTCGTAAATAATAAATAGGGGACAGGCCTTGAGGCATCCCCACAAAAAAGTGATCAGAATCAATAAGTTATGATTTTTAAATTTACTTAATATATTTAAAACAGTTCAGACATGCATATAGGCATTGGGTGTATTATATAAGTCATATTATGCAGACTACTTATTCTGAAAATATCAGTATTGAGGGTACTATTTTTATTTTCGTTGTAAGTCATTGATTTAGAGCGAAATTATGTGGGGATACCTCAGACTCCAACCCCTTTAATACCATGTCATACACTGAAAAAATGGCACAACGACAACGTACGCCTTGGTTTATAATTACTTTACTAGCAGGCGGTGGCTCAATCGCAAAACATGTGATTAATTTATATAAAACTTGTATGCAGATTGAAGAAGGGTTTCGTGATATTAAAAACAGTCGCTGGGGATTTAGTTTAGATGAAGCAAGAGTCAGTACTAAATTTCGTTACGAAAATTTATTGTTAGTCGGCGTACTAGCCACCTTTGCGGTTTGGTTATCGGGAAAGGTGGCCGAGCTAAAAAATATCCATCGCCAATATCAAGCGAACAGCGTTAAAAAGCGCAACGTGCTATCCACATTTTATTTAGGATGTCGTGTTTTAAATAAACAAGCGCTTGAAATAAGATTAACTAATTTTAAAGGTGCACTGTCTGCACTTCGACAACAAAGTGAGGCACAGAGTTATGCGTGATTTTGTGGGGATCCCTCAGTCTCTGACTCAGGTTTTCTTAACCATCTTAATTATTTAGGTTCTGTCTCAGTGCATTTTGGTTTAGAAAACTTATCATTATTAACTTTTACTATGCAATCAAAATCTATCGCGCCGCCACCTTTGCCTGAGAACACAAAATAAACTGAAAATTTAATATCATTTTTTATAACCTTTATAGACTCAACAAACACACCCGCAGTGTCTTCAAAATCAATATTTCTATCGCCAACTTTAACTTTTTTGATAACTAATTTTTCAATCACCTTTAATCTTGGCCGAGCTAACCTTTCTATTACTAGCTTTGGTTCAACTTCAGTATTATATTGAATAATTCGAATAAGATTTTTGTTTATTAACTGCGTTTTCACATCATCAATAGACAAAGGGATTGTTGGGCTTTCATTAGAAGCAAAAACAAGATTAACTCCAATCATCAAAACACATGCAGAAATAAAATATTTAAACATCACTAAGCTGCCTTATTATTTGGTTTACTTGTAGCTTTTTTAATAAATTGCTTTCTTCTTTTAAATCGATCAGCTGGTACGTTAGGCCAGTTTGATTCTTTCACAATTTCTTTTTTAAATGCGTCTAAATCATTGTCTGCTATCGATTGCTGTATGAATTTTCTCGAAGATGAGGTGTAATCACCTCGAAACTTTAAATCAACAGTAATATCTTTAATACTGTTATTAAGTTTATCCCAGTCTACTTTACCAAAATCATCTACGTTTGTTTTCGCTTTACAAATTCGCTTCACTACCTTCGCTTCAGAATCATAACTAATTTTAAATAATTTTTTCTGTACTTCTGGTGAGATCTCAAAATCGAGTAAATCATTATCAATAATAAATTGTTTCGCTGTCGTACCAAATAAGCTAACTGCTTTTTTTAAAATTTCTATAGTTTTAGTATCGATACCGGCAGAAGTAAGATCAGAATTTATGGTCGTTTTTTTCTTTTCTTTCATGTCATAACCACGACCAATTGTTAAACCTGAGTAATTACTTGGTACATGCAACTTTCGGCTGTGAAAAAGTCCACCTTCTGCGCCTTCAGATTCCCATGTCACTAGCCCAAATGTTGGAGCAACAATGGCTTTTTGTGTATATGAATTTTTAAGCACTTTGATTAGTGCTTTATAAGTCGAACCGCCAGCATCTATACGCCCATCTGGCTTGGTTTTTTTCATGTGGTCAGTTTGAAAATCAAGAATTGCTTGATTTGTAGCATCATTGATTTTATTGGTGATTTTTAATGCGAGTTTACTCTTACTGCGTAAATAAACATTGAGGAGTGCTTGAGCTATTTTCAAGTCTCTACTACTGTTTTTACCTGTTGCAGTACCTACTGAAGCATATAAAGATATCCATCTCATAATCGTATTTCCCTATTTAAATTAATCTATTTACATACTAACAAATGTTACCTAGCACTAAAATATGTTTATTTGACTAAATTCTCAGAATCGCGTTCTTTTATAGACTAAACCAATAAATAAACTGACTTTATTACAAAGCTCAAGCCACTAATCAGCAGCACAACAAAAAAGGGGGCGGGGTGAATAAATTTAAATGGCCAAAACTCACAATGTGAGTTAAGGGAGTGCTGACGAAATGCGCAGCAGTTCATTAAGTGCACTCCACCCCCTTTAATTTTCATGCAATCAAAATTAACTATCCTGCTTTAGTTAGAGACAAACTCAAGGAGTTGTCGATAATCATTATTGTCTGCGGTACGTAATGCTTGAATATAGTTTTGACGATGCTCACCCTCTTTGTCTAATGGTGTTGCTCCCCAATTAACAGGGAGAACGTTTAATACCTTTTCTAATATCACATCCGTCATAATACGCGCATGTCGTCCATTACCATTTGGAAATGGGTAAATCTTTACTAAACGATGATGAAATCGTGCCGCAAACTCTTCACGACTAAAGGTTTTATTCTCAACCCAAAATTTCGCATCATCCAACAAATTACGTAGCTCTACAGGAATATGTATGGGATCAATTCCAATATTTTTCTCTGAACTTCTAAACTGCCCAGCCCATAACCACACCTTATCTGTGTATTTTGCTCGTTCTGCTGTCCCCATTTATTGATTTTCAAAAATCATGAAGAGCAACTTAAATGCGACACTCCGCCGAGCTCACTGAACTCAGACGGCTTCAGCTTATAGAATTTTTCTTCCACCTCTTTCGACTGCTCGGCGTAAGGCTGCGTCATCACTTCCTGCAACTCTCGAACTAAAGCGTAATTTCCCGTGACGGCTTGCTGATAAGCAGGTGCAAGCAACCACTCTCGCAAACTGTATTTTGGGTTGACGCGTTTCATCTGTTCTGAAATATCTTCAAGAGTGCGCGGCGTATTGGTAATGAGCGATTTCCATTTTGTAAGCCACGCAGACCAACGCGTGTCCATCTCTTCATTTAAATTATTGTAGAAGCTTTTTTTAAGTGGCCCAATATCATCCGGTACCATCGAGAGTTCGCGAAAGAAGATCGTGTAATCAACAGACGTTTGCATCATAAGCGTTGCCAGTTCACTGAACAACGCTGCGTTAAACGCGCCCAGTCCAAGTTTGGCCGCAAACATCTTTTCCATTTCCTCTTGCATCACTTGTCCAAAGCCACTTCGAATCTCATCGAGCTGTTGTGAAGCACTATTGTCTGATGACAGTAACGGCTGCAACGCCGTACAAAACATCTCGAAGTTACGTTCTGCTGCTACGGGTTGGTTTAAAAACGCGAAGTGATCTCCACCCCCCGTCCATGGTTGATAGTGTGGATCAAAAGCATCACAGAATCCGAATGGACCGTAGTCGAGTGTGAAACCACCGGCTGCACAGTTGTCGCTGTTGAAGTTGCCCTGGCAATAACCGACACGGATCCAGTTCGCCACCAGTGAGGTAAGGCGACTGCGGAACGCCCGCGCAAGCAACACGATTTTCTCGGCGGTGCTTAATTTATTATCGATAACATCAGCGTACTCACGATCGATCAAGTGCAACACAATCTTTTCGAGTTCCTCCATCGCATCCGGGTGTTCCTTCTTTCGGGCACGGCGAGCGAAGAGCTCGATTTGGCCGACCCGAATGAACGACGGTGCAACGCGCGTCGAGATCGCGACGGGCTCCGATATCATCCTATCGGGATCTATCGATCGCGAACCCTCCGAGTACCACGGTCGCTGAACCTTCTCCGTTTTCGAAACGTACAAACTCAAAGAGCGTGAGGTTGGAACGCCGAGCGCGTGCATGTGTTCTTGTGCCAGAAACTCCCGAACACTCGAACGCAAAACCGCGCGACCATCCGCGCCGCGGCAGTATGGCGTCCGACCGCCACCTTTCAGCTGCATTTCCCAGCGTCGATCATTAATCACAGCCTCAAGTACAGAAACGGCGCGACCGTCACCATATCCATTGCCGGTTTGAAACGGGCACTGTTGGGTGTATTCGGTGCCGAAGATAGAAAGTGCATAGCCAGTGGCCCAACCCACCTTGCGCATCGGCTCCGGAATGTGCGAGAGGTCGCCGGAGAACATGCGAACGAAATCCGCTGACTCTGCCATGCTATCGGCAAAGCCAAGTTCGTGGAAAAAGTTTTTGCTATGCGCGACGTACTCGGGCTCAACGATTGGCGTGGAATTAACGGGGACATAATGTCCCGAGAAGACTTGTCGTGGTGCGTGATCCGCGCCGTTTGCTTTCGCTTGCGGGTCGCAGTTGAGCGTGTCCATGAACGAGTAGTTTGCACATTTTGCAAGATCGTCTAGCGTCAAGACGGTTGGAGCAGTTTTCTGAGACAGTTTATTTTTCATAGGATAAATGAGATCTGTCCTCTACTATTAATTTTCATTCTGAATTGTCTCAAGAATAAACTCTACAAATGGAACAACATTTTCATTACCAGAAGCAGCCTCAAGCGCATCCATATACTGATCTCTTGTTTTCTGTTTAATGATCACCCAATTGTACCCGCCAACAATAAATAAGAAGTTCATTAAAAACCGTGCTGTTCGTCCATTACCATCGATAAAGGGATGAATATAACCAATGAAAAAATGTCCTAAAATTGCTTTAACAGGAAATGACGTTTCCTCTGCTATACACTCTTTCAATGCGGCCATACAATCCATCAGCTGCTCACTTGCAGGAGGAACATGTTTTGATTTTCTAATATATATTGGTCCTTTCCTGAAACCTGCCAAGTCACTATCGCTGACTATACCGGCAACAACACAAGGACTAAATAATGATGTATACCATTGTGTTATCCCAACATCGATCAATAAGTTTAGATCCTCTTCATTGTGTGCAGCAGAGATCGATTCCAAAACTTTATTAAAGGCATCATAATAACCTCTTGCAGCAAGCGCATCTTTAGCCTCATGATCACGTTCAATTGTTTCTGGTGACCAATCACCTTTACTAACACGCTCAATTAAATCAGGTGTCACTTTATAACCTTCTATAGATAGAGAGTTATATGCATCATGAACATACACTTCATTAATCATAGCCAGTGTTTCATCAATGGGTCTTACATTAAAATCGAATATAGGTTGCTGCCTTTCATAGCTATCCAGAATACTTTGACGCATTTGTTGCCACATAATCCTAACTCTAGTTGCGCTAGCCGCTTCTTTAATCATTCTCCCAAACTGAACTGGTGGTTTATCAAATGGATCAACAATCTTTATTCCTTCAAAGCCTGCACCCGACATAATTGCTTTTAATTTTTCACTCTCTGCTCGCATATTCAATACTTCATATGCACCAATAATTCTTCCTGCTGATGCAACATTTCTTGAACTAAGTAACGCATTAGCCAGTAAATCAAAATTAGCGTTTTTTAATGCTATCGACATGCCCAAAGAATTATTTTTATATGAGACTGGGGTTGAATTAACTATTGCGCATTCAAGAGAATAAATATTTAACCCATGAAATGAAATTAACTCTTTGGGTTGATTCTTGCTGTTCGTAACACACATACTCATGTTGTTGGGCAAGTCTGTTGTAGTCCATATGGACTCATCACTTTTAACAAACACAACTATCTGGGCAGGCATCGAATTATTGTCGGTCAACAGATCCAGCGATGCTTCAGAGCTGAGCCAATAGTTGTCTTTAAAACGGGTTGATAAATACTGTTCAATAAAGACCCACATTGATTCATACCAAAGTGCTGAGTCACCTGCTTTTTGTGCAGACGAGTCTGCATCAAGCAAATACCACCCTTTAATTATCCTTTTCAGATAACCACTTTTAACAAGTAATGCCTGCTGTTTAGGTTTTATGTTTTTGTGGTAAACAATACTCTCAATAGCACCAACATTAGCCGCTTCAAGCGCTTCAGCAAGTAGTTGGTTTCCTGTTTTAGCCATGATTCGTCCTACCGATGCCTATATGTATTTAAATTGTTTCCAGCTTTTACCACATCACATTACCAGCTTATTACGGAATACACAACCAGCTTTTAACGGATACAATTGCAGCGAATCGGGAGGAAAAAGGGGACAGAAAAGGGGGCGGAGCCTGAGGTATCCCCACAAAATTAATAGAAAAAGTGATCAAAAACAATAAGTTACAATTATTATGCAATAAATAAGGAACCTACATGATGTTTTCCGATCAGATCTAGAGACAAATCAAGATCAAATAGGAGATAACACCATGCAGGCAAAACAAGTGTTACATAAAATAATGATAAACACATGTCCTAACATGCACAAAACGAGACGTACTGCATTAGAAGTCAATGTACTGGCCGCTTTAACGGGGCAACGTTTAACGGTGACAGATTTAGGACGTTCAATTAAAAGTAACACAAGCCATAAATATGGCATTAAACGCGCTGACCGGTTGTTATCAAATTCTCATCTTCATCATGAAGGTTTTGATATTTATCGTGCTTTGAGTCACCAAATTATCGGTGCACAAAAACGCCCTGTTGTATTAGTGGATTGGTCAGACATGGATGAATACAAACAACACTTTTTAGTGCGCGCCGCATTTGTTGTCGAAGGACGTTCTATGACACTTTATGAAGAAGTGCATACGCTTGAGAGTAAAGAAAAACTCGCCACCCATAAACAGTTTCTTCTTCAATTAAAAAAGAATTTACCTGAAGATTGTAAACCGATCATTGTTACTGATGCCGGTTTTAGAACAACCTGGTTTAAGTTAATTGAATCGATGAACTGGGACTGGGTGGGTCGTGTACGTAATCGTCACCACATGCGTTGGACACAGGGCGGGCCTTGGTTTGATGCAAAAAAGTGCTATAAAAAAGCGACATCCCACCCCGCCTATCTTGGTGAAGGAATTTTGACACGACGTCATGAATTCCGCTGTCGATTTGTTGCTTATAGAGGAAAATTACAAGGTCGAAAACATAAAAATCGATTAGGCGATGTTGCGAAAAATTCAAAAAGCCGAAAACATGCAGTAGGCCAACGAGAGCCCTGGTTATTAGCAACGTCATTAAATACACATTCAATACTCGCAAAAAAAGTCGTTCAAATTTATCGTCTAAGAATGCAAATTGAAGAAGGGTTTCGTGATGTTAAAAGCCATCGTTTTGGTTTAAGTATGACGTATCATCGCACTGCATCCGTTGAACGCCTCCAAGTTTTATTACTTATTGCGACACTTGCATTGATGGTTCTGTGGATAATTGGAATAGCGGTTACATTATTGAAAAAGCATTATCAATTTCAAGCTAATAGCGTGCGACATAAAAAAGTATTATCAATTATTTTTATTGGATTACAAATGGTGACTCAAACAAGAATACGATTATCACACAACGATATATCGGCGGCATGGGAACAACTTACAATTTTACAAAAACGCCAATGGTGGGACTAATTTCGTGGGGATCGCTCAGGGTCAGAACCTGAGGTATCCCCTTTTATTGCCTCGCACCAGATTGATAGGCGATCTTTTGGGCCTCTTCTAACCAATCTAACCTTTGCTTAGGTGTCGCACTTGCCCACAAACGAAGCTGTGCTTGTTCTGCTTCGGTTAGTTTATTACTTTTTAAGTCAATTTTCTTTTTCAAAGTTATGTTCTAACTTCTAGTGGAAATTTTTCGTGGTTTTTAATAATGTCCATTGATAAATCGACATCTAAATCAGGCCAATAGAAATGTTCTTTACCTTGAAGTTCAACATGGCTAATTGCTGAAATGGTTGCTTCACGAAACCATGGGAAGTGTTTAAAAGCAAGAAAGTACTCTTCATTATTCCAGAGCAACCAAAATCCATGAGAAGAGACATTTGTCACTTCAATCGCCGAAGTGTTGGCACCATGCTGTGGTCGGTTCAATCCAGAACTTTGTTTCTCCATATTATTTCCCCCAGTTACTCATGCCGATTAAAAATGAGAATGTAATCTCTGAACATGAATAACCTATTCCGCTGTTTACCTGTAAGCTCATGCAATACACCATGCTTCACAAAATCATTCACTAATGCCGCTGCCGTATTTGCCTGTAACCCCAACAAATTGGTCACTTCCTTGATATCCAATACTGGTTTTTTATAGAGATATTGCATTAAGGTCTGAGCGTTTTCTTGTCTGCGCGTGGTAAAGTGAGGCAAAACCTCACGCTCCAATCGTTCTTTCAATAACAGAATATCTTTAAATACTTGAATGGAATTTTCGGCTGTTTCACGCACACCATATAAAAAGAATATCAACCACTCTTTCAACTGGTTGTCTTCGCGGACTGCCATTAAGCGAGCGACATATTCTGTTTTGTTACGTTCAAAATAATCAGATAAATACAACGCGGGTTTATGCAAAAGACCAAAGCTAGCTAAATATAGCGCAATCATTAAACGACCCAATCTGCCGTTACCATCAAGAAAGGGATGGATAGTTTCAAATTGATAATGAGCGATAGCAATTTTTATTAGGTGCGGTACAGGTAACTCATCATTATGAATAAATTTTTCCATATCACTCATTAGCTCTGTTACCTCTTCATGATGAGGGGGAACGAAGATAGCATTCTTAAGACTCACACCGATCCAATTTTGGCTACTACGAAATTCACCGGGTTGTTTTGCTTCACCCCGTACACCTTGCATTAATGTTTTATGCATATCTTTAAGTAAACGGTTAGATAATGGTAGCGTACCCAATTGAATGATAGCCGCATTAATTGCTTTAATGTAGTTCTGTACTTCGTCCCAATCATCACGCTTTTCAGGATCAATATCCTGCTCATCGAGTAAGGCATCTTCCATGTTAGTACGCGTACCTTCAATACGGCTGGATTGAGTAGCCTCTTTGGTAATGTGCATTCGAATGAAAAAATCAACATTAGGCACCAGCTGCGAGAATGCATTTAACTCACCCAAAACCCGATCGGCATCACTCAAAAGACGCTGAATCTCGCCATCAGCAATTTCCCAGGCATGATTAATCTGCTCTGGTGAAAAACTTTTATATTCATATTGCTGCTTATAGTGGCCAGCCTGATAGTCTCTTAAATCCATCTTTATGTCTAAAACCTTATATGTTTTCGATATAGTGAAATCATTATATCGAAAACTTACCTTTTTAATGCCGTTATGTCAAATATAAACCAAGTTTCCGACATAAGTGGATTCTTATATCGGAAACAGCATAAGAACTACAGTGTAAATATGGGTCAGAGAACGGGGATTAAAGTATCTTAAGTTTTTACTCAGTCCCAAATATTTTTGTTTGATGATAGCTATATTAGAAGTAAACGTGCTCTGATAATCATCTAGCGAGTTCCTCAGTTAGGCGGTAACGTTAAGTTTCTGAATCAAACGAACCCAACCTAAAGAGGAACTCATAATGAAACTATATGCTGGAATAGACTTACATTCAAACAATAG
>Ga0316204_10001601_pt1 | contig 59317 bp, 46 predicted proteins | sample 6monrhotite_MG_2_FD_205661 | JGI IMG/M metagenome (GOLD analysis project Ga0316204, IMG submission 205661) | Microbial mat bacterial communities from mineral coupon in-situ incubated in ocean water Damariscotta River, Maine, United States -... | ecosystem: Environmental > Aquatic > Marine >...
TCGATGCCTTCATTTATTGATTATTTATTTTTCGTGACGTTTTTCCCACAACTTATCGCTGGCCCAATCGTACTCTCAAAAGAGATTTTCCCTCAGCTCAAGCAGAAAATTTGGAGAAAACCGAATTGGGCCGATGCATCTATAGGCTTGAGTTTATTTTCATTAGGTGTTTTCAAAAAAATATTTTTTGGGGACAATTTAGCTGACATTGCCGACCAGGTTTTTGGCGCAGCCTCAACAGAACCCCAACTTCTATTTATTTCCTGGATTGGAGTGCTTGCGTTCAGCCTGCAAATTTATTTTGATTTTTCAGGATATTCAGACATGGCTGTTGGATTGGGGCGGATCATGGGGATATCCATTCCATTCAATTTCAATTCTCCGTATAAAGCCACAAGCATCATTGAATTTTGGCGCCGGTGGCATATCACATTGTCCCGTTTTTTGAGAGACTATGTCTACATTCCGATCGGTGGAAATCGAAAGGGGCCGGGGCGGCGGCATTTCAATATTGTCTTAGTCATGCTGCTGGGTGGCCTGTGGCATGGTGCGGGATGGGTGTTTGTTGTTTGGGGGGGAGTTCATGGATTGAGCTTGGTCGCCAATCACATGTGGCGAAACTGGCGCGAAACCTCTTTGATCCCTATAACCCGAGGTGAAAAAGCCTTCTCGTGGTTACTGACGGCATTCGTTATAACATTCTCTTGGATATTTTTCCGTGCAGGAGACATGTTGACCGCGCAAAATATCATTGCAGGTTTGTTTGGGAGCGGCGGCATTCTGGTCTTGCCAGCTCATTACGCCCAACATTTCGGAAGCCTTACATCCTTTTTTCAAAGCATCGGGGTTGAATTTAGCTATTCAGATAAGACCGTCTATTTCTTACAGTTAAAGATGTATTCATTGATACCAATTGGCTTCTTGATCGTTTTATTTTTGCCCAATTCTCAAGAGTATTTCAGGCTCTATTTAGATGATAGCAAATCGGATTCCAGCGCTGATAAAATTGTCGCGCACTTGCCGAAAGTGCTGCATCACATCGTCTATTTGTGCCGATGGCGACCGAATGCGATATGGGGGCTTGCTTGCGCTGTTGCTGTTATCTGGCTCACGTTACAATCAAATACGGTTAAATCTTTTGTCTATTTTGAGTTCTAGACTTTCTAGAAACTGTCACACACCGATAAAACACAAGGAATAATAATGCTAGGGCGAAATTTTGTTATTGTTTTCTGTGTTCCAATTTTCACAGTGTTCATCGTCGTAATGAGTTTGAACGTTTACGTTGATCCGCTCAAATTATTTGGCGACCCACAACCCGGTGATCAATTCCCAATAAAGTCATTCGAAAGCATTCCCGAACACCTAACGTTGCCCATCGTTATTCGGAACACAGACAATATTGGCACCTTGATTGTTGGCTCTTCAACCGCACGTTACCTACTTGATACCCCTTCAAGCCGCGTAAAATCTTCTGAAGCCGCAAAAAAATTGTTTCCTCATACGCCTATCTTCAACGCCGCACTTAGCGGAGGAACAGTTCATATGGCCTTATCCGTCATTCAACATGCCTTAGCTTTTCACGACATCAAAGAGATTGTATATGTTCTCAATTTTGATGGCCTAAGCGCAAAACGAAAAGTTTCTGAGAATTTTCTTCCTAAACAATATGATGGTTTAGCTGGCTTTCGCTCTTACGCAAGAATTCTACCTATATTGTGGAGTTCAGAAACAACTGCGGATTCTTTAAAGACAATCGCCTTAAACCGTTCAACCACGACCTCAACTACGCTTACCCAAGAAAACAAGGGTACCCTATCGACAAAACAGCGTTGGCTCCGCAATACCAGTGAGTATCTTTACCCTGGATTGTACTCTGATTTTGAAATGACAGAATCTGAAGTAAATGCCATTAAAAAAATAATTACATTGGCAAAATCTAGGAATATTGAACTTTCAATTATTGCTTCACCAATACATCCCGTTCAAATGGAGATGATATATGAAACAGGCATATTTAAAGAATATTCTAGACATTTAAATGTGTTAACAGAACTTTGTGAGGAAAATAAAATTCCCTTGGTCGCCTTCAATATTTATGCCCCGCCCTTTTCAAATGACTTTTTTAATTCAGAAACGGAAGCCTTTGGCAGTGACCTACCTTCTTTTTCAGATGGCGTCCATTTCAACCCACCCTTAGGCATGAAACTATCCAACTTTCTAAAGGGTCACGAGGCTCCATATGGAGGTAATTTCGGCACCAGACTTACATCCAAAAATTTTGGATCCTACATATCATCACTTTCCGATAATAGAAGATCGTATTTGCACAACAATAAAATCGTTAACAATTTTGTTTCTGCTGTAAAAAACGAAAATCCCCGATTAAATAAACAATAGCGCCTGTTGGGTAGAGCATAACTAAAGAAATGAGTTTTTCTTGACCTTTGCGTTCATACAATGAACACTAAAGGCACTCTGGGGCTAGTGGGTTATGGTCAAACGAAACACACTCACCCTGAGTGCGGTAGCTTGACAAGGTGTTATCTGGCGGCCCGTACGTTCTTTAATATATTTATGAACAATATCGTAACAATATTCACATGACGTTCTTTTACGCAAATATCCGCCACCGTTTTAAAGAGGATTTTATGAGAACCGGCTCCCAAAATCTAACTTGCCAGACAAGAGCATTAACGTCCCCACATTCAGAGACCAATAGCCTATGAAAATCGCCATTGGTTACAAGATCATCGATGGCCCCTGGGGCGGAGGTAACCGTTTTGTTTCTGCTCTGTGTGAGGCTCTGATCACTGCAGGTTATTGTGTTGTCCATGATCTTTCCGACGCTGACATCGACACCATCTTGATGATTGATCCGCGTTCACGCATCCTCAACATTCCTTTCGGGGCTGGCGATGTTTTACGTTACCTCGCGTTTCGCAATCCCCATGCCATCGTCATTCACCGCATCAACGAATGTGATGAACGCAAAAACACACGAACTATGAACTTTCGTTTAAGGCTTGCCAATTATGCCGCCGACCACACCGTCTTTGTTGGCTCCTGGTTAAAAGACCTTGCCGTCTGGCGCAAGCAAGATGGGCATAGCAGCAGCGTTATTTTAAACGGTGCCGATCCGAACGTCTTCAAGGCGTGCGGCTCTCAGGCATGGAATGGTGCCGAGCCCCTAAAACTGGTCACCCATCATTGGGGCGGCAACTGGATGAAAGGCTTTGACATTTATCAAAAACTTGATGAGATGCTGTCCCAAGAGGCTTGGAAAGAGCGGATTGAGTTCACATACATTGGCAATGTTCCCAAAGGATTCATCTTTAAAAATGCCCAGCTGCTCGCCCCCATGGATGCTGAGCATCTAGGCGCAGAACTCAAATCCCACCATGTCTACGTGACGGGTTCTATTTGTGAGCCGGGCGGCAATCATCAAAATGAAGGGGCCTTGTGCGGACTGCCGCTTTTGTACCGAAATTCAGGATGCATGCCTGAATACTGCGATGGATTTGGTGTCGTGTTTGAGGATCCGTCCGACTTTGAAAACGCCCTTGACCGCATGATCGATGAATACGAGAGATGGCGTGAAAACGTCGCCTCTTACCCATGTACAGCGCAGCGTACGGTTCAAGCCTACCTCGATCTTATAGAATCACTTCACAATGAGTCCGAAAAATTGCTACAACATCGTAAGATTTGGCGAAACCCTTTCGCGTTCTTACTCAACCAAATTCCATTTTAACGCTAGGCAACGTATATGCGCAAAGATTTCATAAGTATCGACGACAGCCATGGGGCTGATGAAACGACATTTATTGAGAATTATTGGACTGACGTCTGGAACCGCCAAGGCGGCCCCAAAGGCGAAATTGGTAAGATTGCCAGTAAGGATGAATATAAAGTTATCTCACCCTTCCTCAACCAGCTCCCCAAAGGAGCGCGCATTTTGGATGGAGGCTGTGGATTAGGCGACTGGACGGCGTTTTTTACCGAACAGGGATTTGATTGTATTGGCCTAGACCTTTCCCGGGAAACCGTAGCAAAGCTGCATGATATTTTTCCAAACACTACATTCAAATCTGGCGACATTCGCGCCACTGAATTTGCGGACAATTCATTCGATGCTTACTTTTCCTGGGGTGTCTTCGAACATTTTGAAAGCGGCATGCGCCCTTGCATTGACGAAGCTTTTAGGGTGTTAAAACCAGGTGGGCAGCTATTCGTATCGGTACCCTTTGATAACTTGCGCCACGCGTTTCGAGCGGCCGGAGACTGGTCAGAGAAAAAAACAGCCCATCGCCATGACCGCCGTTTTTACCAATGGCGCCTGACCAAAGGTGAATTGCGCGACGAACTGAGTGCTGGCGGCTTTGACGTTCACAAAATTGCGGACATCCACAAACGACAAGGTGTGTTACGCAGCCTGCACCATGAGTTCAAGCTTAACTACAATTGGTTTCTCACGCGCGGTTTAAGCGTAGCCCTCAAGCCTATTATTCCCGGTGGCCTATTGTCTCACATGATTCTTGCCGTCGCCCAAAAACCATTTGAGAGCTAAGCTAAATTCGAAATTTCGGATACACATAATGACAACAGAAAAAAAACGCGCGCTGATTTTTGGAATATCGGGTCAAGACGGAGCCTTTTTGGCGCGTCTCCTGTTATCCAAAGGTTATACCGTTTTTGGCACGTCACGCGATGCGGAAATGGCCAATTCCGGCAATATCCTACGATTAGGAATACTCGATCAGATCACTCTGTTCTCATCTGTACCTTCTGATTATCACAGCGTAATGAGTGCTGTTAGTCGAGCTCGCCCAAACGAAATTTATAATCTCAGCGGGCAAAGTTCCGTTGGGTTATCTTTCGAACAGCCTGCAGAAACCCTCAACAGCATAGCACTTGGAACCCTTAATATTTTAGAGGCGGTCCGTGCTATTGACCCGAGCATTCGGTTCTATAGTGCTGGTTCAGGGGAATGTTTTGGCGACACCAATGGCGTGCCAGCCACAGAAACCACAGCCTTTAACCCCTGTAGCCCCTATGCAATTGCCAAAGCAGCAGCCCATTGGGAAGTCACCAATTATCGGATGGCATACGGACTGTTTGCCTGCTCTGGAATCTTATTCAACCATGAATCACCGCTGCGCCCCGCGCGTTTTGTTACCCAGAAAATTATCCAAGGTGCCGTTTCTGCAGCCTCTGGAAACCAAAAGAAATTGACTCTCGGGAATTTATCAATTCGTCGTGATTGGGGCTGGGCCCCAGAATATGTTGAAGCCATGTGGCTTATGTTGCAACAAGATACGGCAGAGGACTATGTTATCGCAACGGGACAAAGCAACCGTTTGGAAGATTTCGTCGAAGCAGCCTACGCACACTTTGGCCTAGACTATAAAGATCACATTGAAACCAATGACAGCCTGTTGCGCCCAACAGAGCTTATGCATGGTCTTGGCGATGCCAGTAAAGCCGCCAAAAACCTTGGCTGGAGAGCCAAAAAAAATATGGTTGATGTCGTCACTGCCATGGCACAAGCGGAAACGATTCGACAAACTGGTACGGACGAAGCCCTATGAGCTATGTCATCGATAGCCTTAGATACATTCGCAATACAGCCAAGTGCCTTCCTGCAAGAATCCTTTCCACTTTTGGTCTGAAACACTCTCCTGGACACCCAGTACGTTTCATTATTGAAAATGCCAACTGGGCGATCCGCACGGTCGGCGAAAACATTCGCGATGAGATCAACAAAATACACTCCGATACCGTCACGGTAACCGTCACCCCTGCAGGCTCACTCAACAGCGTCGTACATTTTGCATCACAGTACATGTGGCAAACCTGGGGAAAAGCAACAGGCGGAACAAACAAATACGTCGTGTCCTTTTTCCATGGGAAACATGAAGACGGTCCTGAAGTTTCACAGCACATTGATCAATTTTTAAAAACTGTTCCCAGGCTTTCGCGGATTGTCGCTTCCAACAGCCTTGTTCATGAGCGCTTGATTTCATGGGGCGTTCCCTCTGAGAAAATTGTACGCATTCCCATTGGCGTAAACACAGACCTATTTACATCGCCCAATGACCAGCAACGCAAAGAAGCCCGAGCAAAATTCAACATTCCCAAAGACGCGATCGTCATTGGGTCTTTTCAAAAAGATGGCGTAGGTTGGGGTGATGGTATGGAACCAAAGCTCATCAAAGGTCCTGATATTTTTGTCGAGACGCTGAAGGAACTTGCAAAAGATAGGCCCGTCTTCGCCATGTTGACTGGTCCAGCGCGTGGCTTCGTCAAATCCCGGCTGGAAGATTTTGGCATTCCTTATGCACATGCCTATCCCGATGCCCATGCTGACCTCGTCGAGTGCTACCATACCCTCGATCTTTATATCGTTAGCTCCCGCGAAGAGGGGGGGCCCATGGGCCTGATGGAAAGTATGTCGTCTCATATCCCCGTAGTGTCAACAAATGTTGGTATGGCACCGGACTTAATTGAAGATGGAGTCACTGGAGGTCTTGACCTCACCATCACCCCTGAGGGTCTAGCGAGTAAAGCACGTGAGATTTTATCCCCTTCCGTTGATCGTTCCGCCCTGACAAAAAGCGCACGCGAAGCCGTCATGGTCTGTGACTGGTCCGTTGTCGGAAAACGTCATTACGAGGAAGTCTATCTTCCGCTAATGGCGGAAAACATATAAACCACCATGAACAAAGGAACTGCACAGCCTGTTCAAGAAATCAGCGGTGATGGACAGATGTCTATCTCCGAGCGTCTCACCTATCTGTTTCGCAACACCATGCGAAACTTGAGCCCCAAACCCCAGACTATCCATGCCGAACCTTACAATCCAGATTTTATATCTGACGATATGGCTGTAGCATCCCCCAGTCGTGCCCTGACCTTGTCTTTTCTTGACCAACAAATCCAAAGCATTCTACCCGTCGGCAACATACGTATTCTCGACGTCGGCTGTGGAAGCGGCTTCATAAGTGATCTGTTGGCGAATACTGGGTATAAAGGTGTCTATACAGGCATCGACATCGGAGACCGCTTTCGCGATCGTTTTGCTTATCCAGAGTCTTTTGAAAGAACCTTCATCAATGCAGATGCACATACTTTCACATCCACCGCACTCTATGATCTAATTTTTTCATTTTCTGCCCTAGAACACATTCCCAACGATGCTCAGCTGATTCAGCACCTCAGCTCGGTTCTGAAAAATGGTGGCAACCACCTACACATCGTTCCAGGGGGATGGGGGCTACCCTTGTATTTGTGGCATGGATTTCGACAGTATTCCCTGGGCGATATAGAAAATCGTTTCGGCGCAAAAAATCTGAAGGTTTATGCCTTAGGTGGACTTTTCAGTTTTTTGCTCCATTTTACATTTATCACGGTCTTAGAAATGCTGCTTCGATTACCCGCACGTAAATGGTTTCGCAGGTTTTATATGTTATTACATCGTGCATGCTTACGCTTGGACCGCATAGCACCGATTGCCCCTGCGGCTTACGTTGTTTGCAAAACGAATGTACTTGAAAAAAACCGGCTCCAAAACCGCCAACTGAGATAACTCAATGCGAATTACGCTATGGATATCCCTTTTTATCTTCGTACTCTCAGACAGTGGTCTGTTTTTTTTATATCTGTTACGGGCTGAGTTTTATGTCGAGACCGAGATCGTTCCTGCTGCCTTGGGTGAACTTTATCCTGTGGCTTCCAACACCCTCGCGATTACCGCTCTGATACCAGAACATCAGGCGGTAAAGATCACCTTCAGCGGAAATTCGGCCTGTACCTCTTGGGAAGTTGAAAGCAACGGCAAACCAAAGGTTATAATTAATGGCACATCGCCTATTCTCCCTTTGCAAACGGGGACCTACGATTACATACTAATCCCGCAGAACTGTTCTATAACCTCCCCAGCGATTGATGCCGTGCGGCTAAACTTATTATTTTCTCCCAAGAGCTCCTTTGGTGCACAAAATATCTCCATTGATCAGATCCAACTCAATCGCGCCAACATCCCGGTATTGATGGAACCGCCTCAGTCTTTTGCCCGTTGGGTGCCGGACGTCAAATCCCGAACAAGTGCCGAGGCCCAAGCTGCCAAACAAATATTGCTGGACTCCGGGTTTGACGCCTCAGCATCTACACGAGAACAAATCGCCTTCATTGCCTCGTTCGTCCGCGAGCACATGCCAAGCGGCAACCCAGCCGAACGCCTAAACACTCTATCACCGTATAAATTGTTCACCGAAGCCAAAGCCGGGCGCGCTTTCTGCTTTTGCCGCCAATGGTCTCTTGCATACGGGTACTTAGCCAATGCTGTCGGTATTCCCTCTCGCAATATGTTTACAGGCGGTGCTATGGGTACAGTGGACCTTGGTTCCCATGCCTTTTCAGAAAGCTATGTGGCAGCTGAAGCCCGCTGGGCCTGCGTTGACCCAACCAATGCGATCTCTTATTTGCAAGATTACCAAGGCAACCTGATGAGTGGAGCTGACGTTTACATGGCTGCGCTCAGCGACAACCTAGACGGCATCCAGGCGCGCATGATCGGTAAGGACCCGACCTTAAAACCATTTCGAGATGTGTCGAATGACATTGTATCGTTCATGCATCGTGAGAATTTTCTAATCTATATCGGCAGTTATGACGGTCGCTATCAAATTGATGCAATCAATGCAACGCGCGCCGATAAGCTTTGGCGCTTCATCGCTCCACCTCAGCAGTATTTCGGCTATACGCCTTTTACCAGCTATCATTGGCTACGCCCTCTCTGTTTCTTCACTACACTCGTCTCAGGGCTGGCATTTGCCCTTACCATGCTGGTTATGTTTTCAAGGCGTCGCCAAGGGGGACTGAAATAAGATGTGCGGTATTGCGGGCCTATTTACGCAAGGTGCCAAGCCCCTACCTCAAGGGCTTGAAGCTTTAGCTGTGCGGATGCGCGACAACATGGTTCACCGTGGTCCCGATGACCAAGGGGTTTGGTGCGACCAAGAGACAGGCATAGCGCTTGCCCATCGTCGTCTCACCATCATCGACTGTAGTCCCGCTGGGCATCAACCGATGACGTCTAGCAGTGGCCGCTTCGTCATTTCTTACAATGGAGAAATTTACAATTACAACGACATTGGCAAAGAACTCCGAGATGCTGGACACGAAGTCAAAGGCGGATCAGACACCGCCGTGCTGTTGGAAGCCTGCGCCGCTTGGGGGGTCGAAAAAGCTCTAGAAAAATGCATCGGCATGTTTGCTTTCGCCCTATGGGATCGAGAAACGCGCACCCTCACCCTGGCACGTGATAGGGTTGGTATTAAACCGTTGTATTGGGCCAACGCCAACGGCACCTATCTTTTTGCCTCAGAACTTAAAGCCATCCGCGCCACGAGCCTTATTGACGAAGATATCGACCGCGATTCTTTGGCTAGCTATCTCCGCCACGCTTACGTGCCCGCACCGCAGACCATCTTCAAAAACGTCTACAAACTTCCGCCTGGCCATATCCTGACCCTCCGCAGTGGTGATGAACCATCCCTGCATCAATATTGGGATGTCCGGGCCATTGCTCGGGCTGGATATGAGGCCCCGTTTACGGGCACCTACGAAGATGCTGTGGGGCAACTGGAACGGCAGCTCATGGATAGCGTTGAAAAGCGCATGGTCTCTGACGTACCATTGGGAGCATTTTTATCCGGCGGCATTGACTCCTCTGCTGTCGTCGCCTTGATGCAAGCCGTCAGCGACCGACCGATAAAGAGCTTTTCCATAGGATTTCACGAAAAAGCTTATAACGAGTCTGCTCACGCTAAGGCCGTCGCCGAACATCTTGGTACAGACCACACAGAAATGTTTGTCACCCCACAAGATGCCCTCAACGTCATCCCCGAATTACCACGTTGGTACGATGAGCCCTTTGCCGATAGTTCGCAGATTCCGACCTTGTTACTGTCACGCCTCACCCGTGAACATGTGACTGTTGCCCTTTCCGGCGATGGTGGCGACGAAGTGTTCGCAGGTTACAACCGTTATTTCTGGGCCACCCGCATTTGGAATAACGCTGAACGCGTTCCAGGATTTGCACGTTCTTTGGCAGCAGGACTTATAAAAGCCGTACCGCCTGCGGGATGGGATGGACTGGCACGCATGGTTCCATCTAGACGCATCCCGTCACAATTTGGTGACAAGCTGCATAAAATTGCTGGCGTTCTGGACGCAAATAGCATCGATCAAGTTTATCGACGTCTGGTCAGCCAATGGCCTGATCCAGCCGCAGCTATTCTCGATGGTGCCGAACACAAGGGCGTACTGTGGGACGACAGCACGCGCAAGGACCGCCCGGACGCCACGGGCCGCATGCAGATGTTAGACATGCTCACGTACCTGCCCGACGATATTTTGACCAAGGTAGATCGTGCCTCTATGGCGGCATCCCTAGAAGCCCGCGTGCCGCTGCTTGATCACCGGGTCATTGAATATGCCTGGACCTTGCCGCGAGACTTCATGGTCCGTGACGGTAAAGGTAAGGCGATCCTGCGTGATGTGCTGTACCGTCACGTACCCCGCGCGCTTATGGAACGTCCTAAGATGGGCTTTGGTGTACCGATTGGAGATTGGTTGCGTTCTGATTTGCGCGACTGGGCAGAAGACCTACTGTGTGAGAAGCGTCTAACTGAAGATGGCTACTTTAACGTTTCAACGGTAAGGACCATGTGGGCTGAGCACCTTTCAGGCCATCGGAACTGGCAATATGCGTTGTGGACGATCTTGATGTTCCAAGGTTGGAAAGACCAAGGAACCCCATCATGTTAGAAGCGGTCTCATTCCTTGGTATTGCCCTGCCTCTTTGGGTGTTAAGGCAAGAAATAAAAACACAACCCGCCCATAGGCTAGCTCTTTCACCTTTTTGGTATTTCACCTTTCTCTTCGTAATTGCCTTTCCCGTTCGGGCTTATTTGATAAACGCAAAATTAGTCGTCGTTCAAGCCCTCGCAGCCCAACAGCTTAGTCACCCTCATTCCGAAACAATGCTAACGATAGCTCTATTTTTTTCATTGGCACTCTGGCTGGCTGCCTTATTTGGATGGAGACAAACCTTAAAGATTGCTCAGCCACAAAACATCCAACTTGCCCATAGTTCCGTTTCACAGCCTAAATGGTTTCGCGTTGTATGCGGCCTGGCAATATTTGCCGTCATTACAATCGTTGCCCTTACGATAATTGGGCTGAAATCTCAGGCTGATTTTGATGGCGGGATTTACCAGCGTGCTCGCATGGGCTCTGGGGCACTGTGGTTATTGCCAGAATTTTTCGTTTATGCAGCCCTATCCATGATGGGCTGGCTCATCGTACATAAAGACCGAAAACTAAGATGGCTAGAACATGCATTATTGATCACCATCATCGTATTTTCGTCATGGATATCAGTGGCCTTATATTCGCGTAGAATCGTCGCTGCCATGGTGTTTGCGGTCATAATTTTACACGTCGCTCGTAACCTTAAACTATGGCCCCTGGCTCTGGCCTCCATATTTTCAACTGTGTTTGCAGCGAGTATTCTCGACTTCTTACGCCAACTCTTTTTCCTCAGTGAAAAAAACAACTCCTTTTCGAGTGTATCTTCTGTAATCGAAGATATCTTTTTCAATCATTTCCTTACTCTGGTTTCTAGTGCTTTCGAGGGCGTAGACCATGTTGCTCGCTTGATGGATAAAGCGACCTGGGACCAGCTCACGTTTGGCGTTGATCATGGCCTATCTTGGATATTTAATGTGGGAGCAGGTTTAATCCCCCGTGCAATTTGGACATCCAAGCCAATAAATTACGGTGGTATGGAGCAATTGCACTGGCTGTATCCAGAGTTGTTTAAGGATGGCTTTGCTAGCGCCAGCATTCCCATGTCGTTTGCCGTCGACTTTTCTTTTGCCTTTGGCCTTCCGTTTGCGGTGGTCATGGCCTACGTCTTTGGCCGTCTATTGGGTGTTGCCGAACGAAGCTTCTGGGATCAGGCCTCGCACCCCGCCCAAGTTGCACTGTCTCTATTCATCTTCATCTACATGTTCAACTGGCTCCGAGGTGGCACCATCATTGTGCAAAGTGTTATGCTCTTTTCCATTCCTGCCGCGCTGATATTTGGACTGCGCCCGGTTCTACACGCAGCCTTAAGCCTAGTGGGTGAGGCCATCGGTTTGGTCGGGGGGTGTTGGTGGGGAAGCCAGCGAGTTTACTTCTACCCCCACGCTTACCTGCGCGATCGCCAATTGGATACCATCAGAGGCTGGGCTAAAGATAAGGCGGTCAATCCGGATATTGTTGATCAGCGTTTAGGTGCGCAGGTCGAGCGCGATCAAGCCGTGGCTCCGGCGCGTTCCTCGTGGAAAACCACCCTGCCCCTGATCAACCTTAAGCGCCGCCCCAAAGATGCGCCCAAAGACGCTGCCGCTTACGTGTGGGGTGGCCTGATTTCCAAAGGACCGTTCATCACCGACATCGACAACCCCTATGCCTTTACTGGTTATAACACCTTGGCGGTCAAGCTGTACCGACCCATCATTCAATCGTTTTTGGAAAGCCCTCGATGTTTGGAAATTCGATGTTTAAGCCAGGCCTGCCTGGACGGGGTACGTCGGGAATACGGTGAAGCCGCCGCCGCCAAAGCCATCGTTACGTACCCGAAGGTCACCGCTAAAGTGACGAATCCGCGCCCACAGTCCGCCGCCACCTGCCGCTTCTTATTCGTTTCCACGCAGTTTGAAATCAAAGGTGGGGCTGCCCTGCTGAACGCGTTCAAGCGGGTCGTTCATGAGTTTCCAGGAGCCGAGTTAGACTTGGTCACACACCTTCCAGGTGGCGTTGATGCGAACATACCCAATGTACGCGTTCATGCGGCGGACCTTACCCGTGACGAAATTGCCGAACGGTTTTTATCCACCGCCGACGTGCTCGTTCACCCGACTTACTTTGATTCCTTTGGCATGGTGGTTTTAGAAGCCCTGGCCCACGGCCTTCCCGTTATCGCTACCGATGTGTATGCAATCAAGGAAATGGTTGAAGACCAAAACAACGGCTTGCTCTTGGAAGCCCCCCTGTCGATCTGGTCAGGGACCAAACCAAGCCCGTTATTTTCCGACACAACCAAGGTTCGTGATCTTGCCCGGATCACCGACACCTCAAAATTTGAAGACGCATTGACCAAAGCCATGCTTAAATTGGCTCAGGACATCGAGTTTCGCAGCAAAGCCAGTGCTGCCAGTCTTGATCTGGTACGTACAAAATTTACGGGGACATCATGATCGTCTCAATCGTTATCCCTGCCTATAAAGCCAGTGCGACCCTTGGCGAAACCTTGACGTCGGTATTTGCAGCATCCTTGCCCGAAGACTGGGCCTTAAACGTCATCGTCGCCAACGATGGCAGCCCTGATGGGGCGGCACAAAAATCAGTCGCCGACGGTTTTTCTGGGGTTCAGTATTTGAGCCATGAACCAAACCAAGGCAAATGCGCGGCGATGAATTTGGGCATTGCAAAATCGCAGGGCGAGATCGTGATTTTGTTGGATGCCGACGACACCTTGGTTTGTGACTGGCCGGTGCGTTTGTCCGACATTCTCAAAACGTGGCCCCTTGAGGCACCGCTGTGTTTCAGCGCCTGCCAAACGCAAACAGGGGACAGCACCGTTGCTGATCTTGACTACACCGGACATCTCAGCTTCGTCGACATGCTTAACGAACGGCATATGGGTGAATATTTGCCGATGTTTCGGGGTGATGCCTTGCGTGATGCCAAGGGTTACAGAGACACAGGCGTACTTTACAGCTGTGAACTATGGACATACTTAGGTTTTGCCGAACATGCAGATTTGTGGATAAGTTCCGACATTCTGCGCATATATCATGTCGACCGCCCAGATTCAGTATCCTCAACTATATTCACCCCACAAACGGCCGCACGCATGGTCAAGTGTTATGACCGTATCTTTAACGATTTTGAATCTGCCTACCAAACCCACGCGCCCCGCAGTTTGAGCAAACGGCGGCTCCGTCAAGCCGTGTTTGCAGCCCTCTCTGGACAACGCGGACGGGCTTGGTCGGTGTGGAAAAAAGGGGCTAAGTTGAGCGCCCCCATAGAAACCTTAGGCGCGCTGGTCTTAATTACCTTGGGTCCGGGGGCGGTGAATGCAATTGTTGGTTTGGCAAAAAAGGCCCGCTTGTTGCGGCGCTATGGATAGGGGCTGAACCATGTGCGGACTTGCCGCGATCAACTACCATACCCCGCCCGGCAACGCCGAGGTGGTTTTGCAAGCCATGTCCAAACGCATTGCGCACCGGGGGCCGGACGATCAAGGCTGTATGGTCTTGGAAAACGGATCTGCGGGTTTGGCACATCGCCGTCTCAGCATTATTGATCTCAGCCCCCATGGCCGCCAACCCCTGGTCAATGAAGACCGCACCTTGGCGCTAGTGTGCAATGGCGAAATTTACAATTACCAAGAATTGCGTCAAGGCTTAGAAGCCAAAGGCCACCGCTTTACCTCGCATTCAGATAGCGAAGTGATCTTGCATCTGTATGAAGACATCGGCGCGGATGTGGTGTTGAAGCTTAAAGGCATGTTCGCCTTTGTCATTTTAGACCTTCAATCCGGCGATTTATTTTGCGCCCGCGACCCGCTGGGCAAGAAGCCTTTGTTTTATGGGACCACCGCCCAAGGTGTTGCCGTGGCATCTGAAATTCCGGCGCTGTTTGAAGTGCCGGACTTAGACCGAACGATTGACCCTGAAGCCGTTGGCTTGTTTTTGTTGCGCAACGTGCGACACATTCCCGACCCCAAAACCATATACCAAGCCATCCGTTCTTTGCCGCCCGGCCATGTGTTGCATGTGGAAAAGGGCAGAACGGGTGAGGCCCAACGCTACTGGCAACCGAGCCTTACCCCCCAACCAACCACACCCGAAGACGTCTTAGAAGCCTTTGACATAGCCGTCACAAGGCGCAGCGTTGCCGATGTCGAAATTGGCGTGCTGCTGTCGGGTGGCGTTGATTCCACCGCCATTGTCGATAGCCTCAACCGCCACGGTGCCAAGGCCGTGCGCAGCTATGCCTTTGGCTTAGATGAAGGCGACGAAGAACTGGCACGGGCAAAACGAGCATCCGAAATGTTGGGTACCCGACACACGGAAATTCATTTCAACGCCGAGCGACAACACGAGCTATTTGATGATCTTCTGGCTCACCACGGCCAGCCAATTATGGCCTTGCCCCTGACCCATGCCATGATGCTGTTTGAAGCCATTCACGACGACGGCCTGAAAGTCGTTATGGCTGGACACGGCGCCGACGAAGTTTTTTATGGCTATGATGGGGCACAGAACTTAGCCAGTTTTTCCAGACTTGACGATGCCTTGCCGGGATCGATTGTCCGTCCCTTGTCCGGGGCATTGTCGGGGCTGTTGAGCACGGGTCGACTTGGCGACACCTTGCGCTTGTTGGCCCACAAACCGGGATGCCGTAAAACGGCACTGTATCAAAACGAAGCCAGCACCCTGTGGCCACAACTATTTCAATCCCCGCCTGCTCTTGGGGCCATTGCGGCTTGGAGCCAACCGTGGTTTGAAGACATGCCCCCCTTGAGCTATATTGATGAAGCGGCATTTCTGGGCTTGATGCAGGAAAATGCCCACGCCATCACCATTTCCGGCGATCTGCCCGCCATGGCCCATGGCATCGAGGTCCGTTGCCCGTTTATGGATGTGGACCTGATCGAATTGGCACTCACCACCCCTTACGCCGATAAGGTCAAACGCACAAACAATCTTAGCGGCGGCAAGATGATCCTTAAACGCGCCCTCAAAGACCGTTTACCCGACGACATTCTGTATGCGCCAAAACGAGGCTTTGGTTATTTTGTGCAGGAAGAAGCGGTGTTGCGCGGCCCTTGGAAAACGCGCCTTGATGACACCTTTGCCGTCCCCGATGATTTGGGCGGCTTGTTCGATATGGATGCGTTGCGCACTCTTAAATCTCGTTTCGACCAAAGAGACCCAGGTGTGCCCGCCATCCTCATGGCCAAGCTTTATGCCCTACAGCGGTTCCAAAATCTGCGAGGCAACGGCTGATGATAAACCGTGCCCTTTTGGCAGGCCGCGACATTGCCAGCCGCATCAAAAACAATCCCGATTATGGCTGGAGCATTGCCACCAGCTATGGCCAAATTGGCCTCAACATCTTCGTGCAGATTCTTCTGGTGCCACTGTATTTGCATCACTTAGGAAAAGTCGAATTCGGCGTACTGATGATTATGTTGGGGGCCGTGAATTATTTGGGCCTTGGTATCGGCTGGGCCTCATCCGGGGCACAGCGCATCATGGGGGAATTTTCGGCCCAAAATGAGAACGAAAACCTTGAACGCACCTATACACTGAGCAAAATCATCTTCGTCGTGTATGCCGTTCTCACGGGAGCCATCGCCTTAAGCCTGATGTGGGCGTTGCAAGACAAAGTGTTCCCAGACAACCCGGACTTAGCCCTTGCGACCATCCGCATGGTTGGCGTTGGCGTTGTTTATGTGGTCGTCCTTTACGATTTCAACGTTGATCGTTTGGTGCTGATTTCCATCGGCAAACAAGCTTGGGCCAATTCGCTGAGCATCCTAAGCTTAGCGGTCTTTGCCCTGGTCATATTTCCAGTTTTATCCAGGGGTGGCGGCCTAGTCTCCGTGATGGTGGCCTTGTTGGCGGGCGTGATCATCGCGCGCGGAATTTCGTTTATCTTAGTCCGCAAACAAGGTCTTCATCTGCGCTGGCCCGGACTTGAGGGCCGCGCGGTTTTAAAACGTCTACTCGGCCCTATGGGCTTGGGCTATGGGCTTTATGGGGCCTTATTGCTGACCCTGTTGCAAGCCGACACGTTAATCTTAGGCGCGCTCGGCGGACCACTTTTGGTCGCTGACTTTATCTTGATCTGGAAAATCGCCGACATCGGGATGCAAGCCCTGTGGCGATTACCTGAATCGTTAATCCCCTACTTGATCCAAATGGACGCACGGGGCGAACACGATCGTATGCAATCCATTTATGCCAGTGCGCAAAAGGGCATGATTTTTGTGGCCGCCCTGGCCGCCCTTGGCTTTTCCCTGTTCGGGCATGACGTGGTGGTGATGTGGGTCGGGGCTGAACATGCGCCCAATATGCCCTGGGCCTATGCGCTAGCTGGCGGGGCTTTGTTTTGGCTAACCATCGCCAGACTTCCGTCGGTTTATGCTTTTTCACAGGTGCGCTTAAAGCCCCTGATCAAAGTGACAGCTTTGGAATCCATTGGAAAAGTTATCTTCGTATTTGCCCTTTTTCCCACGTTGGGGTTATATGCACCCTTAGTCGCGATCAACATTCTACACATTCTTGGCATCGCCTATCTTTACCAACGTCTATACCTTAAAAGCATGATCTAACTCGCAAAGTGGAATCTCTTGAAGCGCATTAAAATCACACACATCATTACAGGGCTATCCGTTGGCGGCGCTGAAAAGGTCTTGTTACGCTTATTGCGGAACATGGACAAAGACCGATTTGAAAACAGCGTGATTTCTCTTACCGACTTAGGTTTACTGGCAAAGCCGTTGATTGAAGCCGGCATCCATGTATCGGCTATGAATTTTCTAAAAGGGTCAGCCAATCTTGGCCCCATGGCCAATTTGGCCTCGGAACTGCGTAGCCGCAAACCCGACCTTGTGCAAACATGGATGTACCACGCGGACTTGATCGGCAGCATGGCTTCACTTCTGTCCACGCGTGCGCCCGTATTGTGGAACCTGCGCCAAAGCACGCTTGATGAGGCTCACAGTAAAAAAAGCACTATCACCACGGCCGTGGCCTGTGCCAGATTATCCTCAACCCTGCCCAACACAATCGTTTGTGGATCAGAATCTGCGCGGTTGGTGCATACAGAATTAGGCTATGATGCGACAAAAATGGTGGTCATTCATAATGGCTTTGATACAGAGCAGTTCAAACCTTCACTTAAGCACCGCGCCGCGTTCAGGGCTCAGCATAACATTCCTGAAAAAGCGTTCCTAATCGGCAACTCGTCGCGCTATGATCCGCAAAAGGATCACCAAACATTCCTTCAAGCCGCCGCTCGCGTTATCCAAGACATTCCAAACGTCTGTTTCGTGTTGTGCGGCGACAATGTTACGCCCGAAAATCAGGATCTTTCCGCCCTGCTCAAGGATCCTGGCTTAACCAAGTACGTCCATCTCCTAGGCCCTCTATCCGACATCGGCCCCTTTTATTCCGCCATTGACGTTCTGGCGTTAAATTCAGCCTACGGAGAAGGGGCGCCCAACGTCTTGGGGGAAGCCATGTCTTGCCAAGCTCCCTGTGTGGCAACAGATGTCGGCGATAGCGCTTATATCATCGGAGACACCGGACTAATCGTAGCACCGAGTAATCCCGAAGCTTTCGCAGATGCCCTCATAACCCTATCTAAAACGCCTCAAGCGAAGCGCAAAAAAATGGGGAAAGACGCACGTCTGCGCATCCAAACCCATTTCCCATTGTCCACCATGGTGCGGCGTTATGAAGACCTATACAAGCGCGTATACAGTCAGAAATATGATTTCTAGACATGCTATCGCCTGAGGAAAGGCTGTGTTGTCGACGTTCAGCGACTTAATGTTCCCTTCATTTTGATCTTGTTAATGCAAATGGCATCTGCCAGATTGAGCTAAACTGTGGACCTTACGCAGACTAAAAACAGGCTGGTTTTTACAATTATCAACAGGATCCAGATAAGTATGCTCAGTAAAAATATAGAAAATATTTCTAAAGAATTGCCATAATGACCCCCCAACCCTCTATAATTTTTATTTACCCTGGTGAAGCAAGGCGTGACCGACTGGATGCCGTTCAGACAGGCGATGCTCCCAAGGACTTTTTTTACGGCTATACGCACATTCGCGATTTGGGGTTTGACGTTGCCATTGGTAACAGCCGCAAAGACCCAATAGGATTATGTGGGCGAGGCATTTTGTTTTATGAACGCGTCCGCAATCGAATTTTGAATTTTGGATTTTCCGCATCACGCGTCATAGCCATCTCTGAAGAGATATCTAAATTTGATATCGCATTGAGTTTCAATGATTATTTCAGCCTATCTATGGGCCTTTACCGCGGACACATAAAGGGGTCGTCGCTTTTACTTGGCGGATTTCATGGTTTGTCAGACTTACCTAACCGCGTACCTCCGTTTTTTAAAAGATATGCGATTAGAAAAATTTCCAGTGCCCTTGAGGGTCTAGATCATCTGTTTTTTTCTGGTGAGGTTGATCGAGAAGTTGCCATAAAAATGTTTAACATCTCTCGTGAGAAGACTTCATATTATCCCTTTGGCGTTGATGCTGAATTTTGGCATCCATCGCAAGAAACGCTTCAACATCATGGGGTTTTATCCGTTGGTAGTGATCCAAGCCGAGACTTTGACACCCTTATTAATACCAACATAGAAGACGATATCCGCATCATCACCCGACTGAATATAGCGTCGCCAACCCATAAGCCCAATATCGAAATTGTCCGAGGTAGCCTCAATAACTCACCGATTACGGACGTTTCTTTGCGTGGCCTATATCAAAATGCCAAAATCATCGTTGTTCCGCTCAAAGACGTTTGGCAACCAACAGGGTGTAGCGTAACACTCCAGGCAATGGCCTGCGGCAAACCGGTGATTGTTTCTCGAATCAAGGGACTATGGGATACGGACGTTTTGAAATCAGGTGAGAATTGTATCTTGGTTCCCCCCGGCGACTCTCAAGCTCTGAGCGAAGCCCTACGCCAACTTGAAAATGATTCTGATTTACGCCAGCGTTTGGGCGAAGCCGCGCGGCGAACCGTTGAGCAACACTTCACCATATCAAGAATGGAAAATACCCTTGAGCAGATCATTCGCAGTCAAGCCAATCTACTTCCTCCGAATCCCTAACCCCCACGAACGAGTCAAAACCTTTGCTCTTTAACTCTCCAGAATTTTTACTAGTCTTCCTACCGTTCGTTTTGGTGGGCTTTTACGTGTTGAATTTCTCAGCTCACGCGCGCGCCAGTGCCGGGTTCCTGGTTTTGGCCTCATTGTTTTTTTACGGCTGGTGGGAACCAATCTACCTATTGCTCATCTTGACCTCTATGCTCTTCAATTTTTCCATGGCGCGAACCATAGCGGCGCGCCCTCACCCCAGTACCGTTGCCAAGCCCCTTCTGATTGTCGGCATCGCCGTGAACCTCGGTGCCTTAGGGTTTTTCAAGTATGCCAATTTTTTCATAGAAAGCTTCACCATCTTGAATGGGCAAACATTCAACAGCCTTACGATTGTGCTGCCACTGGCTATCTCCTTCTTCACGTTTCAACAAATCGCCTACTTGGTAGACGTTTACCGCAACAAAGCCGATGAAACAGATTTTTTAACCTATTGCCTGTTTGTGACATTTTTCCCGCAACTCATCGCGGGACCGATCGTCCATCACGGCGAGATGATGGGACAATTCAAGAAAGCCGTTGCCCGTGGTCACGAGCTTTGGGATAACTTAGCCGTTGGCCTTGCAATCATTGCCATGGGTCTATTCAAAAAAGTCGTGTTGGCGGAACAAATGGCCATTTGGTCTGACCGTGTTTTCAACACGGCCCAAATGGGGGGTGACCCTACCTTCATTGAAGCCTGGGTTGGGGTGATTTGCTTTACCTTTCAAATCTACTTTGATTTTTCAGGATACTCAGATATCGCAATCGGCTTGGCGCGCCTGTTTGGCATTCGCCTGCCCTTAAACTTTGATTCCCCCTATAAAGCCACAAACATAGTCGATTTTTGGCGGCGATGGCACATCACCTTGTCTCGGTTTCTAAGGGACTATATCTATTTCCCGCTGGGTGGAAATCGCAAGGGACCGATGCGTCGCTACGTAAACTTGATGACCGTTATGGCTTTGGGTGGATTGTGGCACGGAGCCGGGTGGACCTTCATTCTGTGGGGCGTTCTACACGGCGCATACCTTGCCATAAACCATTTTTGGTGGTTTATCACCGGTGGCGGCGATGAACACCAAGGCCGCCGCTTTGGACGGACATATAGGTGGCTGGGGCGGACAGTAACACTTTTGGCTGTCGCCTTATCATGGACCTTGTTTCGTGCGGGTACAATGGACACGGCGCGCAGCATGTATGGCGGTCTGTTTACCCTTAATGGCGTTGTTCTGCCCCCCCACTATCAAACGATCCTAGGAACATGGGCAGATACTGCATCTCAGATGGGCATTACCTTTGGCTCCATCCCAACCTATGGCGGTGGCTTTCAAATCGTGTGGATCATTTGTGTATTGATGGTTGTCTGGTTCTTTCCCAGCACCCAAGAACTGATGCATAAATTTGAACCTGCTATAGGTTTTGATAAGACCCGATCTCCGAAAATCATGGGGCTTAACATTCCGGCTTGGCGCCCCTCTCTATGTCTTGGCATTATAAGTGGTACCGTCGTCTTAGCGCTCACAATTAAATTGTTACAAGGGCAATCTGGTGAATTCATCTACTTCCAGTTCTAAGCTGTTCTTTCTTGGCTTTACCCTAATTTTTATGGTGGGGATTGCTGTCTTTATTGTTGGCAGTGAGTATATTGTCCGCACCATCGTTGCCCCAAAAAGCGACTTTGATACCCTTCGCGAGCGACTGCACACGACCCAAGCCCCTTATGCAGCCTTTGCCGATTCCCATGGTGCAAGAGGATTGTTGGATCAAAGTGGATTTGTGAACTTATCCATGGGAGGAGATAATCTTGCGACCATCCTAGAAAAGGCACAGTTTTTCTCAAAATTCACCACCACAAAAGGTGTTATTATTCAAGCTGATCCGCATCACTTTGCGACTTATCGTTTAAATCGTGAGCAGTCAGCTTTGCGCGACGATTTATTCAAACGCAAGACACCCTGGTTGTCGTTTTTAAGGCCGGTATACCGCCAATACCTTCTCGAATATTGGCAGGCTTTTTTATTGTTTTCTCCCACCGTAGTAGAGCCTACGCAAGCCATTGTTCGTTTAACCGACCTCCCCCCGGCTGAAGTTGCCAAGACCGCCTCTATTCGCGCGGGCCTGCAAACACCGATCGCTTCTTTTAAACAGACGGAATTTGCAAACCTTTACATAAGGACCGTTCAGACCCTGCAACGGGAGGGGATAGACGTCTGTCTGGTTTCCTTCCCTATCAGCAGTGCTTATCAAAACGCTGTAAAAAAAGAGCCCACATACACCACTGCACTAGAATTTTATGCAGGCTTGGCCAAGCAATCAAGAATGAAATACTTTGATCTCAGTTCGGCACTCGGCGACGAGCAATTTTCAGACCCCGACCACCTCAACATAGAAGGGGCTGCAGCCTTAACCAAAATAGTCCTGAACAATTGCTTTGACCTAAACCCATGAAGGAGGACGTTGCACGCGGGGAAGCAACGAACATTCTTTGTGTCAGTTGGAATTACGTCATTGTCTTATTACCGAGAAATTGATCAGATTTCCTGTATCTCCACAGACTTCTGAAACCGTATGCGATCACCCCTAGCCAAGTTATGCTACTGACCAACATACCGATCCACAATAACCATGGACGATATTCAAAAGTCACGACATGTTCGCCAGCGGGGAGAAAAACACCTCTTCCTACAATATTAGTGGGGAACATTTCTGCCTTTTCGCCATCAACTGTCACAATCCAACCTGGATAATCGACATCTGAAAGAACCAGGACACCTGGTTCTTTTGATTTTCCTGAAACAACAACCTTTGTTGCTTGATACTTTGTCTGATAATTGATTCTGGTCGAAACCAAACCAGTGGGATTTTTTAGCCAATCAGGCACATCTTCGCTTTTTATTTCAACAATCGCATTTTGGGATAAAGACGATTTAGCGCCTAAAGCCAGCAGAGCTTCATCCACATCATTGACGATGCGAGCATCTGAATACCAGACAGCCCTCGAAAAGGCCTCAACGTCTTCATACAAATCATAGCCGCTATAAGCATCGTGGGTTATGAACTTAAAACCAAGAGCTTCAACAAACTCTTTATCCGCTTGTCCATCTAAAAAATAATACCGGATATTAAGAGACCGAGTGAGATTAAGCCTTTCCTCGGTAAAGAATTCATTTGCTGACAAACGAAGGGCCTCACGTTCGCATACGGTAGATTGACTATAGCCAAGACGCCTTACGATTTCCCAAGAACGCCTCAGTGGGTAGGATGAAAATGTAAAAGCCCACTCCATACGACTTCCGCTTACATTAAGCCTATAGGGTACCCCCTTCCCATCAGGTGAACACAAGGCTAGCGCACGCCCTTGTCCGAATCCCCCAACTTGAAGAATATCTTTGGCCTGTGGCGCGCGAATATCATTTAACGTCACCGTATAAATATTAGATTCTGGTTTATCCCTGAGTGAAACTTTTACGGCCCAACTGCTCGCATCCAACAGAGCTATAACGGCCAACCCTTGTAAAATGGTCTTGGGTTTTAGTTGCCACTTTTGTGCACCAACAAAAAGGAAACACACACCTGCCCCTACGATCAAAGGGCGCATAAGTTCCAAGGAAGCAGGCGCCCCTTTTGCAAAGAAAAGGAATAGAGTTGTAACCCCGCTCAACGCTAGAACTATCAACGCAATGCGCATTGCCCTAGCTGTTGAAATTGAAACACCAATCTGGTTGCCAGCCTTGACGGCTATGACCAAAATAATAAAATTCCAGGCCAGCATCCAAAATGATGTAAATCTCACATGTGACATACCGGGCATGGCACGGATAATTTCTTTGATCGGCGTCATGCTTGCAGCTGCAAATATGACGCACAAAAGAAGAAGCCCTAAGTACCCGACCTGTTTACGGGGCGTTGAACTAGCCCATAAAACCCCAAGAAATATAGGAATCCAGCCCAAATAGGATAAGTTTGAAAACATAAACAATTGTCGGGAATTTTCAAAGGCACCCGGAAACCAAAAAGGGGCCAAGAATAAGGTGCGCGGTGCAAATCGTCCTGTTTTGAGATACTCTGAAAGCGGCTGATTCCGGTGCACGGCCAGCGAATCATACTCAAGAACGGGCAGTATCTGAACCAATACCAACGCAGCACAGAGGCAAAAAAAGACACCCCCTATCTTGAAAACTGTCCAGAATTCATCGACCACATTGTTATTGTGTTCAGACTGCCGAATAAGATGGATGAAATACCCCAGCAAGAAAAAAACGATGCTGGCGGAAACATAAAACCAAGTAAACGAAGTGGATGCCAAAAAATGCAGCGCGTGCAGAACTGAACTTGCAACGATGAGGCCAATCTTGTCATCCCGAACGCCTTTCCAAAAAAAGAAAAGCGTCCACGGTATAAATATCATTCGTTCGGCATAAAGTGTAATCACCGAAGTGTTGAACAATACGCCCGCCAGGATGAAAGCTGTGCCTGCTAAAAAAGCTAATTCTCTCCGTTCCGTAAACAAAGAAAATAACTTCCATGATCCGATGAGCCCCAAAGACATTGAGCTCAACCAAACTATGTAACTCGATAAGGGTTGATTGATGTACGCACCCAAATATGCGGGTAAATAAAAGCTTCCGTACAGTGGGTTTCCCGCTCGTGGTAATCCAAACGAAATGTTTGACACCCATTGGAACGAATTATCAAAACTCAGCCCAGAAAACACACCTGTAACAAACCAGGCTCTGAACATATAGTTTTCGTTCTCAATGGGTTCTCCATTCAAGAAATAAGGAAGCAAAACAAAAAATGGGATTAACAAGGATAATGCAAAGTAAAAAAGATTTTTCTTTACCATAATCTTTCCTTAAACATCTTATCGAATCCCCACCTCATGATCGAGGTGACACATCAGATCAAATCTTGATCGCTACACAATAGGCATTCCAAGTTCCATCGTCGGCGTCTTTGCAGGTAACCCAATCATATATCCCAACAATTTTAAAGCCTGCTTCAGGTAAGTGGCGGTGCAGGTCTTCATTGAATAAGTAACGTACTGTATGGGCTTCTTTAAACATAGCCCAACTAGATTCTTTGGGACGCTTGGCAAAAATTTGATAGCCGACCTGAACGACATTTTCATCTGGACGTAGATCGGGTTCGGCGATCCGAACAACTTCAAGGTTATCATCAGCCACCCGTTTAACCCGAAGGTCAGGTGGTGATTTTTTAACGCCCGGCCCATACCACATATCGAAAAGAAACACGCCGCCGGGGTCTAGGTGCGTTGCCGCCGTTTGAAAAGCCTCCGCCAAATCTTGTTCCGTTGTCTGGTAACACATGACATGGAAAAGAGAGATGACCGCATCGACCTTACGGTTCAATCGAAACGTTCTCGCATCGCCTTGAGCCAATTCGATGCTTGCTGAAAGAGCAGGATATTTTGCCACCCGGTCGCTGGCGTGTTTGAGCATCTCGTCACTTAGGTCAATGGCGGCAACGTGAAATCCTTTTTCTGCCAAAGCCAACGCATGACGCGCGGTGCCACAACCGACTTCAAGAAGGGTACCACTTGATACGCCTTGTCCGTCTAAAATGGATGCGACCTTGTCAGCTTCTTCTGCGTAGTCTTTATCCGCATAGATCAGGTCGTAATAGTCTGCATAGGCTCCAAAAACATCATCGGTCACAGTTTTGCACTCTCATTGAATTAACGAGGCATCACGTCTTTAACGACGTCACACACACGATCAATTTGGTCATCAGTCAACGCGAGCCCACTCGGAATATAAAATCCACGTCGGGCAATGCGTTCGGAAACTGGGTAACATTCGCCTTCAAAAAGCCCCATATTTTGAAAGACCTTTTGTTCATGCATCGGCCAAAAGAAGGGACGGCAACCAATCCCTTGCACGGCGAATTTTTCCATTGCTTGGACGGCATCAAAAGAAACGTCATCATTGAGTACCAAGGGAAAAACCCAGTACACATTTTCAGCATACTCAGTTTTATCGATGGGCAATTGAATGCCCTTTATACCCGCGAGGGCTTCTTGATAGCGCGCGCCCATGTGGCGTTTTCGGACCATAAACTCATCTAAGCGTTCGAGTTGAGCCACGCCTACGGCCGCCTGAATATTCGTCATCCGCAAATTACGGCCCATTTCAACATGCTGAAAACGGGGAGTGTCGAAACACAAATTTCGATACCACCGGCATCGCTCTGCCAAGGCATCATCATCCGTGGCCAACATGCCGCCTTCACCCGTGGTGACGTGCTTGTTGGCATAAAAACTGAATGCACTAATGTCACCAAAGCTACCGCATTGTTTGCCGCGATATTTCAGGCCAATTGATTCAGCAGAATCTTCGATCACCTTGAGACCATATTCTTTGGCTAAGGCTAAAATCGGGTCCATGTCGACGGGCAAACCATAAATATGGACGGGCATAATGCCTTTGGTCTTCGTCGTAATTTTTTCACGAACAGCCTCTGCCGTCATATTCCACGTTAAAGGATCGCAATCAACCAGCACCGGTTTCACGCCATGACGGATAAGGGCTGCCACACAGGATATAATCGTGAAGGAGGGTAAGATGACCTCATCGCCTTCTTCAAATTCCAAGGCCCACACGGCTAAATCAAGGGCATCCGTGCCATTGGTCAAGGTGATACAGTGTTTGCGTCCGATATAGTCGGCAAACATATCCTCGAACTTTTTAACGAACGGACCTTCTGAAGATATCCAGCCGTCCCGGATGCACTCCGCCAAATATGCGCCTTCGTTCCCATCGAGAAGTGGTTCGTTTACGGGAATAAAATCACACATGAGGTCAACTCTTATGCTTCTGGATCTTCAAGCGGTGCAGCCAACGGGAACGTATCGTCTTCGTAGTTTTCACCACCACGAGGTCCGCGTGTGAAGATATAAAACAGGCTATCTTCCAAGGCTTTTACAGCATGTTTTTCCATGATGTCGGTTTTCACAAGATCGCCAACATTAAGCGTTTGGGCTATAACGGGGCTATCTCCAGACTGTGACAAGTAGCGCACTTGACCGCTATGCACATAGAGCCATTGAATGGTGTCCTTGTGATAATGATTGGCGCGAACACTGCCCTTTGTTGAGGTGATGACCGTGATGGCATCAACGGGTTCATGGACAAGAATGTCCTTAATGTATCCACGATCATCTTCAAAAAAAATCTTAGGGGTAACGACGTCCATCACGGACTCTCCTTAAATAATGGTAGGCTTGGGAATGGGAATAATGAACTTGCCGCCTTTTTCTCTGAATTCAGAGAGGTTGTTCATAATTTCATCTTTGAAGTTCCAAGCGAGAAGAAGGGCATAGTCGATATCGGCTTCAATAAGCTCTGAATCAGCGACCACTTTGATATGGGAACCCGGTGCGTGACGCCCCAACTTTAACTTGGATTTCTCAGTTAAAAACTCCAGAGATTCTGGGCCAATTTTGCAATAATTTAACAACGTCATACCTTTTGCAGGAGCACTGACGCCTGCAATTTTTTTACCTTCTCGCTTTAATGACCGCAAAATCCACATCAGTTCATCGCGATGTTCAGCCACCCTACGCCCAAAATTTTCCAAGTTATCCATAGAATGAATACCGCGTTCGTCTTCAAGCTTTAAAACATTTGCAACGCTGTCTTGAACTGCATGTTGACCTTTATGGCCAACAAATATGCGGATTGAACCGCCATGAATATCCACTTCCTGCACATCAAAAACTGCCATGCCATGACTTTCAAAGAAAGGTACAAGCGGCTTGATGGAAATGTAAGAAAGGTGCTCATGATAAATCGTGTCGTATTCCAAATTATCAAGCAAATGCAGCAAATACGGAGCTTCAATAATAAAGACACCATCTTTTTCCAACAAAGCCTGAATGCCCGCGACCAATGAATTAAGGTCATCAACGTGAGCAAAAACATTGCTGCCCGTAATCACTTTGGCGCGCTGATGTTCTTCACGAATGGTGTTTGCAAGGTCTGGTGTGAAAAAATCACCAATCGTCGGGATGCCGTTATGTTCTGCGATCGCGGCAATATTTTTAGCGGGATCAACGCCTAGAACCTTACAGCCACGGCGCTTAAATCCATCCAACAAAACGCCAACATTACTGCCGACATCAATAACCAGATCATCCGAATTCAAACCAAATGCATCGCACACACCAACGGCAAACGTATCGAAGTGGCTCAAACCCGTTTTGGTCATGGACGATTCATAAGGGTAATCATTTTGATACAAAAGGGTTGGATCAACCACATGGTCAAGCTGCACAAAACCACAACTTTTGCAGCTCACCACGCGAAGTGGGAAATGCGTTTCAGGCAGATTGAGGTGCTCTGCCCGGATGAATCCATCAGCGGGCGGAGTAAACCCAAGGTCCAAAAATGGATTTGAGAGATCGCCTGAACATAAACGGCATTTAATCATTATCTATTTTCCACTTTGCTGGGCAATCCTATTTATAAAATCATCACTGAAAATAGGGGTATTGAAACAACAATTTATTAAGACCTAAAGATTAATTAAACTATATTCTTCTGGTCACCAAGCCAAGGATGACCAAAAAACAATCCAGCATGATTTTCAACAACGTAAAGGTTCCACTGGTGGTCTTAGATTCGCCTCGTTCACGCGGCATCATAATGACGGGAACTTCAACAATCGCAAAGTTATTCCGACTTAATTGAGCCAAAAACCGGATACAGTAATCTAGATACCGACCTTTGATTTGCACCACATCGAAGACCGATTTTCTGACCGCATAAAACCCGCTGGTGTAGTCATAAAACCTAGGATCCAACAAATGTCGAACCGTATAGTTTCCAACCTTGGATATAGTGATGCCAAGGATCGAATCTTCACTGTTTTGGATGTTTTTCCAAAGATCAACCAGTGTGGTCTTTTCGCCGAGTTCATTCGAACCTTTTATTCCACCGCCAGCTGCGTACCGTGAACCAACGACAACGTCAGCCCCTTGGTCAATATGCTCAAGGAAGGTGTTTAGGTAATGAGGCCTCATGGTTAGGTCGGCATCCAACCAAACGATGACATCACCCTTGGCAGCTCCAATACCCTCAACAATCGATTCCACCAAGCCTTTGTTTTTACGGCGAACGATAAGCCTTAAACCCGGATGATCTGGAATAATTCGCTCAACCGTTTGGGCCGTTCCATCGGGAGAATCATCATCAACGACAATAATCTCACGATCAGTCTCATTGACTTCCTTTTCAATGAGTTCAATTAACGGGATTACATTATCAGCCTCGTTATAGGTCGGAACAATGATCGTCAGCTTACAAGAGGACTCTACAACGGCATTCATGACTTATCCTGACCGTTTGTTCGATTTTGCAAGTGTCAACGCGCCTCGTGCCTTTGATATAAACTCATAGGCAGATCGGGTCTTCAAAATACTTCTAAATATGTATTTTGGGCGAAAATAAAACTTGTTGTAGGCCTCTTTTTGAAGGCCAATCAGTTCATCCATTGTTAAAAACTCATTCCAATGATCAACAACAAAGTTTTTCACGGGATGGCGTGCGAATCCTTGCCAGCGGCCAGGTTCAACAACCCCTTTTGCGACTGCCTGATCATACATTTCGGTATTTGGGTATAGTGTTAAAATAGAAACTTGTGCGTAGTCCGGGTCTAGTTTCATCAAAAAATCCAGGTGCACCCGGACATCTTCTTTTGATTTTTCAAAAGGGTGTCCAATGATATAATCCGCAACCGTCACGATTCCAAGCTCTCGGCACCATTTGAATGCCTGTTTGACTTTTGCCGTTGTCGTCCCTTTGCGAAGTAATTTTAGACCTTCGTCCGTACCAGTCTCGACGCCAAAAGAAATCATGCGCAGGCCCGTTTTTTTTGCCCTCACCAGGGATTCATAGGTCACACCGTTCACCCGGCCCCGAAAGTCCCAAGTGATATTGAGATTTCGACGTTCCAATTCATTCGTCAGGTCTAGAACCTTGCGTTCGTTGATGTTGAAAAGGTCATCATAGAAACGAAATTCTGTGTAACCCATTTCTAGGCATTTTTCGATTTCATCAACCACCAAAGCCGCCGAACGTTCACGATAACTTTTTATCGGTACATCACAGAACGTGCAACGGTAAGGACAGCCGCGTGAGCTTAAAATGGTCGCCAGATTATTTGTAATACCAAGGATGTTTTGATAGCGATATTCGCGTATCCATTTGCGGTCAACCATTGGCAGGGCATCAATATCTTCAACATACGCTGCCGGGACCGCAACACGAGCCAGAAACCGTTTATCAACAACCGGGTTTTCCGCGAAAGGCTTAATGGACTCAGCCGTGTAAACGCCACGTAGGTGAGTAAAGTCTTCACCCTTTTCCAAACAGTTCACGAGGTCAGTAAAAACTTCTTCGCCTTCACCAACGACGATGCTGTCAAACTCTGGAAGTTCAGCCGCTTCGTTTGGATAGGCAATCGGGTGGTGTCCGCCTAGGCAAACGTGGGCGTCAGGGTTCACCTCTTTAACCATGGCTGCCGTCATGCAGACGTCAACAAGACTGACGGTGAAACTGGTGACACCGACCACATCGGGGCGAATATCTTCCATATACGTACGTAATCCCTCGTACCGAATGCCTTCGGCGACGCAATCTTTGAAAAAGAGTTCATGGCCCTCGGTGTTCGCATCAAGATGGCTCAGCACATAGAGCGCGCCCAAAGGCGGAAAATCGCCAAAAGAATCCGCTTCTAAGAACTCTCCACCATGTTCATCGGGGTGCTCTACAACCGTATTCCAGGCTGGAGGGTTGATGATCAAGATGCGCATTAGAGATGTTCCCATTCGTTAGCAGGTCACGATAGACCCTACGTTTTATCAAATAAACATTTTAGTGCTGATTTTGTTGCAACGACAACCCGTACATACAACAGATTTATCAGAAATAAAACCTAGTCTGCAGCAGGGTTAAGCAATTTTTCAGCCTGTTCCAAATCAACCTTCTCGTTTGGTGATAAAACCCAAACAAGGCCGCCGATCAAACCAGACAGGGCTTGAGCTAACCCGAAAAACAACGACAGCGTGATAGCCTCAGCTGGCACCACCCCGGCGGCTCCAAGCGCAAATACGATCGCACCTTCGCGCACTCCCCATCCGGCAATAGAAATAGGCACTGCTGATACCAAAAGAGCTGATGGTATCAGCATATAACATAATGCTAAGTCGAGCTCGATTCCGCACGCTAGGGCCATCATATAGACCAGCCCTACATCCACCGCATGAAGAACTAAGGAAATTGCGAGCACGCTGGTGCCTTTCCCAGATTTCAAAACAACCCCGGCAGAGGCATCGGAAACACTTGTAGCCCACCGAAGAATGCGCCATTTTTTCCAGTCACTGGGGATGTATTGCAAGACGATTAATCCTGAAACACCACCAAACCCGACCAAAATGAGCAAACCTTCGCCGTAAACCATAACGTCATTTGAAATGGTTATCGCAAGAAATGGCAAACCAATCGCACACAGAAGAACCAGACCGACAAAGCCAAATATGCGGTCTGAAACAATCGAGTTTGCGGCGAGGGAAATCGATAGACCGCGACGCTTGGCCAACCAAATTCTAGCCACGTCACCCCCAACTGTAGACGGAAGAAATTGATTGAAGAAAAAGCCTATAATAACGTTTTTAGCCGCTGCGACCAGAGGCAGTGAAGCATCCATATAGCCTAAGATAATGTTCCACCGATAGCCCAAGGCAATTGCTGTTATAGACATAATGACGGCGTTTAAAACCAGGGTCGCTATCGTCAATGTATTTACATATGAAACGAGAGACGTAATATCCGTACCCTGGAAAAGCCAAGTTAATAAACCAGCTGATATTACAAATTTGACCAAAAATGGAGCTAATTTCCGCAACGTCACACTTAAATCCTCGCCATTGCTAACCGAAATGAAATTAACGATTGCTGTTCATATATTTCAATCGCGCCCGCTTTATGGCGCTTTCCCACTCGTTAGTCCAGTTACAAGACGTTAAGAGGATGACGAGCCCGGTACAAGAACGCACATAAACGTGCTGTGCAGGCGCGGAAACAGGAGGCCGACGATGTTAATCATCGCACTTTTCAAACGCACCGAGGTTGTGCGTGTGTCGGTTTGCGAATACAGGTGGGTTTGCAAAAGATTCCAGCCGTGGCGGTCACACAGTGCCTGGATATTTTCCGGCGTGAACAAGTTTACATGATCCCAATACACATTGGGGCCGCGCCTCATCAACGCATTTACCACGTTGCCAAAAAAAGTCGCGTTGGGGGTGGTGATGACGATTTTTCCACCGGGGCTTAGATGCCGCATCATATTGGTTAAAGCTTGGGCCGGAGCCTCCACATGTTCTAAAACATCGGCGAGAACAATCACATCAAAGGTCTCGGCTAAGTCGACGGTTTCGCAATTTTCCACCTGAACATTGAATCCAAGGCCTGTTGCGACGATAGCTTCATCGGCATCTAAATCCAGTCCCACCAGCGTTTCAGCCGTTTGGGCTAAGCGTGCATGCAGCCAACCATCGGCACCGAAATCCCTATAATAAGTCGCATTTCCCGCCGCCCCGACATTCAATACACGGCTTCCTTGGGCCATCTCAAGAACCAGCGCGTGCGCATCCGCAACCAGTGTTGGGGGGTGTTCTAATACGATGCTGTCCCCCTGTCTCATAACTCTCTAACTTCTTTCTTCAATTAAACGGGCAAACACTTCAGCGTGACGGCGTTCCCAGTGAACAATGTCAAAGCGATCGACGGCCCGCGTCCTTGCCAAGATGCATAAACTATCGTGGTTTGCCATAATGTCCAACATGCCTTGCCCAAGACTCTGGGTATCGGGGACTTGCGGCTTTCCCCAACCTTGTTCACAGTCTAGGCCAATTCCGGCGTCCCCAACCAATTCTTTCACTCCACCCGTGTCGGCGTACAAAACAGGTAGGCCACTGGCAAGGGCCTCGAGAACGGTGTTGGGGCACGGGTCATTGTGTTTGGTCATGACATAGGCATCCGCTCTTTGGTAAACCGTTGGAGCTTGCTCTTGAGTATACGGCCCACTTAAACGAACGCGCTCCGAGATCCCCAACTCAGTCGCTAAGGCGTGAGCCTTGACCTCGGCCTCGGGAGCCACCCAACCCGCAATTTCTAACGTTGCGTCTAAGCCTAGTTTCACGGCCTCGGCCAGACCGCGCACAGAGCTGTCGACACGATAAAACAAGTGATCGTCAATCTTGCCCGTCAATAAGAAGCGATAAGATTGTCCCTCGCGGGGCTCAGGCGTTTCAAGGGGCCGATAAAAAGAAGTATCTACGGCATTGTAGAGAATTTCTCCCTCCCCTTCACGCACACCCAAATAGCGCTCCGCCGACACTTTACAAAATTCGCTTTGAAAGAAGACGTAATCGGCTTTGTGAAAGGTCCGAGCCATGCGTTTATTTTGCTCGTCGCAGTCGCCTGCGTACCAGCCGGGGTAAAACACACCGTTCTGATTGTGCACGATGGGTACACGGCGCAGGTTCAAGACCGCCAACGCTAAATCCGGCAGATACGGCGTATTGGATAGCACATAGACAAGGTTATAGCCCCAAATGCGTTCAGGAAACAAAGCGCGCAGCCGTTTAACCTTGACCAACGGCCCGCCGACATCGCCGGGGCGGGCGCCGCCATAAAATATGCGCACGCCATTTGCTTTGCCCACAAACAGCACGTTCAAGAGGCTATGAAGCGCCAGAACGAAGCCCCAGCCCAAGCGTAATATTTTTTTATGTATAGGATCATGTAACATGGCCCTATACATGCCACATCTTTTAGCTCAGGGAAAATGGTCTATTATGCATTAATTATTCCCCATGAACTTACAGAGCGACTATAATCCACATTCATTCAATTCCACACATGAACGCAGACTTAGAAATGATAGCCAAAGACATCCAAAAGGACCCACAAATCTCTGTTATTTTGCCGTGCTACAACAGCCACCTCTACCTGCAAGAGACGCTCGATAGCTTGCGCGCGCAAACGTACAAAGATTTTGAAATCATTTTAGTTGATGACGGATCTGACGATTCCGACACGATTGCCTACCTTGATGCCCTGCCAGGCGATGTCCGGATGGTCCGTCAAATCAATATGGGCCTGCCCGCCGCCCGCAATACGGCCTTTCGTCAGGCCAGAGGAAAATACGTTTTACCGCTAGATTGTGACGATTGGTTAGAGCCTAAATATTTGCAATGCGCCTATGACACGGTGACGGCTAGTCCTGAAAAGACCGTTGTTTTTAGCCACCTCAATGTCTTTGGCGATGTAACCGGAGTTTTGAACAAGCAATATAATTTTTTCGAACAGTTGTTTCTCAACCAAATTCCCTATTGCCTATTGATGCCAAAATCGGCGTGGGAGAATTTGGGCGGCTATGATGAAAGTATGCGCCAAGGGTACGAAGATTGGGAATTCAATATTCGACTTGGCCGACATGGTTATTTTGGAGTACCGATTAAAGAAGCTCTGTTTCACTACCGGGTCTCTCAAAGCGGCATGTTGAAAAGTATTTCTCGCCATAAACATGGAATGCTGTGGCGTACGATTCAGAAGAAAAACCCTCGGGCTTATAGCCTGCCGAGACTGATCCAAACGTGGTGGACATGGCGGGGAAAAACCTCTACCTATCCACTTACCCTCTATTTTGGTTGGATTTTTCTACACTTTATTTTACCCAACACGTTGTTTGCAAAACTCTTCCAAAAATTATTGCCCTATTCTCATTCTGCCCGTGTGGGACAAGATAACGAAACAGCCGCTTAACGGAAACCTTGAACAAAACGGAATTCATTTGATGTCAGGAAAAACTGCGCTCATCACCGGCATTACCGGCCAAGACGGGGCTTTACTCGCCGAACTTTTATTGTCAAAGGGCTATACAGTCCATGGCATCAAACGCCGTTCTTCATCGTTTAATACGGGCCGCGTAGACCACCTTTATCATGATCCGCATGAAAAGGGCGTTCGCTTCTTTATGCATTACGGCGATATGACCGATGCCACCAACCTGATCCGTTTGATCCAAGAAACCAAGCCTGACGAAATCTATAACTTGGCTGCTCAAAGTCATGTTCAGGTTAGCTTTGACACCCCCGAGTACACCGCCAACTCAGATGCGCTTGGCACGTTGCGTATGCTTGAAGCCATCCGTATTTTAGGCTTGGAAAAAATCACCCGGTTCTATCAAGCCTCGACCTCGGAACTTTTCGGCAATGCCCCGGCTCCGCAAAGTGAGACAACGCCGTTCGAGCCGCGCAGCCCTTATGCAGCGGCAAAACTCTATGCCTATTGGATCGTGCGCAATTACCGCGAAGCCTATGGCATGCACGCGACCAACGGCATCTTGTTCAATCACGAAGGCCCAACCCGTGGTGAAACCTTCGTCACCAGAAAAATTTCCCGCGCAGTGGCTTCAATCCAAGAAGGCCTTCAGGACCGAATTTATCTGGGTAATTTGGATGCCTGCCGCGACTGGGGCCATGCGAAAGATTACGTTGAAGGCATGTGGCGGATCGTCCAACACGATGAGCCCGACGACTTCGTTCTTTGCACCGAAGAAACCCATTCCGTTCGTGAATTTGTCGAACTTGCGTTCAGTCACATTGGGCGCACCATTGAGTGGCAAGGCGAAGGCGTCGAGCAAAAGGGTGTTGATGAGAAGACTGGCGATATTTTGGTCGAAATTGACCCGCGCTACTTCCGTCCAACCGAGGTCGAGTATCTTTTAGGAGATTCGACAAAAGCACGGGAAACCCTTGGCTGGAAATACACCACCCCCTTCACCGACTTGGTTCGGGAAATGGTTGAGCATGATCTCAAACTGGTCAAACAAGAAATGAGCCGCCAAAATCGCCATGACTAACCTCCCCTTTTCCCTTGCAGGCAAACGCATTTGGGTTGCCGGACACCGAGGCATGGTGGGATCCGCGCTGGTGCGCCGCCTGGAATCTGAGAATTGTGAAGTTATCACGGCTGGTCGTGAAGTTATTGACCTGTTACGTCAACAAGACGTCGAAGATTGGATGGCAACCAACCGTCCCGACGTTGTATTTGTGGCGGCGGCAAAAGTGGGCGGCATCCTAGCCAACAAAAGTTATCCCGCAGAGTTCATCTACAACAACCTGATGAACGAAACGAATATCATTAACAGCGCCCACCTAGCGGGCGTGGAAAAATTATTACTGCTTGGCTCTTCGTGTATTTACCCAAAACTAGCGCCTCAGCCCATGGCTGAGGAAGCGCTCCTTACCGGTCCACTTGAACCCACCAACGAATGGTATGCCGTGGCTAAAATTGCTGGCATCAAAATGTGCCAGGCCTACCGTGAGCAATATGGATGTGATTTCATTTCCGCAATGCCCACCAACCTTTATGGCCCTGGCGATAACTTTGATTTACTCAGCAGTCATGTGGCACCTGCTCTCATGGCCAAAACCCACCACGCGAAACAATCGGGAGAGAGTACCGTAGAAATATGGGGAACCGGAACGCCTAAACGTGAGTTCCTACATGTTGACGATCTTGCCGATGGGCTTGTGTTTTTGATGCAGAACTATTCTGAACATGACCATATTAATATAGGTAGCGGCGAAGAATTTACGATTAGCGAGTTAGCTGAGACCATATCAAAAGCTGTAGGCTATGATGGAGCTTACACTTACAATGCGAACCATCCTGACGGCAGTCCTCGTAAATTGATTGATAGTTCTAAAATTCATGAAATGGGATGGCATGCCCGGACACGGCTTAAAGATGGTATGTCTCGCACGTACACATGGTTTTTAGAAAATGTAGTCAAGACACCAACGCCCCCTTCTAGCCCCCCCTCCCCTAATGACCAATGAACAAAAAAACGCTAGCCTTGACACTCAAGTTTGTAATATCCGGTAGCTTGATTTGGTACTTGCTTAAGAATATTGACCTTAACTCTGTGTGGGACCGGATGCTGGGGGCAAATTCAATTGACCTTGCTGCCGCTGGTTTCATACTTTCCATTCAAATTTTCATCAGCGTCTTTCGTTGGCGGACCGTTATGATGGCAATCCATGCCGTTCTTCCCTATTGGCAATGCCTTCGCATTTTTTTGGTTGGTGTATTTTTCAACCAAGTCCTGCCCTCTTCCGTCGGAGGAGATGCAGTTCGCATATACAAGACATTTCAGGCCGGACTTACGGTGCGTGAAGCCATACACGGCATCATGTTAGAACGCGTTGTGACTGTTTTGGGGCTACTTATACTTGCCACCGCCGCTTCACCATTTTTTCACTCTCAAATCGCACAATATGATGCGAACTTTATGGTTTCGTTCTCCGCACTTATGTTGGGCGCTGGCATAACCGGAACAGTTATATTAATGTTTTTGGACAGACTTCCTCGCAGGTTTAGGTCTTGGAAAATTGTGACGGCTATGTCTGAATTTGCATCAGACACCCGCCGCATATTTCTATCCCCAAGCCATGCTTCCAAGGCCTTGGGGTGGAGTCTTCTCGGTCATTTTGCAATTACAGCTTGCGTCTATTACATCGCCAAATCAATAGGCATCAATGTAAGCATGCTCGATTGTATGGTTCTCATGCCTCCGGTCATGCTTATCACCACACTGCCCATTTCAATTGCCGGATGGGGCGTTCGGGAAGGAGCAATGGTGACAGCATTTATTCTTGTAGGAGTTGGAGCCGATGACGCCTTGGCTCTGTCTATTATATATGGAATTTTGTCAATTCTTGTTGGGATTCCTGGCAGCATAATTTGGCTTTTTATGACGGATAAGAAAATCGAAGATATAGCTTCCTAGAAGCAAGCCTAATCATATGACCGTTTAATCGCGGCCATAGACATCTTCGAAACGTTCAATGTCATCCTCGCCAAGGTAGTTTCCACTCTGCACCTCAATGATGCATAGGTCTTCATCACCCGTGTTCTCCAAACGATGCACCATGCCCGCCGGGATATAAGTCGATTGATTGACGCTGAGCGTCATAACCTTTTCGCCGCGTGTCACAGTTGCCACGCCAGAGACAACCACCCAGTGCTCGGAGCGATGCTGATGACTTTGCAAACTCAAGACCCCCCCCACATGTATTGTTAGCTGTTTGACTTGATAGTGACTGTCCTCCTTCATAGATTGATACCAGCCCCATGGTCGATACACGCATTTATGAGAAATGTGCTCAGATCGAGCCTCTGCACGGAGGATACCAACAATCTCCTTAACATCTTGGCTACGGTCTTTAGGGGTCACCAAAATCACGTCATCCGTGGCAATGATGATCGTATCTTTCATGCCGATAGCAGCGATCAACTGACTAGAAGTTCGCACATATGACCCTTCAATGTCATGCGCGATGACGTCTCCAAGCAACACATTTCCAGACTGATCTTTTTCACCCAAATCCCAAAGTGCAGACCATGAACCAACATCATTCCAACCAATATCAATCGGCGCTACAACAACGTTTGAGGCATGTTCCATGACGGCATAGTCAATGGAATCTCCCTGAATGTCACAAAATGACTTCTCATCTAAACGAAAGAAGTCCATGTCCTTATGACCAAGCTCGACGGATCGTTTGCAGGCTTCAACCATGTCTGGGTGCTGAGCGGATAGCTCATCAAGATAATCCTGAGCCCTAAACAAAAACATGCCACTATTCCATAGATAACCACCCTCAGAGAGGTAGCTCTCTGCAGTTTTCAAATCCGGTTTTTCAACAAACTTTTGAACACTAAAACAACAGTCAGAGCCCGGCACGCCTTCGCCTTGCTGGATGTATCCATACCCCGTCTCTGGCTTGTCGGGAATAACACCAAACGTCACAAGCGCTCCTTGATCGGCAACCTTACGTGCCGCAAAACACGCTCTCACAAACTCTCCTGATTTAAGGATAGAATGATCCGCTGACTTCAAAAGTATCATCGCGTCCGGGTCGTTTTGCGTCAGCATAATGGCGACAACCGCCGCCGCAGGAGCGGTGTTTCGCCCTTCAGGTTCCAACACGATAGACTGCGGCGCTATACCCGCATGATGCAATTGTTCTGCAACAATAAAACGATGCTCGGCATTACAAATTACAATTGGTTTGGCAAACCCCTCACCGTTCACACGTCGCGCTGTTTCCACCAACATACTGTCATCAGAATATAACGCTTGCAGTTGCTTGGGGCATAATGCCCTAGACATTGGCCACAGCCGCGTGCCGGATCCACCGGAAAGAATAACAGGAACGATTCGGGTCATTTTATTGCTCATAATACTATCATGATAGATGCCTAAGAAACCTTGGCAAGATTTTCCAGGCGTGTTGTTACTCGCACTTGGTTGCCCATAAGGTCAAGAAGTAGAATTACTCGTTTCTCATCACATACCTCTTCTAGAAAAGCCGTGTGGTCCGCAAGAGCTCCGTCTAGCAAACGAACGTGGTCACCTTGCTGCAAGCCTTGCGGCACCAGTTTCACAACACCATCCCGGTCTTCGCGTGCCCGAAGAACCTCTACAACCGCATCAGGGATGGGACTTGGAACACCACTACTTGACACCAAAGACATAACGCCGACGGTGCTGTTGATGGATCGCCAGCGCTGTTGATCAACATCGATACAGACAAAAAGGTATCCAGGAAAAAGCGGTCGTAAGACCATAGACAATTTTCGTGCATGACGAATTTGTCTGAGGTACTGAGGCAAAAACACCTCAAATCCTTGCCTTTTCAGATGGATTGCGGCCTGATTCTCAGACCGTATTTTCGTACGCACGACGAACCATGACTTCATGTCATACTCTCCTCGTTACGATCACACTTCACATGTAACAACGGAGCAACAAACACTCGTTCAGCATCAAAACGACTGGACACTAAATCGTATGACTCCTGAGGGGACTCAGAAATGGTCAAGACCACAGCCTCAATATCTTCGTCCACGAGGTACTCGAAAGAGGTGCTCACAGGGATGCCTACAAAGTGGCTCAGTTGACTGGAAGGGTCAATGATAGCGGCAATTGTAATCTTGTGTTCTTGTGCGGATAGAATAGCAATTTCAGCAAGTTCACCCGTGCCATACAAGGCCACCCGAGAAAAACCTTTCCCCATAATCTGTGAAAATATTGTTGAATATTCACTACGGGCTTGGCGGAAAAAAGATAGTGAGGAAGAAAGGTACTGAGCAACCAACTGACTTTTTTCACTAAATCCCTTGGGCGTCACAAAATAAGCGTAGCGTTTTGCCGGAACCTTTTGAACTTTCACCAACCCTTTGCGAACAGCTCGTTTGAGAAGGGTGTTCGTCAGCCCTAAGGCAGCACCGATACGAATAGCAAGGCCCCGTTGTGTCTCTGGGTATCCACTTTCAAGAGCCACCAGCAAATCTAATGTTGCACGGTCCGAGAATTTCAGAGCTTCCGACACATTATTAGGATCAGCCATTTCACTTACCAATCAATCATGTTCATTATGTGAACGCAGCTTACATCGTCGAGATGGTCTGGTGCAACCTTCAAATAAAATGCCGTAAAACACTGTGTTTTTCTTGTGAATTATCATGAGTGCGGAACAGAAATTCGAAATCACTGTTATCATTGCCATCACTTAGCAAACGAGTTACACAGTCACATACGGTGCAATTTTCAGCATATTTAGGCCGGAAAGTATGCACCATAATCCAGAAGATCTTTTGGTAGATTGTAATATCCATTATGGCTGTATTTTCTTCATCTACATCAGTCCAAAAAATAGCAGTCTTCATTGCTATGATGGTTTCCATTTCAATTCCTCTGCGAGCCATCGGTGTTGCCCCGCAACAAGGAGCTCTTATTCTATCGCTAATCGGGGCTCTTATTATTCAATACCAAAGCACCGAAGCCCGTCACCTGACGTGGCAAGCGCTGACTTCACGAAGAGGTATTATTATCAGTGCCGTATTTGTAACTTGGGCAATTACAGTCCCCTTCTCCTTCGCACCTCTCGGTTCATTGGAAATTGGGGGGAGAACCGGCACTTTCCTTTTGGGAGTTGTTTTCGTATGGGCAGCCCTCAAAACTTACGAAGATGTGCATGAGCTTCTCTGGAAAACCTTAGTCATAGCGTCCATAACAAGTGCTGTCGTATCTATCGGAGCCCTTCAAGGTATTTCTGAAATTATTTCCATAATAAAAGTTGATTTTAATCGCCCTGAAGCCCCAACACTTGAACTCCAAGTATTCGCGGCCTCTGTTGCTTTTAAGGCTTTTGCAGCCTCCACAATATGCATGTTCCCAATTGTGGTCTGGGCTGGGCGCCGCCTAGGCGGGGCGTGGAGGTTTTGGGCTTATGTATACCTTCCCCTTTCCATTATCGTTATTTTAAAGACACAAAACCATGCGGCCATAGCAGGGCTTCTTGCAATGACCATCACGGGCATGACGGTTGTCGTCCTTAACAAGCATCGCCACGCCAAGACTCTTTTAGTGTTTTCCTTCATTGTGGCGACCTCAATTTTGGCTTGGGTTCGGAGTGACCGTCTCGTCTTCACCACACGAAATCTTGATGGCATGTATCTACCGGAATGGCTCATTGACCCTCACCGTCAACAAATATGGAAATTTGCCTTTAACAAGTTCCTTGAAAACCCATGGTTTGGTAATGGCATTGACCAACTCAACAAATTGTCTGGTGCCCATGAAACAGCCAGAGACCTAGGAGCAACGGCCTTCCTTATCCCGTCACACCCTCACAATTGGGCGTTGGAAATTCTGGCTGAAGCTGGAGTTTTGGGATTTCTGCCCGTGGTCATCGCGTTAGCCTATGTCGCCTGGCAGCTGATAAGAAAATTACTCAAAACCCAGGATGAAGGGGCTTTAGCTCAGCTCACTTTGCTCGCCGGATTTTGGGCCAGCGCTCTGTTCAATTTCTCGATTTGGGCCGTGTGGTGGCAATTAACATTTTTCATTTTGTTCGCCATCGTTTCTGCGGCACCGCCCGAAAAGCATAAACAACCCTAGCCCCGATTATGGCTCAACAAGGTCAATCCTTGTTTAATATGCTCGACAAGCCGTGCTGGATTTTTAAGGTTGTTGTACATCGTCCTCACCAAGAATTTAGGGCGTAGGTAAAAACGGCGATTGAACCGTTTTCGCAGCGCCAAAATTGTGTGCGGGTCCAAGGTATCGCTGGAAATAACGGCGGACTCTCCACTTTGGTCCATGTTGGCGAGCTCTTCACTAACCAGGCCTTCCGCGACCATCTGACGGCGCAAGTTGGTGCCTGCCCGGGGGACCGCTGTGTGGACGGACAAATAGTCCGGGTCCAAATGACAGACGAAATCCATGGTGGCTTCAATATCTGCCGCATTTTCCCCCGGCAAGCCGACGATGACCGTCGCCACCGTTTCCAGGCCCGCTTTGCGACACAGGGTGAAGGCTAATTTCATGTCGTGGGTGGAAAAGTCCTTTTGAATGGCCTCAAGAGATTCCGCCTTTGCGGTCTCAACGCCCATAATCACCGTATGACAACCCTTGGCCGCCATTTTCTGCGCCAAGTCTTCATCAATGCAGTCCGGGCGTGTGAAACAGGTCCAACCGAATTTATCGGGATCATCAGGCAACTGATCTAAAACTTCCAAGCCGCGCGCCCGGTTTACGGCGAAGGTCTGGTCCCACAGGGCAAATTCACGAATGCCTAAGGCTTGTAAATGAGCCAATTCCTTAGCGACTTCTTCGATAGGCCGAGTGTGGTAATGCAAGTTGGCCATAACGCAAAACGAACAGCGATACGGACATCCATAATCGGTCAGCAGGCTGGCAAATGGTTGGCTGTGAGCAAACGGGAAACGATACGGGAAAGGTTGAAACAATTCATGGGGCGGCAGACCAATGGCAAACGTCTTACCCGCGCTGGTCGGTCCTTCAACAATCTCGCCCCTGACTTTATAAATTAAGTCTTCTAAGTTCTCGGTTTCGCCCTCGGCAAAGCGCACCACCGACGGAGAAGAAAAGTCCAACGTAACGGCATCTAGAAGCCCAGATTCCACCCACTTTTTGCCATGTTCGCGCAGCACATCGCCGCTACCGATCAAAAGGGCCTCTGGCACCAGGGGCCGCAGACGCTTCAAAAAATCGGCGTCTTCGTCGACACTGACGGCCCCGACCAAAATAAAAACAACATCGGGTTTACGGGTTTTGACATCGGCAAGGGTTTCATCAACGCCTAAACCTTGGACAATGGCGTCAATGGCTTGGGTTTGCCAACCGTGCGCATTGAATACCGCACCCACATGCAGTAAATCTATCGGTGGGAAGGTGTAACCCGTACGCGAGAGTTTGCTACAATAGTAATCTCGGATATAAACATCCTGTCCAGGTGGGTTGAGGAGCAGCGTTAAACGTGACGAATTCATCAAATCAACCTCAGAAACGAAGCCGCGTGAGCCTCGCTTCGCTTCAATACATCGAAAAAGTTTTCGGTAGTATAGTTTGTGGACTGCTGCACTTACCAGCCCAATTCATCCCTAAACCAAAAAACCCAGCCGCAAACGACGTCCACAAGCTGTTGGTGGTAAAGTTTTTTGGCATCGGCAGCTTGGTTTTGTCCACGCCCTTCCTGCGGGCCGCCCACCAAACATTTCCCAAGGCGGAAATTCACCTTCTAACCTTGTCCAGCAATCGAGAAATCGTCGCCATGATTCCGGACGTCGACCATGCGCATTTTGTCGATTTAGGGGGCAACATTTTTGCCGCTATTGGGGCTTTTCTCGCCTGCCTTATCAGCACCTTTCGGGGTCGCTATGACGTTTTGATCGATATGGAATTTTACACCCGTGCCTCTGCCGTTGTGTCTCTGGCATCTTGGGCACCCGTGCGCGTTGGCTTTCATTCGCGCGGCGTTTATCGTGGCAACATTTCCAGTCACCGGGTGCCGTTCAATGCCTATTGGCATGTAACCAGAAATTTTCTCAGCCTGCTTGAGCCGTTTGGCTTGGACACAACAACCCAAGATGCTCTGCCCGTCATCACCATCGCCCCTAAACTTCAAGGTCAAGCGCACAGCCTGATAGAGGCACAAGCCTCACCTTTCCTTGTCATCAATGTCAACGCGGGTGAGCTGGCCTTTGAACGGCGCTGGTCGCCAGAGCGGTTTTCCCAATTGGCGGCGAAACTCAGCAAAAAATATAATCTCGCGTGCCTCTTTATCGGTTCCCCAGGGGAAACCGACTATGTCCAAAGCGCCGTAGAAGGATGCCTTGCGCTTGATGGCAAGGCCGTCAATACAGCGGGACAGTTAAACTTACAAGAGATGGCGCAAGTGTGCCGGGAAAGCCGTTTGGTGATCAGCAACGATTCTGGTCCCCTGCACATTGCTGCGGCCACAGGCACACCCGTGGTCGGATTTTTTGGCCCCGAAACCCCTGTTCTGTACGGACCTGTCGGTGCTGGACATTTGGTGTTTCATAAAAGTTTAAGCTGTTCACCGTGCATCAACATCGAACAAAGCAAAAGCCTGAAATGTTGGCACCCCACCCCCATTTGCCAAGAACGCACCAGCGTTGACGAAGCTTTCAAGGCGATTTGCAAGACTTATGGCAAAGTTCTTTCGGCCAAACACAAATAACGCAGCGTCTAATCGGTCCTTGTCTTGCGAACCAAGAAGGGGCCTAACACCAAATAATTAAGGTCCGAGCCCAGCAGCGTATCCAGGGCTTGTGAAGGTGTCGCGGCAAGGGGTTTTCCGTGTAAATTTAAGCTTGTATTGAGGACGGCCCCAATCTTTGTTTTGCCTTCAAAGGCCTTGATGAGGTCATAATAATCTGGATTTACATCGCGGGTCAGGACCTGTGGGCGTAACGTCCCATCACCACGGTGGATCGCGGCACAAAGGTCGACACGCCCTTTGTCGGTGGACTGAAATGCCGTGATCATATGCGGGGCTGGCGTACGTTCCATCGTCCAATTTTCAAGGTAGAGCGAAGCCGAAGTATCCAAAACGGTCGGCGCGAACGGCATCCAAAAATCACGTTGCTTGATTTGATCGTTGATGGTGAAAAAACTTTCCATGCGCCCCGGATGAGCCAAAATAGCGCGATTGCCAAGAGACCGGGCGCCAAATTCGTTGGCCCCACTAAAACGAGCGACCACATATCCATCGGCCAACAGTTGAGCAACTGTTTCGGTCAAGTTTTGTGGTCGTTCAAATTCAAGGGCGTGGTCTTTTGCGGACTCCTCAAGTTGGGCCTCGATTGCGCTGGGGGTGTACGCTACACCCAGGTAAAGGTTGTCGAGTGCCTTCACCTTTCCTGCCTCTAACGCAATGCTATAGGCCGCGCCAAGGGCGTTGGATTCATCACCACATGACGGCATGAAAAAAGCATTTTCCAGGCACTCAAGTTCCTGGATTCGTTTATTAAGCTTAACGTTCATGAAAAGCCCGCCGCTGAAATAGGCACGATGAATACCTGTTTTCGCGACACTGCTTTCAACCCAGGACAAAACACGATCTTCGATCAGTCTTTGGGCGGCGGCGGCAATATTGTCAAAGCGCTCTCCGACGGCTGTATCCACTAAATATTCATAAAATTGCCGAGTATCTACGGAACTGCTGAAGCCAAAAGGTTTGTCTTTTCTGGACAGAAGCGTTGGGGCAAACACCCTGTCATAGACATCATCCGCATAGGACTTGGCATAAGGGGCGAGGCCCATGACTTTGTATTCGTGTTCCAAGGGCCGCATACCAAGAAATCGCGTGGTTGCTGAATAGATACCGCCAACGGATGCCGCCTCACCAGTCTCGCCAAGGCATTTCCAAGTGCCGCGTTCGTCAACACTGGTTACGGTGGAACTCACATGATCCCCGCTTCCATCAGCGGTAAAAATCAAGGCCGGACCCGTCCCATTCAAGGCGTGAAATGCAGCCCGTGCGTGACACGTGTGGTGTTCTACATGGGTGCGCGGTATATTTTCCAGCCCTAGCCTTTGAAGGTTTTCTTCCAGCTCACGACGTCCGCCCTGCAAAAGACGGTTTTGTCGGTAGCGGAGTAGAGGGGCGAACAAAATCGACGTCAGCGCACGGGGTAGTGCCCCCTTAAGTTTATGGGCCATCCCGACGATGCCGATGCGGGTGGTGCCGTCCGAGGGCTGGCTTTTAAACAGGTAATCATAGCAACGAGAGGGGTAGATTTGATGCCCTGCAATGGCAATATGATCGATGCCTTCAGGGCTAAGGTTGGCCTGTTGTAGGACAACCCGAATGACGTCAGCCGGAAAAGCGGCTGAATTTTTAATGTCATCTAATTTTTCCTGGCTTAAACCCGCCTTGACCACGCCATCATCAAGCAAAAACACAGAGGCATTATGGCCAACATGAATACCAAGGATAATCATTGTGCGACTGTTCCTAAATAACTTTTAAGCGATGATTCGCGTACAATAGTCTTTGCATTATTTAAATGCTTTCTCAGCAAAAAACAAATAGCGCACAGCCACGAGTGCAGAGACAGATAACAGCAAAATCACAACGGGATCAAAGGTCACCGTGTAACGGGCAAAAGACGCGTTGCCGATACTGATCAAACCGTAACCGGATTGCAACACCAAAGCCCCATAGACCAGCGTCCGATACAATGCGTCACCGGAACGTCCATATTTGAAGATCGCCACCACCCCCCACAATGACAACACCAAGGCCAAATACCCCAGCGTCTTTTGAAACACGCCGACGATCAAACGCGGGACTTCAATGGCGCGAAGGCCAGCCGCACCGACTTTGGAAATCTCATTAGACAGCGCAATATTTTGGTATTGGGCTAAGTCCGTAACTTGGGAAAAATACGCCTCATATTGCATCCCAACCTGTTGCGCCATTTTCAGACAGCGGGGATAATACATCGAAATCGGCACGCGGATTGGCAGGGTTGTATGCCAATTGGCGATGTAATTGCTGGTGACAATTTTGATGAACCCCCACGGATTATTACGAATTGCTGACAGCGCCAAGGACATGGAAATCGCATTTAATCGTGGTTCATATTCAAACACCATGACATCCGGTTCAGGCAAATTCAACGAGTCCCGAATGGCTGGCAGGGCTTGATAATAAATTGCCCCCACCGCTGTAAGCGATGCCACATGGGCCATTTCAAATGGATAGGCGCGGTCTTCAAAGGAGGGGAAATCCACATAATAGCCTTTAAAACGGCGTTCTATGTCTTGAGCGAGTTCTAGGTAATCGCTGGGCATATCCCCTGTAATCAAAGGGGCTGCGGCCCCAATCATGGAAATACCACCAAATTGATGGAGACCGAAAAAACCAAAGGTCTGGTGATGATAAAGCCCCTGGGCAAAGACAATGGCAACGATGGGGCTAAGCGTCGCAGATACCACCAAACGCCACCGGTTTTTGAAAAAGAATGCCAGCAAGGGCAAGCCAACCAAGAATGAAATACCATTGGGTCGCACGACAATCATCAAACCCAAGGTTAATCCAACCAGAGCTAAATTCAGCCAACTCAAGCGGTAAAAAACGCACAACACCGCCGCCAGATGAAAGCAGATCAATGCGACAAAAAAGGCTTCGCTCATGACGGTGGGGGCCAGGATCAAAAGTCCCGAACTCAGCATCGGCACGATGGCGACGACGAGGCCGACAGCTTGACTGTGCAACGTGCGCCGCGCGGCCCAGCCTAAGGTCCCAAATGCGAGCAACAGGACGTTGAGTTGAAGCGGCACGATAGATTTGATATCCCCTGTCACCGCTACTAAGGCCTTAAGGATCAGCATGTAGCCCGATGATCGCAAAGCGCTGGGTTGTAGGTAGCCAATGGTATCGGGTTCAATGCAGGCAAGCACTGGCAGGTCCACCAGCATGGCCCAATTGGCCCAAACAACGGCGACAATAACGCCAAACCAAAACAGCCATGGTGGCGCATCCGAACAAGAAAACCGTTGGCCCGGCGCACGCCAACTCTCCGCCAACACCAGGCCAACCATAAACAACACCAGACTTAAGGAAGCCGACATCTGCAAAGCCACCAACCGCGACATGCTCGTGCTCAGAAAGGACTGTTGTAATTCAAGGCCAATGGGGCCTGACAGTAGGGCGATCAAAGCCACACCGCTGGTCAGAGCGACACCCAAAACACAAGAAGCAAGGCAGCCGAAAAAAAACCGGGGCCGACGTTTGGCCCAGTTATGTATCGATGCCGTTATGATTTCTGCCCTAGTTATCATGTCTAAAGAACTTGCCTCTGCCTGTTACATGGTTATCAATACAGGGCAAACTTAAAAAAGAGAATGTATTCGTGAAATTATCGACCTGTCCCCTGTGCCAAAACGACACCCTATCGGCCTTGTTTCTCTTTCAAGGCACCCTGGTTGTGCGTTGTGGGGGCTGTGGTTTGGTGATGCTCAACCCGCAACCCAATGATGAAGCCTTAGCGACGATTTATGGAGACCAGTATTTTATTGGGTCCGATCACGATGCTTTGCGCGACCATGGCAATGCTCTGAAACGGGGAACGGCAAAATTACAGTTGGCTGAAATTTCCACTTACATGGATGCAAGCCAACCCTTACGAATGCTGGAAGTCGGATGCGGTTTGGGCAATTTTTTAGTCGAAGCTCAACAGATGAGGTTTGAGGTTCAAGGCATTGATGTATCCCCCAGCGCCGTGGCTACGGCCAATGCAACCCTTGGCGCCGTCTGCGTCCGATCCGGCCAACTTGAAACCGCTGGCTTCGATGTAGCCTCATTCGACATCATCGTCTTGGCCGACGTCATTGAACACGTCAGGGACCCCAAAGCCTTCATGAGGCATGTCCGCACCTTGATCAAACCGGGCGGTGCCCTTTTTGTCGCGGTCCCCAGCCTAGACAGCCTTTCCGCCCGCCTGATGGGGCGGCATTGGATGGAATACAAACACGAACACCTGTTCTATTTCAACCGCCAAACCATCCAACGGCTGATCACAGATTGTGGGTTTGAGGACCTGACCGTTACTCCAGGAAAGAAAGTCCTAAGCCTTGGCTACATCATCGGTCATTTTGAAAAATTTCCAGTCCCAATCCTGACCCCCCTTATGAAGGTCGTTGGCTGGATTTTGCCCGAATCAACTTTGGCAGCACCGTTACGCGTTGTTGCCTCTGGCATCAATGTCATGGCCCGTGCGCCTAAAGATGAATAGCTTTTTAAAATCCCTAGAACGCCCCGCCGTCGTGTACGGATTGATTGTGCTTTTGGCGGTTGCCTACCTAACGGCCCGCATGACCCTGTTCAGCGGTCTTAGCGATGACGAAACCGAAAAGGTGTTGTTTGCCATGTCCGGCAAAAGTGTAGGCTTAGTGCTCGCTTTAAAATACGTCATTTTAAGTTTAATCTACGTCATCCTTTATCAGGCCGCCCAAGCCAGCCTCAGTTGGTTTATCGCCGCTTTGGTTTTTTCATCTCGTAGCATACTACTTTCAACTACAGCCACAGCCTGCTCAATGCCTTGCTGGTCATCTTGGCCTACAGCGCCATCGTTAAGGTATTGAAGACAATCGATAGCGCGGATCCTTAGTCCTGGGCTTGGTGGTGTGGATACCCAAGGATCAAAGAGGCCCCGATACGGAGGCCGTTCTAAAATGGGCGGATCGAGATTTGAACGTGCAAATTCCAACCGACACGCCCGTGACCCGTTTGACGTTCCCGTTATATAGGGCGCCTGGTAAGTCGGTCCTGATTGACTACATACTTGTACCGGTTGGTTCCGGTGCCTGCCAATAAGTCTAAAGCTGAAACAGACCCTTTGCCTGCAAGGTGGCGACGATTTGTTCGGCAGCTTGTTCTGGGCTCACCTTGTCACCATCAATGTGAATATCGGCACGTTCGGGGGCTTCATATGCGGAATCGATACCCGTGAAGTTCTTGATTTCTCCGGCCCGTGCTTTGGCGTACAGACCTTTGACATCGCGGCGTTCGCATTCTTCTAAGGACGTATCGACAAACACTTCGATGAATTCATCGGCCTCGACCATTTCGCGTGCCATGCGGCGTTCGGATATGAACGGCGAAATAAACGATACCAAGGTGATCAAACCAGAATCCAACATCAACCGTGCCGTTTCACCAACCCGGCGAATGTTTTCAACTCGGTCAGCATCGGTAAAGCCTAAGTCTCGGTTCAGGCCATGACGAACGTTATCGCCATCTAAGGTGTAAGTATGGCGGCCCATGAAGTGCAGCTTTTTTTCCACCAAGTTAGCAATGGTCGATTTACCAGATCCGGATAGGCCCGTGAACCACAAGATAACTGGCTTTTGTCCTTTAAGGTCGGCCCGCGCTTCTTTGTGAATGTCTAACGCTTGCCAATGAATGTTAGTCGCCCGGCGCAGGGCAAAGTCGATCATCCCTGCCCCCACCGTGGCATTGGTGAAGCGGTCGATCAAAATAAAATTGCCGGTCCGTGGGTTATCCAAATAGCTATCAAACGGCAACGAACGATCCAGCGAGAAGTTACAGATGCCGACTTCGTTGAGTTCCAAAGTCTTGCCCGCCACATGTTCCAAGGTGTTGACGTTGACTTTGCATTTCAGATCACTAACTTGCGCCGACACCGTCGAGGTACCGATTTTCATCAGGTAATTCCGACTGGGCAACAACGGTTCGTCGTGCATCCAGATCAGTTTTGCTTCGAACTGGTCGGTGCAATCAGGGCGGTTTTGCGCATCGGCCAGCATATCGCCACGGCTGATGTCAATTTCATCTTCTAAGGTCAAGGTTACGGCTTGGCCCGGACCAGCACGTTCCAGATCGCCATCAAAGGTTACGATGCGGGCGACTTTTGACGTTTGCCCCGAAGCCGATACGACAATTTCATCGCCTGGCTTGACCGTGCCTGAAGAAATGGTGCCCGAAAAACCACGGAAATCTAGGTTCGGACGGTTCACCCACTGCACCGCCATGCGAAATGGCTTGTCGGCGGCGCTGGAAATGACTTCGACGGTTTCCAAGTGTTCGATCAAGGTGGGGCCGGCATACCAATCGGTATTGCCCTCTGACTTGATCAGGTTTTCACCTTTCAATGCCGACATGGGGATGGCTGTAATGTCTTCAAACCCTAAGTCTTTGGCGAACAATTCATAGTCAGACTTGATGGCTTCAAACGTGTCTTGATCATAATCGACCAAGTCCATTTTATTCACTGCCAACACGACCTTTTTGATGCCGACCAGCGACACGATATAACTGTGGCGGCGGGTCTGGGTCAAAAGGCCTTTGCGCGCATCGACCAAGATTACGGCAACGTCGGCGTTCGACGCCCCGGTCGCCATGTTGCGGGTGTATTGTTCGTGGCCCGGCGTATCGGCAACAATGAATTTACGTTTGTCGGTGGCAAAGAACCGATAGGCCACGTCGATAGTGATGCCTTGTTCTTGTTCGGCTTGCAATCCATCCAACAACAGCGCGAAATCAATGTCGTCGCCTTGCGTGCCGGTCCGTTTGGAATCACTTTCCAAAGACGCCAACTGGTCTTCAAAAATCAGCTTTGAATCCCAGAGCAAACGGCCAATCAGCGTGCTTTTGCCGTCATCAACAGAACCGCACGTAATAAAGCGCAGCATGTCTTTTTCTTCCTGGGTTTTTAAATACGCCAGAATGTCGGCACTGATCAGATCTTCTTGATGTTGTCCGGGCATTAGAAATACCCCTCTTGTTTTTTCTTTTCCATGGAACCGCTCTGGTCGCTGTCGATCATCCGACCTTGGCGTTCCGAGGTGCGGGTCAGCAACATTTCTTGAATGATGTCGGGCAAGGTATTGGCGGTGGATTCAACGGCTCCGGTCAATGGGTAACAGCCCAAGGTGCGAAAGCGTACAGATTTCATTTCGGGGACTTCACCGGGATTGAGCGGCATACGGTCATCATCAACCATAATCAAAACGCCATCGCGTTCCACCACGGGGCGAACGGCTGCGTAATACAACGGTACAATGGGAATGCTTTCTAAGTGGATATATTGCCACACATCTAATTCGGTCCAATTTGAAATGGGAAAGGCCCGGATGCTTTCGCCTTTTTTGTGGCGCGCGTTGTAGAGATTCCAAAGTTCGGGGCGCTGATTTTTCGGGTCCCAACGGTGGTTTTCGCTACGGAAGGAAAAAATCCGTTCCTTGGCCCGCGACTTTTCTTCATCACGTCTGGCCCCACCAAAGGCCGCATCGAAACCATATTTGTCCAACGCTTGCTTCAAACCTTCGGTTTTCATCACATCGGTATATAGGGCCGAGCCATGGGTGAAGGGATTAACGTTTTTTTCAATGCCCTCTGCATTTTGATGCACCAACAAATCAAAGCCGTAGTCTTTGGCGATCTGATCGCGAAACGCGATCATCTCTTTGAATTTCCAGGTGGTATCTACATGCATCAAAGGAAATGGAGGCACGGACGGAAAGAACGCCTTACGCGCCAAATGCAGCATCACCGCTGAATCTTTGCCAACGGAATAGAGCATCACCGGGTTATCAAACTCGGCAACGACTTCGCGCATAATATAAATGCTTTCCGCTTCTAATTGGCGCAAATGGGTCAAACGATCAGGCGTCATGGCTTCTCTTCAATTCTACGAAAACTAAGGTCTAGCCTACACTTAATGTACGATACCCACATTGGCAATAGGTATTAGTCATTTAATGTGTGTTATTTATATTTAATACACATATTAAAAATGTTAATAGTGGCCTGAACGACTGAAACTTGAAGTCTTTAAGCGCTGGCATCATCTTCTAGGGCTGCGCACAGCATGTGCCCCAAGGTGATGTGCATTTCTTGAATGCGGGCGGTCTCGTCATTCGGAATGATGAGACAAAGATCACAGTGTTGATCTAAGGTCCCGCCATCGCGTCCACCAAGACCAACGGTCACGGCCCCAATGGCACGTGCGGTTTGCAAAGCCTTCAATACATTCTCACTGGTGCCAGATGTGGAAATACCAACCACCACATCCTTGTCCGTACACACCGCTTCCACTTGGCGGGCAAAGACTTCACTAAAGCCAAAATCGTTACTGATTGCGGTTAAGGCTGAGGTGTCGGTGGTCAAAGCCATGGCGCGGATCGCCGGACGTTCTTTAACAAAGCGCACGGTTAATTCGGTCGCTAAGTGCTGAGCATCGGAAGCGCTGCCGCCATTGCCAAAGAACAGAATTTTACCGCCGTTTTTCAAACTGGCACGGCACAGCTCAACCCACTGAACGAAACCCTCTTGCAAACCCGCCCGCGTCGCGCGCGCAGCTTCTTCATGACGATCAAAGGTTTCTGAAAATAATGCCCTTAAGTCCATAACAAATCACTTTTCCCTGCGGTTCAATATCCCCCAACATAAAACAAAAACAAAGCCTGGGAAAGCAACAAAGGCCTTAACCGTTTCCAGCTAAGGCCTTGATATGGTGGTGGGCCGTGTAGGGCTCGAACCTACGACCTAGTGATTAAGAGTCACCCGCTCTACCAACTGAGCTAACGGCCCCCGATTGTGAGGATTGGGATGATATAGAGCGAAGCCCCCTTGGGTGCAAGCTGATTTGGCTTACTACATCTCATCGCCGCCATCACGTCGGCCGATGGTGACGTCTCTGTGGATGTGTACGCACAGCAACAAACCGAAGCCGAACAGGATGGTGAGCATGGCGGTGCCGCCGTAGCTGACCAATGGTAAGGGCACGCCGACCACCGGAATGAGGCCCATCACCATGGCGATATTGATAAAGATGTAGAGAAAGAATGTCACCGTCACGCCGATACCGACCAAACGGCCAAAGTGGTTGCGCGACGATAAGGATATCGCCAATCCATAGACCAACAACAAGACATACAGCGAGATCAAAACCAAGCCGCCGACCAAGCCCAATTCTTCGGCCAACATGGTGAAGATAAAATCGGTTTGTTTTTCTGGCAAAAAGTTCAGGTGGCTTTGCGTTCCCAGCATGAAGCCTTTGCCGAACAGCCCACCTGATCCCAAAGCAATTTTGGACTGAATAATGTGATAGCCCGAACCCAAGGTATCGGATTCTGGATTGATAAAGGTCAAGATACGTTGCTTTTGATAGTCACGCAGCAACGTAAACCACGCCACCGGGGCGCTGATGAGGCCAAGAACACCCAGCACGCCAAACTTCCACATGCGAACACCGGCGGCAAAGAACATGGCCAAACTGGCAAGGCCGATCATCAAGGTGGTGCCCAAATCGGGCTGGCGTAAAATCAGAACAGCCGGAGCCGCCACCATCAGAATGGGGGGAAACAAATAGGTCACGCGGCCAACGTCTTCGATGCTGCCACCGTGAAAATAGCGGGCTAAGGCGATCACGAGTGCGGCCTTCATAAATTCTGATGGCTGCACATTAAAGATGCCAAAGCTGATCCAGCGTTGCGCCCCCATGCCAACAAAGCCAGCGACTTCGACCGCCACCAACATCACCAGCATGATAAAATAAAACGCATAGGCATAGCGCAACCACAACCGAATATCGGTCAGCGCAACCACGATCATGGCAAACAGACCAATACCGAACCGCACCATTTGCCGCGACGCCCAGGGTTCAAAGTTGCCCCCGGCGGCGCTGTACAACATGGCAAAGCCAATACAAGCGGTCAAAACCAGCAACACCACAAACAACCAGTGCAAGTGCAGCAGTTTTTGCCCAATCGACATTTTGGATTGGAACATGAGGCCGTCAGACTGAATCACCTTAGGCCTCCCGATCAGAAGTATTGGCCGCTAAAGGCACCAAGCGCTGCACTTCTTCAAGAATATCACGGGCAATGGGGGCCGCTGTACTGGACCCACCGCCGCCATGTTCGACCACAATACTGACGGCAAAACGCGGCTTATCAAGGGGGGCAAAGCCAACAAATATGGCATGATCGCGTTCTTTCCACGGTAATTCGGAATTTTTCAAAACCCGTGTTTCGCGTTCGGCTTTTGTAATACGACGAACCTGAACGGTCCCTGTTTTTCCCGCCATGCGTTGCGTGTTCTCTTTAATCCGTGAACGAAAGGCTGTGCCGTGTGGCGAATTAACCACCCGTTCCATGCCACCCAGAACCAGTGCAAGGTGATCGGGAATAAGGCCAAGGGAGTCGTATTGGGTTGGGGGATAAGGCGTAACTCCGTCTTCGGTCACCACATCTTTGGTCATGCGTGGGGTCACGGCACGCCCACCATTGGCGAGACGGGCCGTCATAATGGCCAACTGTAACGGCGTGGTGAGAATGTAGCCCTGACCAATGCCTGCAATCAGCGTTTCGCCCAATTGCCAAGAAGAACCAATAGCTTTCTTCTTCCATTTATTGCTTGGGACCAGTCCTGATTTTTCTCCGGGTAAATCAAGACCCAAGGACGCACCCAGACCTAATCGCCGGGCCATAGCGCCAATGCGTTCAATGCCGGTACGTCGTGCCACTTCGTAAAAAAACACATCGCACGATTGTTCCAATGATGTTTGCAAATCAACAGAACCGTGGCCGCCGTGTTTCCAACAGTGGAATGTGGAATTTCCCAGTTTGATTTTGCCGTTACAAAACACATGCGTATCTGAGGTGATGACACCCTTTTCCAAACCCGCCAGCGCCACCGCCATTTTAAAAGTTGAGCCCGGCGCGTATTGACCGGCAATGGCTTTGTTGGTGAGCGGAGATTTTGGATTGCTGACCAAAGACTCCCACTCTGCCTGACTGAGCCCAGTGTTAAAATCGTTAGGATCAAAAGAGGGCGTCGAGACCAAAGATAACACTTCACCAGTGTTTACATCAACAACCACCGCCGCTGCACTTTCGTCGCCCAAACGGTCCATGACAAAACGCTGTAATTGTAAATCAACGGTCAGACGAACCTCGGCACCGGGCTGGCCTTCTTGGCGGTCCAGTTCACGGATCACGCGGCCCAATGCGTTCACTTCGACCTGTGACGAACCTCCGGCACCGCGCAAAGCCATGTCGTACACACGTTCTACGCCCGCCTTGCCAATGCGAAAACCGGGAAGCTCTAACAACGGATCACCCGTGAGTTCCTTTTCCGACACCGCCGCTACATAGCCAAGCACATGTGCCGTTTCGGGACCAAAGGTATAATGACGGCTTTGCCCGACATCGATCAGAACGCCGGGTAAATCGGGTGTATTCACTTCAATGCGAGCAACATCTGACCAGTCTAAATTTTCCCGCACCGTAATGGGAACAAAGGCACGCTTGCGTTTAACCTCGCGCAAAATTCGTCGCCGTTCACCCGCACTTAATGGCACGATCAGCGACAACAAACTCAAGGTTCGCTCGACATCACCAGCTTGTTCGGGAACAATCACCACACGGTAATTTTGTTGGTTATCCGCCATGGCGGCACCAACACGGTCAACAATGGGGCCGCGCGGCGGAGCCAGAAGACGAAAGTTAATGCGGTTTTCGTCCGCCAAAGTCTTATAACGCTCAGCTTCGATCACTTGCAGGTAATACATGCGCCCCACCAGCGCAGACATCAAAACACCTTGTCCCGCACCCAGCATCAAAGCCCGGCGAGAAAAGAGTTTGTGACGTTCTGAATCCCTATGCATGTGCCCTCACCTTAAGGCTAGACTTGTGCCAAAATGGTACGTTGCCAACGCACCAATAGCACCGCCAACAGAGGGAACATCCCCACCGTCACCAGATACTGAATAAAAGCCGCCTCGACCGAGGAAAAGGCAGCGAAGACCATAGCGTTTAACGCCCAAATCATGGTGACGGCCCCCGCCGCAACCATCGAAAATCCAAGCCAGATAATGAGAAATGACTTACCTTGAAAAAATACCTGCTGGCTCATCACCGCCATGTGTACACTGACAAACACAGCCGCATTTACGCCAAACGGCATTCCCGACAACGCATCTTGAAGAAGGCCTGCAAAAAACACAGCCGAAGCCGGCAATAAATCTGGGCGATAGATGGTCCAATGATAGACCGCCATCAAAGGCAAAATCGGGGCAATTTCGGCAAACCCTGGAATGTGCAAAGGCACTTGGCCTAACACCACCAACACCAAGGTCAACAAGAAGGGCGTCAGGCTTCGCGCGACCATATCCATGCGCTGCCAGAAAATCGATTTCATCGCGCTGCACCCGCTCCTTCGGCGGCAGAGGTCGCATCCAAAATGCCTTGAAGACCATAATCAACAATACGCACATATTCCAAACGGTCCCGGTGAACGTAAGGCTTCACCGCAATAGTGCCATCTGCGGATGGCAAAATAATGCCAACAGGAATACCCGGCGGGAAAGCCCCACCATGGCCAGACGTCACGATGCGATCACCTGGGTTCACAGCCGCACCCGGTGGCAAGTGAATTAAACGAGGACGCTCGGTGTTATCACCTGCCAAAACGGCGCGGATACGGGTGGCTTCTATCACCACTGGAATGCGAGAATTCAAATCGGTAATCAGCAAAACCCGGACAGAGCGCGAGCCGACACCATGAACCCTGCCCACCAGACCTTTGCCCGCAATCACCGCTTGCCCCTTGCTCACACCTTCCCGCTTGCCCGCATTAACCAAAACGGAATGCACAAAGGCCCCCCCGGTATCAGCGATCACGCGGCCTGTAACGAAGCCAGGCTCGGCCCCCGGGGCAAAATTCAACAGAGATTTAAGTTGGATGTTTTCAGATGATAATTTGCGGGCAGCGGACTGCCATTGCAAAAGACGTTGGTTTTCAATCTTGATCTGCGCGTTTTCTTCCCGCAATTGACCCAAGGCCGTTGCTTCTTCAACCACGCGGTCGAAACTGGCCATGGGCCGCGACAAAACGTCTAGGATCGGCGCCACGCCATCAATGACATGAGCTCGCACGCGTTCCATCACCATCACATCGGCTTTGCCCAAAAGCATCAAGGCGAACGCCGCCAACAGCAGACCAATGTAGCCAAAACGGTTCACCAACCCCGAGCCTTGCTGAGGTAGACCATGTAAACTTTGATGTTTGCGGTTCTTCACGGCGGGTTTTTCCCGATATCAACACGAAAACTCAAGCCTTCTTCATCTTATGACAAAGAATTGCCGAGAGCACTCTACAGTAATATTCTTAATATAGTGTAGATGCATACAAAACAGCAACACCCGTGCGATTCCTCACACGGGTGTTGAATAATTATGTCTTAAAAACAAATTTAGTACATTGTTGTTAAGACGTTACGCAGGACTTTCATTTCTTCCAAAGCACGCCCGGTGCCCATAACCACACACGACAACGGATCGTCGGCAATGGAAACGGGCAAACCTGTGGCATGGCGCAGAACATGATCGATGTTGCCAAGCAATCCGCCACCACCGGTGAGTACGATCCCTTTATCAACGATATCTGCGGCCAGCTCAGGTGCGGTATGTTCCAACGCAACCTTTACAGCCTCAATGATAGCGCCAACAGGTTCGGCTAAGCTTTCGGCAATTTGGCGTTCGGAAATGACAATTTCCTTCGGCACGCCATTCATCAGATCGCGGCCTTTGATGTCCATGGTCCGGCCTTCGCCTTCTTCTGGCGGGCAAGCAGATCCGATGGTTTCTTTAATGCGAGCAGCGGACGCTTCGCCAACTAACAGATTATGATTGCGACGGATATAAGCGATGATTGCTTCATCCATTTTATCACCACCAACACGGACCGAACGGGCATACACGATGCCACCCAACGACAACACCGCAACTTCCGTGGTGCCGCCACCGATATCAACAACCATCGACCCGGTGGGTTCAGTAACAGGCAAGCCCGCACCGATTGCCGCTGCCATTGGCTCTTCGATCAAAAACACTTTACGCGCCCCGGCACTTTCAGCGCTTTCTTGAATAGCACGGCGTTCCACGGCGGTCGAACCCGACGGCACGCAAACGACGACCAGGGGACTGGCGAAGGAACGACGGTTATGAACTTTGCGAATGAAATACTTGATCATCTCTTCGGCAACTTCAAAGTCAGCGATCACGCCGTCGCGCAAGGGGCGAATGGCATGAATGTCACCCGGCGTACGACCGAGCATTTGCTTGGCCTCGTTACCCACCGCCAGGACTTGCTTTTTGCCCTTAAACTCGGTGATTGCGACCACCGAAGGTTCATTTAAAACGATGCCCTTGCCTTTGACGTAGACAAGGGTGTTTGCGGTACCAAGATCAATGGCCATATCGGCCGAGAGAAACCCGAAGAGAGACGAAAGCATTGCTTGCTTAACCCCAAGAAAAAATTTGTTTGTTTCGTTTT
>Ga0316204_10001602_pt1 | contig 59307 bp, 54 predicted proteins | sample 6monrhotite_MG_2_FD_205661 | JGI IMG/M metagenome (GOLD analysis project Ga0316204, IMG submission 205661) | Microbial mat bacterial communities from mineral coupon in-situ incubated in ocean water Damariscotta River, Maine, United States -... | ecosystem: Environmental > Aquatic > Marine >...
CAATTTATTCATACTTCTTGATTATAGATTTATACTTTTCTAAGCCTTTTCCAAATATAGCTAAAGATAAAGCAAGAAAAAATAACTTTATATGAATAGGGATAAATCTCTTGTCTATGCTAAGCGATGCTTTAACTAAATGAGAAACACACATCCAGTAGTGTTTCTTTTGAAGTGCATTCTTAATTGCCTTATAATACAAATATAACGTTGCTTCCTTATGATCTTTGTACGTATTATGAATGTTGTATCTTACTTTTATTTCATCATTAGTCTCTTTCCTTCTTCCCCTATTATAGAGACCTGTAATGGAGTCTTGATGTTCTCTTATTTTGATTGAAATATCATCTAATAAAATTCCATTGGGTTCATCTTGAATAAAAATACGAGATATAAAATCCAATTCTTGTGCTCTGGTCAGGTTTTCATTAAATTTTTTCTGAACAACTACATCTCTTTTCCATAGAACCATGGGTGTATTGATTGGAATATCGCCACATAGATAATCAGCAATTAACCCTCTTTTTACTTCAAAATTTGGAACTCCTATATTATCATTTTGTTCATTAAATGTACTAAACTTACAAGCAATAAAATCATATTCATTTTGAAAAGCATTTAGTTTTGATGCTAGCATTTTTGGTAGCATTAGATCATCACTATCGAACCATTGAATGTATGTTCCTTTAGATTTTGAAAAGCCATAATTACGACAAGAGTTTGCTCCTTTTTTTAAATGATCTGGTCTTTTGAACACTTGTATTCTATGATCTTCTCTTGCGTATGCTTCCGCCACCTCAAGGCTTTTGTCCGTAGAATGATCATCAATAAGTATGCATTCCCACTGCTCAAAACTCTGAACTAATATAGAATCTAGCGTTTCAGTAACAAGTACTTCTCTATTGTACAGTGGAATAATTATGGATACGATAACTTCCTTCATCTTGAATAAATAATCGCATTAACAGTATCCATATGCACTTTTCTAGCATATTTTTCTAAGGTTCTTTTTCTACCATTTAATCCCATTAACTTTGCTTTAACGAGATGGTCCAGTAAGAACTCAATTTTGCTTGCCATGTCTGCCTCATCATGTTCTGATACCAAGAAACCAGTTTCATTATTTACGATTACATCTTTAATACCTTCATGCAATGTAGAAACAACCGGAATTGCTGCTGCTTGTGCTTCCAATATACTTACCGGTGTTCCTTCCGAATCTCCATTCTTGGCAACAACAGAATGTTGCACATATACAGAACATGTGGCCATTAAAGCACGTATCTCGTCTCTGTTCTTAACTCCTAATAAGAAGATGTTCTCTTGCATACTCAATTCGTCTATTAATTGTACACAAGCTTCAAACATTGGTCCTTGTCCAATCATATACAATTTAGCATCTGGATGTTTCTTGACCACCTTAGCAAATGCTTTGATAGACACATTTGGTGCTTTTTTCTCGACAAACCTGCCGATAGATATTAGTTTTTTTTCAGAAAAATCAGGTTCCAAATCGAAAAAAGTGTCATCTGGAGCACAAGGAGAAACTTCAATTTTTTCTTCTTCACAACCTAAAGAAATCAGCTTTTGCTTCATTGAAAATGAAACAGCTATTATCTTCTTACTATATAAAAACAAATCCCGATACTGCACTTTATTCTTTTCTACGATTTCATAGATGTGGATATCGTATCCATGAAATATAGGGATCAAAGGTAGTTCCGCTCTCTTGCACACCTTCAATATTCTTGCAGCTGTAGTACCATATTCAGCAACAACTATATCGATATTTTGCTTTTTAAATGATTGATAAAGAGTATATTCTTTATAGGATAATAGTAAATTGGAAAATTTACTTAAAAACTTATAGCGTATTTTCAGCAGTAAAGAACCTAATTTACCCTTTATATCATTCTGAGTCGGTAATTCACCGCCAAAATAGTAAAGAACATTTCCATAAATTCCTTTTCTATGCATTTGAATAAAGGTTTCCGAATATGCTTCTTTACTAGGAGATATTAGCGCTATGTTCTTTTCAGTATTCACATATCTTTCTTTACATAACCATACAAGCCAGTTATCATAGTGTTGTCATTAAATTCCTTGGGGGGTCTGTCTTTCTTTATTAATTTCCTGATAATCCATAAGAAGAAAGGTTTTAAATACCTAGATTTTTTCTTGGGAACATACCTATTTACCCATAACCCCAACATCGTTGCTAAACTTGCATTCCAACCTCCTAGTGCAAATATTTCCGCATCATTTTTGTTAAACTCTTTAAAAACTGTTCTCAATGCAAAAGGGGTGTATCTAAAATTATCGTGCGGTGCCTCATGTAATGGCCATAAATATGGTACCGTAAAAAAGAAGTAGCCTCCAGGCTTTAACACCCTTAAACTTTCTTTAAGATAATTCCTAAAGTCAAAACAATGTTCTAATACTTCTGTAGACAAAATGCAATCGAATGAATTATCTTCAAATGGCATAGTATTGCCATCCCACGTATAATCCGACTTTATTTCCTTATCATACTCCAAAGAATTCTCAATATCCAACCCTATATATTCCTTAACCTCGCTCTTGGAGCATATATAACCTCTGTATGGCATTTTTCCACAACCTGCATCCAATAGTCTACCTGAAAACAGATGCATATTGTCCTGTATACACTTAAAAATAGAAGTGCGAATAAAATAGTTATCTAAGTTATCTTTTGTTAACTTATTGATGATAAAGCTTTCGTCCATTCTTACATCTTTACTCCTATTCTTCCCGTATAATCGATACGTGCTAAAAATATATTAATGTTATTTTTATTAAAATACTCATCCACAGCCTTTTTACATCCTTCCCAATGTCCATAATCATCAATAATTATGATACCTCCTGACACCAATTTTGGAAATAAAAATTCTAATTCATGCTTCGTGGACTCATACCAGTCCGTGTCCAATCGTAATAAAGCAATTTTATCTGGTAGCGTATCTTTTGATATCGTGTCTTCTACTTTTCCTTTTACATAATGTACATTCTCGCTAGTATAACCAATAGTGGCAATATTTTCTTTTACTTCATCTAACGAAGAGTAATAAATTATTTTATCCCAACCATCTTTATCATCATTGTAAGCATTTAAAGCAGATTCGCCTCTAATAGATTTATCTTCAGCAGTTGGTTCTGACATCCCTTCAAAAGTATCATATAAATATACTTCTCGGTCTTCAACTTTCAAATTTTTTAATGTTCTCAAAATAGCCATCATGCTTCCACCTTTCCAAACACCACACTCTATAATGACTCCTTCAATATTGTGTTTAACAATATGTTTGGTAGCATTCACCAAACTTATTATTCTATCTGGTCCTGTTGAGGTGAAAGGAGTAACTTCAGAAACTATGGCATGCTCTTCACTAGTAAAATCCGCATTAGTATTTATTTGCGGCTTTACATTTTCTTCTTTTATTAAAGATTTGATCGTTTTCTTTACTTTTTTGAACATGTATTTTATAAACTCTTATTAATATCCCATTTATACTTCTCCAGATATTTCGCTGCCCCTGAAGACCATTGATAGTCATTTCTTGCTTTTTTCATCATTTCAACTCTAAAGCTACAAGAAGTATCAATATAGTCAAAACGTTCTTTAGATTTTGAATCTGAAAGATACGTTCTAATGGAATAATTCCCCATATACAACAACGGATTATCCATTATGCAATTAAATGTAAAAACACCCGCTGATCTCTTTGCTTTTGTATCTGAGTCAAAATTCCATATATGTGTTATTGGATTTAAAAATTCATCCAATATTTGAAAAGATATCGCCAAATTTTCTATCTCTTCTGGGATATTGACATCATATGAAACCTCTAAAGTCTTTCCAAATTCATGAATGAAATTAGGTAAACTAGTGGTCACTCTTGCACCAACTATCTGAGGTTTTATATTATGGGCCTCAACTTCATAATCATTAATATTCGATGCGTCAGATAAATATGTCTTTATCCCTAAATCCGTTTCTCCATAGTATTGAAGCATTCCATCCTTTAAAATACAAACTTTTTCTGTTATCGTAGAAATAGCATTCATATCATGACTTACAAAAAGAACAGTTCTACCCTCTCCTTTTGAAATTGACTTCATTTTGCCAATGGCTTTCTTTTGAAATTCGGCATCGCCTACTGCCAAAACTTCATCGACCACTAAAATATCCGGTTCTAAATGTGCTGCTACAGCAAACGCTAAGCGCACTTTCATTCCGCTTGAATAACGTTTTACTGGTGTATCTATATATCGCTCGCAGCCAGAAAATGAAATGATCTCAGTCAATTTACTCGTAATTTCTTTCTTAGTCATTCCTAGAATGGCACCATTTAAATAGATATTTTCTCTACCCGTCATTTCTGGATGAAAGCCAGTTCCTACTTCTAACAAAGAAGCAATTTTTCCTTTTGATTTGATGGCACCTAAAGATGGACTTGTAATTTGGGAAAGGATTTTAAGGAGTGTTGATTTTCCTGCTCCATTTTTCCCAATAATACCCAATACTTCTCCTCTTTTCACTTCAAATGAGACATCCTTTAGGGCCCAAACATATTCAGAACTCCCCTTAGTATCTCGTGCATTTTGATCGCCTATTTTTAAATACGGATCTTCTTTCCCCCTTATTGATGCCCACCATCTATTAATGTCATGACTCAGGGTACCTGTACCTCTAAGTCCTAACCTATATTGTTTAGAAACGTTGTCGACCTTTAAAATTACTTCGTCTCTCATTTAAATTGTATCAATAAATGTCTTTTCAGTTCTGTTGAATACTACAATACCCAAAAATAGAATACTGATTGATACAACACCCGTATAAATAAGCCCTTCAATATTTACTTCCCCAAAATCCAATAGTAATAAACGACTAGATTCTATTAGATATGCTAATGGATTATATGTCACTAACCACGAATAATCTGATATGTTCTCTTTAATAATGGCTATCGGATACATGACAGCCGACATATACATTAAAAGCTGAATACCAAAAGAGACCAAAAATGTAAGATCTCTATACTTGGTTACCATGGATGATATAACCATTCCTAGACCTAGTCCTAATACTCCCATGCATATGACTAGTAGTGGATAAAGTAGCAAATAACTATTGGGAGCAATAACAGCACCTTTTAGAACATAATAGATATAAAACGCTATAAAAATCCCAAATTGAATCGCATACTTAAGTAAATTGGAAATTACCAAAGACAGCGGTATGATAATTCTAGGGAAATATACCTTTCCAAAAATAGCTTCATTCTTTTTAAACGTATCCGATGTAGCTGTGAGGCATTCTTTAAAATAATTCCAAATGGTTATCCCTGCTAAATTGAAAAGAAATGGAGGTATTCCTCCGGTTTCAATTCCTGCAATTTTATTAAAAATAATAGTAAATATAACAGAAGTAAACAATGGCTGAATTACATACCAAAGTGGCCCCAGTATCGTTTGTTTATACAAAGTTATTACATCCCTTCTGACAAAAAGCATCAGCAGGTCACGGTAGCGCCATACCTCTTTCAATTTTAAATCAAGTAATCCGGATTTGGGGGTAATCTCGAAAAGCCATTTTTCACTCTTCATTTATAAATCATTGAGTAACAAATATACTTTTTTTTAAGAAAAATTAACATTTTGAATCAAGTTTTATATCCGTTACATTTACACCTTTCAATAACAAAAACTATGAATACAAAACTTATCGAATGCGTTCCTAACATTAGTGAAGGAAGGGATATTACAAAAATCAATGCGATAGCAAATGTGGTTACTACTGTAGAAGGGGTTCAGCTATTAGATATAGATGCTGGTAAAGCTACAAATAGAACAGTAATTACGTTCGTGGGAGAACCTCAAAAAGTGATAGAGGCAGCTTTTTTGTTAATTAAGAAAGCGTCAGTGTTAATAGATATGAGTAAGCATACAGGAGAGCATCCAAGGTTTGGAGCTGTAGATGTATGCCCTTTAATCCCCATTGCAAATATAAGTATGGAAGAAACTGCTTCTTTTGCTCATAAATTGGGTAAGAGAGTCGGAGATGAACTTGGAATAAGTGGTTATTTCTACGAAAATGCTGCGACCAGTGAAGACAGAAAGAATTTGGCAACCGTTCGGTCTGGAGAATACGAAGGTTTGAAAGAAAAACTCTCTAATCCAAAATGGAAAACAGATTTTGGTCCTTCAGCGTATAGTGATAGGGTGGCTAATTATGGCGTAACTGCTATATCTGCACGTGATTTTTTAATTGCATATAATATCAATTTAAATACAACTTCTACTAGACGTGCCAATGCTATTGCTTTTGATATTCGCGAAGCAGGTCGAGTAAAGAGAGATGGAAATCCGATTACAGGAAAAAAAATCTTAGATAAAAATGGAGAACCGGTCAGAGTTCCAGGAAAGCTAAAAGCGGTAAAAGGAATTGGGTGGTATATTGAAGAGTATGGAATTGCACAGATTTCATATAACCTAACTAACATAAGTATTACCTCTATGCATGAAGCCTTTGATGAAACGGTAAAAGTGGCTACTGCTAGAGGTTTACGAGTAACAGGGTCTGAACTAGTTGGTTTAGTCCCATTACAAGCTATGTTGGATGCTGCAGATTTCTTTTTAATCAAGCAACAGAGGTCTATAGGTATAAGCGAATCTGAAAAGATTAAGATTGCTGTAAAATCATTAGGGTTGGATGATCTTAAACCTTTTAACCCAAATGAAAGAATTATAGAGTACGTGATGCATTCTAAAAGTGATAAAAAACTTGTTGATTTCACAGTGAAAGGTTTTGCAGAGGAAACAGCTTCTGAATCAATGGCACCAGGTGGCGGAAGTATTTCTGCTTATGTAGGAGCTTTAGGTGTTTCTTTAGGCACCATGGTAGCAAATCTTTCTGCGCATAAGGCAGGATGGGATGACAAGTGGGAGTTCTATTCTAAATGGGCAGAAAAAGGACAGCGCTATAAAAACGAACTGTTGTTTTTAGTAGATGAAGACACGAATGCTTTTAATAAAATTATTGAAGGTTTTAGAATGCCCAAGTCATCAGAAGAGGAAAAAGAAACCCGTAAGTTGGCTATTGAAGAGGCCACGAAGTATGCAACGGAAATTCCTTTCAAAGTAATGGAATCCACCTATAAATCTATGGAGGTTATGATGGTCATGGCTCAGGAAGGCATACAAAACTCCCTTTCCGATGCAGGTGTTGGCATCTTATGTGCCAGAACTGCGGTTGTTGGTGCATATTTTAATGTTCGAATTAACGCAAAGGATATTAAGGATAAAGGTTTCGTTAATGATATTCTTGCTAAATCTGAGAAAATTTACAAAGGAGCTTTAGCTTTGGAAAGTGAAATGATTTCACTTATAGACTCCAAAATTTAATTTCACAACAAACTTGATTAATTGATCAAGTTTTGTATATTTGCATAAGTACTTATATAATTTATAATGGATAAACTTTTAGAATTTAGAGAACTCGCCTTTGGCTCAAGAATGAAGAGACTTAGCGAAACGCTAATGAGAGATGTTAAACAAGTTTATAAAAGTTTATATTTAGACTTCGACCCTACACTATTCCCAGTATTCAAAACCATTAGCGATGAGAAGTCCATAAGCACAGGAGAAATCTCAGAATATTTACAAATCACACAACCAGCCGTTACTCAGTTCATAAATGCTTTAATGAAACGAGAACTAATCATTATTAAGCCAGATACCAAAGATAAACGGAAAAAGAATATTTCCCTTTCCGAAAAAGGATCTATGCTCGTTATGAAGTTAGAACCCATTTGGAACATCATGGAAGAAGAGTTGACCAAGTTTATTAGTCGACCTGATACTTCTCTTATGAATCACATTCGTCTCACAGAACAAAATCAAAGAGATAAATCGCTTTATAAAAGAATCATGGAACGAATAAGAAACTCCGTGGAGCTCGTAAACTATAGTCCGGAATACGCACAGGATTTTCTCAACTTAAATCTGGAATGGTTGGAAACACACTTTTATGTAGAAGCTCATGATACAGAGGTACTCGAGAACCCACAATCTTATATTTTAGATAATAATGGGTACATCTTTTTTGCACGCTTTAATGGGGAAATCGTTGGGACAGTAGCACTAATAAATGAAGATGAATGCTACGAGTTAAGTAAAATGGCAGTGTCTCCCAAGTATAGAGGAATGAAGATTGGGCAGCAACTTATGGATAAATGTATTGAGTTTTCTAAACAACAGGGATGGGGGAAAATTATGCTCTATTCTAACAGATCATTAACCCCTGCCATCAATTTGTACAGAAAAGTTGGTTTTTATGAAGTTCCCGTAGAAAACGAGGCGCTTTACGAAAGAGCAGATATTAAGATGATTTTATATCTATAAAAAAGAAGGGAAATTAATTTCCCTTCTTTTTTAATCAACCTTTAAAGGAGAAAAACTCCTCCTATATTAAAGCTCGAGGCTACATTGGTTCTTTTTAACATATCACTCTCTAAATAGTTCGTAATTCCAAATTGATTTTGAATGTCCAGCATTAGGTTAAAGTTTCTGGAAACTTCAAACTTATAACCTATCCCAGAAGAAATAGCTAGTTGAAATGATTTTATTCCATCATTTATTTTAACTCCATCATATTTAGCACTTGCTAATATTCCAGCGCTAAATCCAAAATTTAAATTCCATTTTCTAGTGCTTCCAAAATGCCAGTTAATGTTCAATGGTGCAGTAATGTAGTTAAGGTTTAATTTCCTCCCATTGGATTCTACTCCTTGGGTATCATAGTTTAAACCACTTCTCAGACTCCATCTATCATTAAGGTAATAATCTACATTAGCACCAAATCTAAAGGACGATTTAGGTTCTAGTAGTTCATTTAAGTGATCACCATTCAAAAAAGAACCCGTATACCCCATATATGGTATTAATTCTATTTCACCTGAATCTCTTTCTTGAGCACATAATTTTACGGTCGACATAATTGCAATGAATGCTAAGCATACTAATTTTTTCATATTAATTGATTTTGATTTCCCTACTCTTTTCTATAGGTTTTTCGGGTAACACCTTCTTTACTGTAAAAAAAGTGTTCGAATGAATAATCCATTACCCATTTAGAAATAAAAAAATTAAAAGAAAGAAATACTTTAAGAATAAGTATCTATAAAAAGCTTCGAATGGCTAGCTCATAACTTTGTAGCCCAAATCCAAAAATAACGCCTTTTGCATTTGCCGCTATATAACTAGTATGTCTAAAATCTTCCCTAGAATGTACATTAGAAATATGCACTTCTATCACAGGGGTTTCAATAGCTTTTACGGCATCACCTATCCCTACGGATGTGTGTGTGTATGCTGCAGCGTTAAGAATAATACCATCATAACTAAACCCCACTTCATGTAATTTATCAATCAGTTCTCCTTCTATGTTAGACTGATATGCTTCTAAATTTACATTAGGAAACTTTCTTTCTAAAGATTTCAAATAATCCTTAAAAGAGCCTGAACCATACACCTCAGGTTCTCGTTTTCCTAATAGATTTAAATTGGGTCCGTTAATAATAATTAACTTCATATTTGGTATTATTTTGCAGTAAATATCATATATTTTTTTATATTCGGCACTTATTAATTTAAAAAATATATTATGAAAAAAGTTTTATTACTGGCACTTGCCTTGTTTTCTTACTCAGCTATTAATGCACAATCAAACATCGTTAAAGTAAACCCTATTGGTCTCGCTTTTGGTGTGGCAAATGCTGGATATGAGTTTAAAACAAAAGAAAGTCAATCCACTACTATTTCTGCACTTTATTATAATATCTCGGATATTTCCGGAGTAGGAATCGGGGCTGAACATCGATTTTATTTTGATGGTGAAGCATTAAGAGGATGGCATGCAGGACCTAGTATTGGATATCTGAACTTAAAAGATGAGTTTGATACGAATGCAAATGCATTTAGTATTGGTGGAGAAGTTGGTCACCAATGGATATTTGATAGCAATATTAGTGTAGATGTTTTTGGAGGACTTGGTTTTATTGTTGGTGGTAGTGACCTTTCTGGTTTCAATAGTGCTGCTATCGGCATTGGAGTTTCCATTGGATATGCATGGTAAAAACGATAACAATTTATTATAATGGCCACCTCAAAAGGGTGGCTTTTTATTTTGTATATTTCTACACATGAACTGGCAATCTCTCATTAAAGAATATCTTACATTTTTGAATATAGAAAGAGGGTTGTCAAAAAATACCATTGATAGTTATAATAGGGATCTCAAAAAACTAATCCTTTACTTAAGAGAAAATGAGATAGAGATAAGTCCCATCAAAATTAACGATACAATCATTCAGGAGTTTATCTATGAGGTTGCAAAAAAAGTTAGCTCAAGAAGTCAGGCAAGGGTAATTTCAGGGCTCAGAAGTTTTTTTGATTATTTGGTTTTCGAAGATTATAGAAAAACCAACCCTACGGATTTATTGGAAATACCAAAAATTGGCCGAAAACTACCGGATACCTTATCGGATAAAAAAATTGGAGAATTAATTGCTGCAATTGACTTAAGTCACCCTCAGGGTGAACGAAATAGAACCATCTTAGAAACCATGTATGCTTGTGGATTGCGAGTAAGTGAAGTAATAAATTTGAAGTTGTCAGATTTATTCTTTAGCGAAGGGTTTATTAGAGTTTTAGGAAAGGGAAATAAACAACGATACGTTCCCATATATAGTAAAGCGCAGAAGTACATTGATTTTTATATTGAGCATATTAGACCTCATATACAAACTCAAAAAGGTTATGAAGACACTTTATTTTTAAATCGAAGAGGAAAAGGCTTAACGCGTCAAATGGTTTTTATAATCTTAAAGAATTTAGCTGTAAAAATTGATTTAGGCAAAAAAGTAAGCCCTCATACCCTGCGTCATTCTTTTGCTACTGAGTTATTGAAAAATGGTGCAGACCTTAGAGCTATACAGCAAATGTTAGGTCATGAAAGTATTACTACTACAGAAGTATATGTCCATTTGGATAGAAGTTACTTAAAGGATGTTGTAGAAAATTTTCATCCAAGAAAAAACCTCAAAGAGTAATCTTTGAGGTTTTATATTTAGATAAATCTTTAATTTTACTTGGCTACATTCACAGCTCTGGTTTCTCTAATCACGGTAACCTTCACCTGACCTGGATACGTCATATCATTCTGTATTTTTTGAGAAATACTAAAAGACAACTCCGCAGCTTTGGTATCGTTCACCTTTGTACTCTCTACCATTACTCTTAACTCTCTACCTGCTTGGATCGCATATGCCTTCTGAACACCTGTGAATCCAAAAGCAATATCTTCTAGATCTTTTAATCGTTGAATATAAGAATCTAACACCTGTCTTCTAGCTCCTGGTCTTGCTCCTGAAATTGCATCACATACTTGCACAATAGGTGCTATTAAACTCTTCATTTCAATTTCATCATGGTGCGCTCCAATAGCATTGCAAACATCTTTTTTCTCACCATATTTCTCTGCCCATTGCATTCCTAATAAAGCATGCGGTAACTCACTCTCCGTTTCAGGTACTTTACCGATGTCATGCAGCAATCCGGCTCTTTTCGCAAGTTTTGCATTTAAGCCGAGCTCTGACGCCATGATTCCACAAAGATTTGAGACTTCTCTCGAGTGCTGTAACAAGTTTTGACCATATGAAGAACGATATTTCATTCTACCAACTGTCTTTATAAGCTCTGGATGTAATCCATGAATACCAAGGTCGATTACGGTTCTTTTACCTACCTCAATAATCTCTTGTTCAATTTGCTTTTCGGTCTTTTTAACTATTTCTTCAATACGAGCTGGATGAATTCTTCCATCCGTCACTAATTTATGCATCGACAGTCTGGCGATTTCTCTTCTTACTGGGTCGAAGCACGATAGTATAATTGCTTCTGGTGTATCGTCTACAATAATTTCAACTCCTGTAGCAGATTCCAATGCTCTAATATTCCTTCCTTCTCTACCAATAATTCTTCCTTTTACATCATCCGATTCAAGGTTAAAAACAGAGACACAGTTTTCTACAGCTTGTTCTACTCCTACTCTTTGAATGGTATTTAATACTACCTTTCTTGCTTCTTGCTGCGCCGTCAATTTAGCTTCTTCTAATGTTTCTTGCACAAACCCCATCGCATCTGTCTTTGCTTCTTCTTTTAATGAAGTAACTAACTCTTTCTTAGCTTCATCCACAGAAAGCCCAGAAATTTGCTCTAACATGTCTACATGCCGTTTATGTAGCTTATCAACGTCATCCTCTTTCTTTTCTAAAAACTCTAATTTGTAATTGTAATCTGCTTCTTTTTGCTCTAAGGATCTATTAAGTTTTTTGTTTTTTTCTAATTCTGAATGTACCTGAGACTCTTTATCTCTAGCCTTTTTCTCAACATCAGCAATTTTCTTCTCTCTAGAAAGAATTACTTTCTCATGTTCAGATTTTAACTCAATAAATTTTTCTTTTGCCTGTAATATTTTATCCTTTTTTATTACCTCTGCTTCTACTTTAGCTTCTTTAATTAATGCATTTGCTTCCTTCTTTGTGCTATTTAATAATTTATTCGATTTAGATTTTTCAAGAAGTTTTGCGATAATAATTCCAATCGCTAAGCCTCCTATAACTCCCAATACAATGGGTACTATATCTTCCATAATTTTGATTTAGTGTATAAAAAAAGCCTACATCAGTTTGGCTTATATAAACTCCATTATGACATTTATAGGACTAACTAGCTGATCAAGGATCCATCTAAAATGGCTTGCTTTAACAACTACGACTCATCCTTCATAACAGATTAGTGTTGAGTTTATCAAACAGGTACTAATGTAGGCAGTGTATTATTATATTTTAAAGAACTTATTCTAAATGGGCATTAACTAATTTAGTTAATTCATTTATCTTATCTAACGCTTCCGAATTCTCAGATTGGTCGCTAAGTTTAGAGATTTCTAACTTAGATGCAAATTGTAATGCACACATTGCTAAAACATCTTGTTTGTCGCTTACGGCATAACTTTGCTCATACTTAGCTATTAATTGATTAATAGTGGCAGCGGCTTTACGCATTCCTTCTTCTTCCTGTGTGGTGTTCACACTCAAAGGATACGTTCTACCTGCAATCACTATATTAATTTTTAACTTAGTCAATATCTAAAGAACTTTATTATTCATGTAACTGAACAATGCATTTATCGATTTCTCGAATTAAAGCGTTTATTTTTAATTTTGTATTTTTTGTACTATCACTACTGCCTTCAATAGTTTTTGCAATCTTTAAAAGATCATATTTCTTTTCTTGCTCTTCTAATGTTTGCTGATTCTCGACAAGTTGATGTTGTAATTTATGATTGTTTTGAAGCAAAATTTCATTCTCTTTAATTAAAAATTCATAATTAGATAACAAGCTTTTTAACTTATCTTCCAGTAAATGAATTGCTTCTGTTGTATTACTCATTAACTTTTTTAAGAATAAACTATATCTACAAAGTTAGCATTCTGGTTTGATATATTAAAATGAAATCCTCATTTTTTCTGCACGGAAATTACGAAGTATGCAATATTTTGTTTGCTTTAACAGTATTGAAATCATTTTTTTTTAACTTAGCTTAAAATTGAATTTTTGAAAAAAATAATCTTATTTTTTGTTATAATTACTAGCTTTCAGGCGTTTAGTCAAAAATATCCGCAGAATGATTTTAGAAGCCCTTTAGATATTCCTTTAGTGCTTTCTGGAACATTCGGTGAGTTGAGAAATAACCATTTTCATTCTGGTATAGATATCAAGACAAAACAGCGTAATGGTTTAAAAGTATATGCCGTTGCAGATGGTTATGTCTCTAGAATTCGTGTGGCACTTTGGGGTTATGGTAAAGTAATCTATGTCACACATGATAACGGATATACTAGTGTTTATGCTCACCTCAGTAGATTTGGGAAAGGTATTCAAGAATTTGTGAAATCTGTACAGTATAAAAAGGAACGATATGAAACAGGTAATATTTATTTAAAGCCTGGAGAAATTACTGTGACAAAAGGACAAATAATAGCATATAGTGGCAGTACGGGAGGTTTTGTGGCTCCTCACCTTCACTACGAATTGCGTGATTCAAAGACAGAGCATATCATAAACCCTTTGTTGTTTGGACTGAAAATAAAAGATACAATCAAGCCCAGAATTCGAAAATTAATGGCCTATACATTGGATGAAGCTTCAAGAATTAATCAATCCGATAAAAATCAGGTATTAACCCTAAAGAAGGTACGAGATGGTGAGTACATCACTAATAGAATTTCAGCAAGTGGACATATAGGTTTTGGTATAAATGTGTACGACAAACTCAATAATGCACACAATAAAAATGGGGTCTATAGTATTGAAATGTTAGTAAATGATAAAAGAGTCTATTATCACGATGTAGAAACCTTTTCTTTTAGTGAAAGTAAATACATCAACTTATTAATAGATTATCCTCATTATTACAAGTTTAAGAATAGAGTTCAAAAAACGCATGTTGTGTATGGTAATGACCTCAATATTTATGAAGGATTGATAGATCAAGGGGTTATAACTGTTGATGATGGTATGAATTATACTGTAAAAATTGTGGCTACAGATATTTCTGGAAATCAATCTACCGTTAAAATTCCTGTCAAAGGGAAAGCATCAAATGCCATTTTCAAACAACCCAAAGATACTACTGCCTACAAAATTGTCGCATCTCAATTTCATAAGTTTGAAAAAGATGGAATTACTGTGGCATTCCCAAAGAATACCCTTTATAAAGATATTTATTTAGACTTTGATGTTAAAGATAGTATTGCCATAATACACGAACCTTCAATCCCTCTTGATAAAAAGTTTACCGTAACCTTTGATGTTACCAAATATTCAGAAGCGGAAAGAGAACGATTATTTATAGCTAGAATCGTTAACAATAGGTATGCAAATTATCAGAATACAAAAAAGAAGAAAGATAAATTCTACACTACAACAAAAGCTTTAGGTAAATATACATTAGTTTCTGATAATCAAATACCTAAAATATACAATTTAAATTTCAGAAACAATCAATGGATAACTAATAAAGATCAAATCAGAGTTTATATTTCTGACAAGGGTTCAGGTATTAAATCCTACCGAGCAACTTTAGACGGTGAATGGATTTTGATGGAATATGACCTCAAAAAGAAAAAATTAGTTTACAACTTTAGCGACAAAAAGTTGGTAGGTAGCAAACATTCCTTTAAAATTGTAGTATCAGATAACGTGGGAAATACGAATACCTTATCTGCAACGTTTTACAAGAAGTAAAACCTATCTAAATTTACAATACACTACGTGAAAAAAATCCTATTCATTTTCCTGCTATTCCCTTTAGCAATAATGGCTCAAAAGACTGCCATACTAAAAGGAACTATAAAAGATAAGGACAATAAGCCTATTGAAGGAGTTAATATTAAATATGGCAACACCGGTACAGATACTGATGCAAATGGGAGATATCAAATACGAATTCCTATAAATAGCGAAGTTGTCATAGTTTTTAGTCATATTTCGCATCATAGCATTACTAGGAAATATACAGCAAAAAGAGTGGCCACCTATCGTCTTTCACTTATTATGACTCCTAAAACTGAAAAATTAGATGAAGTCGTTATAAAGGATAGAACTAAAGATGCTACTGGAATAAAAACAATAGATAAAACCCTGATTAATAAAATCCCAGGAGGTTCCATAGAAAATATTCTGATGACTTTTGCTGGTGTGAACAACAATAATGAATTGAGTACTCAATATAATGTACGAGGCGGAAATTTCGATGAAAACCTAGTATATGTCAACGGAATTCAAATCTATAGACCTTTTTTAATAAGATCGGGACAGCAAGAAGGTTTAAGTTTTCTGAATACACATATGGTTCAGAACATCAAATTTTCTGCTGGTGGTTTTCAGGCGAAGTATGGAGATAAATTGTCTTCAGTATTAGACATCACATATAGAACACCGAAAGAATTTGCAACAAGAGTAGATGCAAGCCTATTGGGTGCTAGCGCTACTATCGAAGGAACATTGCTCGACAATAAATTATCGGCCATTCTGGGAGTTAGATATAGAGACAATAGCTTATTTGTAAATAGTAAACAGATAGAAACGAACTTTAGGCCTAGTTTTACAGATGTTCAAACTTTTTTATCCTATAGTTTGAATGAAAAATTGACATTAAACTTTTTGGGGAATTTTTCTTTGAACGACTATAACTATAAACCTCTTACAAGAAAAACTAGATTTGGTACGGTGGCGGAACCTTTAGAACTTATCGTATTCTATCAAGGACAGGAAATCGATAAGTTTTTAACCTCATTTGGGGCTTTTAGTGCAGATTACAAAGTAAATGACAATCTACAATTAACGGGTACGATATCAGCTTATAATACACAAGAAGAGGAATATTTTGATATAGCGGCTTCCTATAACCTGGGGCAGGTTGATTCAAATTTAGGATCAGAAACCTTTGGTGAAGTTCAGTTTTCCGAAGGTATTGGATCGCAACTAAATCATGCTAGAAATGACTTGGACGCGTTGATTGTAAATGCTGAAGTAAGAGGAACCCATAGAAAAGATGGTAATCAAATTGATTTTGGTATAAAGTATCAACGAGAAGATATTAGAGATCGAATCAGAGAATGGGAAATCATAGATTCATTAGGTTTTTCAGTTCGTCCGTTAGATCATATTGTAAGTAATGAACAGCCTTACAATCCTTTTGAAGGACCTATCACACCCTTCCAAGATGTAAGAGCAGAAAACGATATACAAATCAATAGACTCTCTGGTTTTGTCCAATATAGTCGAAAAACAGTATTGGGAGATCATGACGTTTGGTACAACATTGGAATTAGAGGACAAACATGGTCTGTTACTCCACGAGGTCAATCAGCTAAAACTCAATTTATCGTAAGCCCTAGAGCGCAATTTGCTATCAAGCCAAATTGGGATAAGGATATGTTATTTAGAATATCTGGTGGATGGTATTCACAACCTCCTTTTTACAAGGAATTGAGAGGTTTTGACGGAACTATTAATAAAAATGTAAAAGCGCAAAAGTCTATTCATTTGGTTATTGGAAATGACTATAGCTTTAAAATGTGGGATAGGCCTTTTAAGCTAACTACAGAATTGTATTATAAGAATTTAACTGATGTAAATTCGTACGTTGTTGATAATGTAAGAATACGTTATTTGGCTAATAATGATACTAAAGCATATGCATACGGATTAGATGTACGCTTAAATGGCGAGTTCGTACCTGGTAATGAAAGTTGGATTAGCTTAGGTTATCTAAAAACTGAAGAAAACATTGCAGGTCGCGGATATATTGCTCGTCCCACGGATCAACGCATAAAATTTGGAATCTTATTTCAAGATTATGTTCCAAATATACCAGATTTGAAAGCATATTTAAATCTTGTTTATAACACAGGGGTCCCAGGAGGTGCTCCGGCATATGCAGATCCATATAATTTCCAAGAACGCTTACGTGATTACAAAAGAGCAGATCTTGGAGTTTCGTATGTAATCGTAGATGCGAATAAGAAAAACAAATACACTACTGGGTTTTTATCTAAATTTAAGGAGTTTACAGCTGGTTTAGAACTATTCAATATGTTTGATATCCAAAACTCTATAACCAATACATGGGTGCGAGATGTGTATTCTAAGAGGCAATTTGGTATTCCTAACTTTATGACAGGTAGGGTTTTGAATTTTAAGATTGGAATGCAATTTTAAACTAATAATATATGGCCATGAAAAAAATACTAACTACACTTCTAACAATTTTAGTGCTTACTGGATGTGTTAACTCAACACCTACTGAATCAAAGAAAAGTGCTGATCTATCTAAAAGTAAGATTATTGATCTTACGTATACTTTTTCTAAAGAAACTATTTATTGGGTTACTGCCAGAGAGTTTGAATTGGATGTGGTATATAAAGGTGATACAGATAAAGGATATTTTTATGCGGCTAATAATTTTGCTACGGCTGAGCATGGTGGTACGCATATAGACGCGCCCATTCACTTTTCAAAAACTGGGAAAACTGTTGAAGAAATCCCTTTAAATCATTTAATGGGAAATGCCATTAAAGTAGATGTAAGTAAAAATGCATTGAACAATCCTGATTACTTGGTTAGTATTAAAGATTTTCAAGATTGGGAAGCAAAAGAAGGTACAATACCCAATGGAGCAATAATCATTTTAGAAACAGGATTTTCTAGATATTATCCAAATAAGTTAAAGTACATGGGTACTGATCAAAGAGGAGAAAGTGCTGTTAAAGAACTACATTTCCCTGGCTTATCTCCTGAAGCTGCTCAATGGTTGGTAGATCATAGAAATATTCATGCTATAGGAATAGATACACCTAGCATAGATTATGGTCAATCTGAATACTTTAAGAGTCACGTGATTTTACTTTCAAAAAACATTCCTGCCTTTGAGAATGTAGCCAATGTAGCTCAACTACCTACAAAAGGATTTCAAATCATTGCACTACCCATGAAAATCAAAGATGGCACAGGAAGTCCATTACGAATTATCGCTATTTTAAACCAATAAGTTTAGCAGCTACAATATTTGTGCAGTATGATCTTTTGTTTTCACTTTTAAGATTACGTCTTCTATAATTCCTTTTTCGTCTATGACAAATGTCGTTCTATGAATGCCGTCAAATTCTCTACCCATAAATTTCTTAGGTCCCCAAACACCGAAAGCATTGATTACAGCTTTATCTTCGTCTGCTAATAACGGGAATGGTAGTTCATACTTATTAATAAAGTTTTGCTGTCTTCTAGCAGAATCGGCACTAACACCTAAAACATCATATCCTTTAGCTAAAAAAGTGTGGTAATTATCTCTTAAGTTACATGCTTCTACAGTACAACCCGGTGTACTCGCTTTTGGATAAAAGAAAACCACCAGCTTCTTTCCAGCATAGTCACTTAACTTAATAGTATTTCCTTGATTGTCTTTTGCTTCAAAATTAGGGGCATTATCGCCTACTTTTAATGTAGTCATATTTTGTATTTTTGTTTGGTAAAGATATTGATAAATGACCAAATCTGAAAAAGTTCAATTTGTAATTGACACATTAGAAAAATTATATCCAGAGACTCCAATACCTCTGGATCATAAAGATCCCTATACTCTTTTAATTGCTGTACTTATGTCAGCTCAAAGTACCGATGCAAGAGTAAACATTATCACTCCTCTCCTATTCGAAAGAGCTGATAATCCATATGATATGGTTAAATTATCAGTAGACGAAATTAGAGGCATTATCAGACCTGTTGGGTTATCTCCAATGAAATCAAAAGGAATCTATGGACTTTCCAAAATACTTATTGAAAAGTATGATGGTAAAGTACCGCAAAGTTTTGAAGCTTTAGAGGCACTGCCAGCTGTGGGTCATAAAACTGCAAGTGTTGTAATGAGTCAGGCATTTGGTGTACCTGCATTTCCTGTAGATACACATATTCATAGATTGATGTATCGTTGGAATCTAAGCAATGGCAAAAATGTAACGCAAACTGAGAAAGATGCTAAACGGTTATTTCCTAAAGAAATATGGAATAAATTGCATTTGCAGATTATTTACTACGGACGTGAATATTCTCCCGCTCGAGGCTGGAAATTAGATCATGACGAAATAACTAAAACAATAGGTAGAAAATCTGTATTAGATGAGTATTACAAGAAAATGAAGTGACAGTAATTAAAAAAAGCCTTGACTCCTGTCAAGACTTTTTCCACTCTTAATTCAAATTCAATTCAATGAGATTGTTTGATTTGGTTTTTACAATTGTTAGCGATTTGGAAAAATTAATCAAAAATTGAACTGTTTCTTTTCTAGGTTGCATCCGAAAATCGGATGACTTTTTAAAGTAAAGTTGCCCCATATATTCGTTTTAAAGGTTGTGTTTCAGTAGAATAACGAGGCAAACACTTTTTTATTGTTAATTCACTAAAATAATTTTATTTTTTTCTATGATCTTTCTTAAGTTAATCAATGCATAACGCATTCTACCTAAAGCAGTATTAATGCTAACACCAGTGTTTTCACTAATTTCTTTGAAACTCATGTCTTTATACATACGCATTACCAAGACCTCTTTTTGGTCTTCAGGTAATTCTTCAACAAGCAATTTTACGTCAGAGTAAATTTGCTCTTTTATAATCTTCTTTTCAGCATTTAAGTTACCATCACTTAACACAGAAAAAATATCAAACTCATCTGTATTTTTAAAAGATGGCATTCTATTTGATTTTCTAAAATGATCAATAATCAAGTTTTGGGAAATACGCATTACCCAAGGCAAGAACTTTCCTTCCTCGTTGTAATTACCTTTCTTTAAGGTTCTTATTACCTTAATAAAAGTGTCTTGAAAAATATCTTCTGTAATATCTCTATCTTGTACTTTGCTGTAAATGAAGCTATATAAACGTTGTTGGTGCCTTTTGATAAGAACTTCTAAAGCATGTTCACTACCATTTATATAATTACTAACTAAAGTGCTATCAGGGTTTAAATTCTTACGCATTATAATCTACTTTTAGGAAAAGTATCAGGGACTTTTCTGTTATTATTCAATAATTTTAAAAGTAGTTTTTTTCTATACGCGTTTAATCTGTTGATTTATAGAGCCTCAAATATGGACAATAATTTTTGTATTTACAAATTTTTTAACAATTTTCATTAAGATATCTTATAAGAATAGTCTAAAAAGTGGTAATTTTATAGCTTGATTTTAATGATACTATGGCTCAGAACATTGCTCTAGCAGATCCCAAGAAAAACATACTGATAAAAGGCGCTAAGCTTCATAACTTAAAAGATATTGATGTTATTATTCCCAGAAATAAATTGGTGGTAATTACCGGACTATCTGGTTCCGGGAAATCAACATTAGCTTTTGATACCCTTTATGCAGAAGGACAAAGAAGATATGTAGAAAGTCTTTCTTCTTATGCCCGGCAGTTTTTAGGAAAGTTACATAAACCAAAAGTAGATTATATTAAAGGAATTGCTCCTGCCATAGCTATTGAGCAAAAAGTAAACTCTACAAACCCTAGATCTACTGTAGGTACTTCTACAGAGATTTATGATTATATAAAATTATTGTACGCTAGAATAGGAAAGACCTACTCTCCTATTTCTGGGAAACCTGTACATAAAAAGACAGTAACTGATGTTGTGTCTTTTGTAAAAACATTTGAAGAACGTACAAAGTTACTTTTACTTGCTCCTATTATAATAGATAAAAACAGGCCGTTAAAAACTACCTTACAGGTTCTTGCTCAGCAAGGATATGCGCGTGTTAAACATGAAAACACCGTTTATAGAATTGATGAATTCCCAATTGAGGATTATAAAAATAAAGATCAGGTTTATTTAGTCATAGATAGGATAGTTGTTCGTCATGATGAGGACTTTTTGAATAGATTAGGAGATGCGGTTCAAACAGCATTCTTTGAAGGAAAAGGAACGTGTCAGGTAGAAGATCTTGGTTCAAATAATATCAAGGGTTTTTCCAATAAATTTGAATTGGATGGTATGACGTTTTTAGAACCGAATACACATCTCTTTAGTTTTAATAATCCTTATGGCGCTTGCCCTACTTGCGAAGGCTATGGAAATGTTATCGGTATTGATGAAGACCTAGTAATTCCAAATACAGGACTTTCTATTTATGAGGATGCCATTTTTCCATTTAGATCAGATTCTTATAAACACTATAAAGAAGAACTCGTAAATATTGCGTATCAATTTGATATTCCAATACACAAACCATGGTTTGAGCTTAACAAGAAACAGAAAAAATTAGTGTGGTCTGGTAATAAAAGTTTCTTGGGAATTAATCATTTTTTTGAAACGTTAGAAGAAAAGAGTTATAAGATCCAAAACAGGGTGATGCTCTCGAGATACAGAGGAAAAACACTATGCGGTGAATGTAATGGTAATCGACTTCGTAAAGAAACTGATTATGTAAAAGTTGACAATAAGACCATTTCTGAGTTGGTTACTATGCCTTTAGACGAACTTGGCTCATTCTTTAAAAATATTAATTTAGAAAAACACGAACAACAGATTGGTAAGCGTTTGCTGAAAGAGATTAATAGTAGATTGGAATTTTTGAGTAATGTTGGATTGAGTTATCTAACACTTAACAGAACTTCTAATACATTATCTGGTGGAGAAAGTCAGCGAATTAACTTAGCAACGTCACTAGGAAGTAGTTTAGTTGGATCGATGTACATTTTAGATGAACCTAGTATTGGCTTACATCCAAAGGATACTGAAAGATTAATCAACGTATTAAAAGACCTTCGTGATCTTGGAAATACAGTAATCGTAGTAGAGCATGATGAAGACATCATGAAGGAAGCAGATTATATTATTGATATTGGACCTGAAGCAGGAACATATGGTGGCCATATTGTAGCTGAAGGTAATTTTGATGATATTATTTCTTCTGATTCTTTAACGGCCAAATATCTGTCCTCTAAACTAAAAATAGAGGTGCCAACACACAGAAGACAGTCAAAAAATAGCATTCAGGTTAAAGGGGCTAGAGAGCATAACCTAAAAAATATAAATGTTACTTTTCCTTTAAATGCGCTTAGTGTAATTACAGGAGTTTCGGGAAGCGGAAAAAGTACTTTGGTAAAAAAGATCCTATATCCTGCTATGCAAAAGAAACTAATTGGATATGGCGATAAAATAGGACAACATACAGAAGTTACCGGTAGTTTTGATACGCTCAAACATGTAGAATTCATTGATCAAAATCCAATCGGAAGATCATCCAGATCCAATCCTGTCACCTATATAAAAGCCTACGATGATATTCGAGCATTATTTTCAAGTCAAAAATTATCGAAGGTTAGAAATTATAAACCCAAGCACTTCTCATTTAATGTAGAAGGTGGTAGATGTGAAGTTTGTAAAGGGGAAGGTGAAGTAACCATCGAAATGCAATTTATGGCCGACGTACATTTAGAATGTGAGACCTGTAATGGTAAACGTTTTAAAAAAGAAGTACTAGAGGTCACTTTTCATGATAAAACCATAGATGATATTTTGAATCTTACCATAGACGATGCAGTAGCTTTCTTTACCAAACATTTAGCAACCAAAATTTCCCAAAAATTAAAACCTTTACAGGATGTTGGATTGGGTTATGTACAGTTAGGGCAGTCTTCATCTACATTGTCTGGAGGGGAAGCACAGCGAATCAAGTTGGCTTCTTTTCTGGTTAAAGGAAACACAAAAGATAAAGCGCTTTTTATATTTGATGAACCCACAACAGGGTTACATTTCCATGATATAAAAAAGTTGATTGTCTCTTTTAACGCTCTAATAGAAAAAGGGCATTCAATTATTGTTATAGAGCATAATATTGAACTAATAAAATGTGCCGATTATATTATAGATCTTGGTTTAGAGGGTGGTAAAAATGGAGGACAACTTATTTTTCAAGGTACTCCTGAAGAATTAGCAAGGAATAAAAAATCTTATACTGCTGAATATTTAAAAGAGAAGTTAGTATTTTAGGACAATGATCAATCGTCTTACAGATTCACAAAAAGTTAATTGGGTACGAATTATTGCTATTGTATCTGTATTGATTTTAATGCTTTACGGGCCAAATCTTTGGATAACAACAAAAGACTTCCCGGTTATTCCCCTATTTGATTGGTTGCCCATTCCTTCCTATCCTTTCGATTATATTTTAGGAATTAGTTTCTTCCTGATTCAGGTAATATATATAATAGTGCCCAAGAGGTCCATTGGAGTGACAGTGTTGTTATTGTACATATACTTAGCATTTATAGATCAGAACAGGCTTCAACCGTATTTCTATCAATCATTTTTAACCATTTTAGCAATTGTTATTTTTCCTAAGAAAACGGACCCTAGAAAAGTACTATATGCCGTAATCCTTATATTTTTTGCTACCTATTTTTGGAGTGGTATTCAAAAGTTAAATGAGGCCTTCTATGTTCAATGGTTAAGCGCACTAGAAAAACACTTTAGTTTTTTACCTCACTGGTTTTTACAAGGTTTTACATATGCTGTTCCATGGCTAGAAGCTTCTATGGGTGTTTTACTATTGTTTAATAAGACCAGAAAGTTTGGTATTGGTTTTATATTATTCATGCATGGAACTATTACTTTCCTACTATTCTATTTAGGTTATGGGTACAATGTAGTACCTTGGAATATCCAGAATATGATCAGTGTAGTTATTTTGTTTTGGGGCTTAAAAACGGTACGATTCTACGATTTTTTCTTTACTTTTTTTGATAAACAAAAAGCCTTCTTACTATTCATAACATGTTTACTACCTCTTGGTAATAATCTTTTTGGCATCTACGATAATTTGCTGTCTTTTCACTTTTTCACCGCGGATCTTAACTATTACAATGTCATTATTTCTGAAAACCTCGAAGAAAAACTTCCAAAGCACATTCAAGCTTATTACAGAGTTCATGAAGGCTCAGTATATATTAACGTTAATGAATGGGCGGGTGATGTAAACAAGGTTTTATTTTACCCTGAAGATCGTATCATACTCTATCTTGATCAGTATTTAAAGTCATTCGCAGATGACCCTACACAAAAAGGCTTGACTAATTTGGTGATTTACAACCAGAAGTAAACTAAGAATTAAACGAATTCTAACTCACTTCTTACGAATTCTAATTAGCACATAATTCTGCTTCTTTCTCAAACTACATTTGATATATAATCATAAAATAATGTAGTCATGAAAAAACGTTGTCTCCTTCTTCTTGTATGTATGTCCTACTTCGGTTATGCACAAAAAACGGAAAGCCCTTACTTACTTGTTAATTCTAAAACAGCCATAATACCTTTAAAAAGCACAAAAGCAGATGTGCAAATAACAGGAACCATTGCGCACGTAAAATTGACGCAGGTGTATCAAAACTTAGGGGCAACTCCTATCGAGGCAACCTATGTTTTTCCGTTGTCCACGAAAGCAGCGGTACATGACATGAAAATGAAGATTGGTGATAGAAGTATACGAGCAAAAGTTTATGAAAAGAAAAAGGCTAAAAAAATATATGATAAAGCAATCAAACAAGGAAAAAGGGCTGCAAAGCTAGATCAAAAAAGGCCTAATGTATTTGAAATGAAAGTGGGGAATATCATTCAAGGGGATGAGGTCATTATCGAAGTTTTCTATACTGAAATGATTACTCCATTGAATAAAGAATATCAATTTGTATTCCCTGGTGTTGTCGGCCCCAGATTTACAGGAGAAAATACTTCAGGGGAGCAAACATTTAACCTACCATATACTCAAAAAAATGTTGATAGTACATTTGAGTTTGACATTAATGTATGTATCAGTAGTGGCATTAGTTTACAAAAAATATATTCTAATTCACATGAAATTTTAGTGAGACATCCAGATCTTTCTTCTGCTGAAATAGGCTTATCAAGCGCAAACAAACATCCAGGAAATAGAGACTTTATTTTGAACTATGCTTTAAGAGGAGATGCTATTCAAACTGGTTTACTGCTATATGAAGGGGATAAAGAAAACTTCTTCTCCTTTATGATTGAGCCGCCAAAGAAAGTAAATACAGGAGTAATTCCGCCAAGAGAATACCTTTTCGTTGTTGATGTTTCTGGATCTATGATGGGATATCCAATAGAAGTAACAAAGTCCTTAATGAAAAACCTGCTCAGTAATCTTACCGAGAAAGATTCATTTAACATTCTTCTATTTGCTTCAAGCAGTCAAGTGTTTAGTTCTAACTCTATGGTAGCGAGCGAAGATAACATCAATAAAGCTTATAAATTCCTAAAAGATGGTTCTGGCGTATACGGGGGAGGCACCTATCTAATCAATGCGTTAAAAAGAGCCTATAAATTACCAAGGGAATATAAGGAAACAGCTCGGACCATGGTGGTAATTACAGATGGATACGTAAGTGTTGAAAAGGAAGCCTTTCAATTAATAGAAAACAATTTAGATAAAGCCAACGTAGTCACTTTTGGAATAGGAAACGGAGTGAATAGGTTTTTACTAGAAGGTATGGCAAGAGTAGGTAAAAGCGAAACATTTATTGCAACAAATCATACTGATGCTTTTAAAGTAGCAAAAGATTTTAAAGAATACATCCACGCTCCATTGCTAACCCAAATAAAATTGAAAAGTAATGGGCTGGAATTATATGATGTTGAACCAAAAACGATTCCAGATGTGTTTTCAAGCAGGCCTATTACCGTATATGGAAAATGGAAAGGAACGCCTACTGGACAAATTACCATCCAAGGCTATCAATCTAATGGAACATATACAAAGAGCGTACAAGTTGCCAATGCAAGGATGAGTAAGGATCATGAAGCACTTAAGTACCTATGGGCACGCAAGAGAATACAACGATTGGATGATTATAAGAAAAACTTTAGAGAAGACATTAAAGATGAAGTAATACAACTTGGGCTAACCTATAATCTGGCTACACAATACACTTCTTTTGTAGCTGTAGACAACGAGGTTGTCAATAAAAAAGGAAAGCTCAACAAGGTAAAACAACCCTTACCATTGCCGGCTGGGTTAAACAATTCTGCTGTAGGTGCAGAAGCTAAAATAAAGGGTAGATCCATTTATAAAAGGTCTTTCAAAGTATCGATCAAATCAAGTATAGACAAAAGCAGAAAAAGAAGTATTAAAATGTGGTTAAAAGGTAGTTATTCGAAAACAATTGAGGCATATCTCAAAGTCCATAAAAGGCTAAGAATATATGTCAATGCTAACGGAGAAGTTGTCAAAATTGAAAAAGAAGAAAACGGATTTTGGGTTGTTGATTGTAGCATGATTACCATTTTCGAAAAACTACCACCACATCTTAATATTCAAAAAGAATTAGTAATAACCTTAACACAATAAAAAAATGAAAAGAACAATCAAAAAAGCAGGAATGATTCTAGGAATTGTTCTGTTAATCGGGCAGCTAAGTAGTTGTGGTAAAAAACAAACTACTACAGAATTTGCAGAAAAAGTACCGCAAGAAAAACTAGTTGAAAAGGATGAGATCTTAAGAGAGCCTATCGTTTTTATAACGGGTATTGATGAAGGAACAAATACATTCTACAAAAGCGCCAGAAGCTATTTTTTAACGAAGAAATATGAAGTTATTGATCATACTTTTTCACTACAGGAAATTATTAACTGGTTGAATGCAAATTATGATGGAAATAACTATGGAGAGATTCATATTGTGAGTCACAGTAATCCTTGGAGAGGGCTTTCACTAGAAACTATTATCAAAGGAGATAGAACGACAAAAGAATCTTTAAGGAAAGCCATGACACAAGGAACATTACCAGAATTAAATAATGTAATAAGTACCAAAACGAAGATCGTATTTCACTCTTGTGGTTTAGGGCAGAATATTGAGTTGATGAAAACATTAAAAGATGCTTTTGTTGCTGATGTGGTTCCAAATGTAATCGCTTCTCCGTACTATAATGTATTTGGAGGTGAGTTTTCCGATCACTATTTGGCAAAACCATACTATGGCTTCTACCCTACTGCGCACTCGCCAGGAAAAGTAGACCTATCAAAAGAATTTGCAAGAACGTATCCTAAAGAAAAAGATATTGACTGGTATGATGCGCTAAACAATGAGGCTGAGAGATATGTTGGAGATGCATATACATTTAAATTCAACGTTGCTGTAAAATGGGAGTTTGATTATACAAATTCTGATAACGAAATGCCTAATTTCAAAATAAAAGAGGAAATCATGGACTGGATTGCCGAAGACAAACTTTTATCCAAAGAAATGAATGCCTACAACATTCCATTAGAAAAATTTAGGTGGAGAGTTTTTAAAAAAGGCAATACACTTACCATTAAAGGGAAGACTGTAGTAGTGTGTATTTTAAAACCTCTAATTAAGCCTTATGGAGATCTAGAACATATAAAACCTGATACAGATAATCTGCGCTTATATGCATCAAAATAATATGGAATAGAAATTGTTGTTTAAAAGGTAACTGTTGTAGGATACAGTTACCTTTTTTATGTAAGTTTGTTTTTATGAGAACGCTGTTATTTATTTTCTTTTTATACGCTACCGTTGCTTCCTCTCAAAGTAACATCCCAAAGAATTTTAACCTTTCTAATGGTCTTACGTCATCAAATGTCATTGATATTGTACAAGATTCTATTGGTTACTTATGGATAGCCACTCAAAATAATGGAGTTGTTCGTTTCGATGGTGTAGAGTTTTTACGATTTGCACAAGAAGAAGGATTACTATCCAATAAAATAAATGCACTAGCATATGCTAATGATTCACTATTTATTGCAACCGATAAAGGCTTGGGAATCAAAACTAGTCTTAATCACTTTGCGGGCATTCCCAGCTTAGAAATAACGAATGTTAATAAAATCAAGGAGGCGCTTTTATTGACAAGTAAACAAGGAGTATATCAATATAAGAATGGCAAAGTAGTTCCTGTAAAATTACATGATCAGATAGATTTAAATCCAGTTAATGATATTGCCTATTATAATAATGGCTATTATATAGCTGGCCAGAAAGCTCTCTGGTATGTAGATGTATTAGATACTCCTAAAAAAACGATTCGCATTCATGATGGTGAATATTCATCTTTAAGAATTATAAATAATCAAATGTTTGCCACTACCACCTCAAAAGGAGTACAAATTTTTGAAACCAATAGGAATCAATTTCGTTTTCAGAATGTGAAACGCATTACTTCCATCAACATATTCGATAGCGAATATTGGATATCAACAGATAATAATGGTGTGTACATATTCAATAATAATTTTGAGTTCGAAAAAAGAATCAGCAAGTACAACGGTTTTAAAGTAAATAATATTAGAGAAGTATTTATAGGCCGTAGTAATAATTGTTGGCTAGCAACATTTGGTAATGGGTTGTATAAGTATAATTCTCTTAAAACCATTGCATCTACAATGCCCTCCAGCGTGTATTTTGAAAATGTTGAGATAGATTATAAAGCCATAGACAGTATTTCTATAAATGCATATGTCAAAACTCTCTACCTAAAACCTAATCAGAATACTGTTTCTTTTTCATTTAAAGCCATAGATATTAATTCTCGTGAAAAGATGAAGTATGAGTGGACTCTAAATGACAATAAAGGGCCATGGACTACACAAAGTTCGGTTGTTTTTGCCAACTTGAATTCAGGAGAGTATACTTTTAAGGTGCGATCCAAAAATGAAACTCTTTCTGAAAGTGATCCTATCCACTTCTCTTTCTTAATTGATACTCCTGTATATAAGAAAGATTGGTTTATCTATAGTATTATTTCGGTTCTTTCGTTGCTATTTATAGTAGTTATATTGCTCGTCATACGAAACATTAAAAGAAAAAATGCAAAAAAGGTTAAGCAACTTCGGTTGGAAAATAATTTACTTTCGCTAGAACAAAAAGCCTTACAGCTTCAAATGAACCCACATTTTATATTTAATGTTTTAAACAGCATTAAAGCATTGGGCAGTCAGGAGAAAATGGCAGAAATGAATATTGCTATCAATAATTTTGCTTTGCTTTTGAGAGGAATTCTACAAAATTCTAGGAAGGAAGAAATTTCTTTGTTGCAAGAGATAGATACCTTAAAAAAATATATTGCGTTGGAGCAGCAAATGTCAACAAAGTTCTTTCAATTCAAAGTCGATACGGATAAAATCGCTATAGATTTGGATGAAATATTAATTCCATCTATGCTCATACAACCATTCATTGAAAACGCTATAAAACATGGTCTTGAAAGCACCAATAACAAAGGATTGATTACACTATCGTTTGAAATAAAGGATGTATCTTTAATTTGTGTGATTACGGACAACGGTATTGGATATAAACAGTCTAAAGGAAATGCTAGTGATACGAATCATGAATCTGTAGCGTTGAAGGTAACAGAAGAACGAATTAAAAACATGTCCGGTAAACAATCTTTTTATATTTCTGAGGTCATACAAAACGATATTGTTATGGGTACCAAAGTTTGGTTTAAAGTACCATTAAAAACAGAATTTTAATATGTCAAAACTTACTGCCGTTCTTATTGATGATATGCCCTCAGCATTGGAAATGCTTCAGAATGATCTTCAATTGTATTTTTCTGAAATAGAAATTATTGGCACGGCCAAAAGTGTTGTTGAGGGTGCTAAATTATTACAAATAAAAAAACCGGATATTCTTTTTCTAGACATTATGCTGGGCGACGGTACAGGTTTTGACCTATTAGAGATCGTTCCAAATTTACATTCCAAAATTATATTTGTCACGGCTAGTGATGAGTATGCCTTAAAAGCATTCAAGTTTGCAGCTATAGACTATGTCTTAAAGCCCTATTCTAAAGAAGATTTAGAACTCTCCATTACCAAAGCTAAAAGTCAGATCACACCAGGAAGAGAACAATTAGAAGTTTTAAAGAATACAGTTTCACGTCCTGGTCAGAAGCCAAAAAAGATATCATTAAACACATTAGATAAAATCATTGTGGTGGCACTAAATGAAATCATTCGATGTAAATCGGATAATAACTATACGGAATTCTTTTTTAAAAATGGAAGTAAATTACTGGTTACCAAAACGTTGAAATATTATGCTGATATACTCAAGGAGTATCATTTTTTAAGAGTACACCAAAGTCATTTAATTAATACCCAATATATTAAAGAATATATAAAATCGGACGGTGGTTATTTAATGCTTAAAGATAATTCTTCGATTCCTGTTTCTGTAAGAAAAAGATCTGAGGTGTTTGAAGCAATAAAAGGTTTATAAAAAATCCGCTCTATGTGAAAAAAGATATAGAGCGGATTAAAATTGCTATGAAAAGAGTGAATGATAAAAGAATCATCATTCAATTCAAAAGTATATCTAAACTTCGTACTACACAATCCCAGAAAACGGTGAAATTTTCCTCTACCCGTTATCAGTGATGCCTTTCTAACCATTTAAAAAACCATATTGATTTATAGTATAATTTCACTATATTTGAATATTCCTCAATCTGAAAATGACCATAAAAGATAAAGAACGAGCAGATAGAATAATCCAAGTATTTAAAAGTACCGGATTGAATCAGAGGCAGTTCGCTGAACTTATTGGAGTGTCGCAACAATTGGTAAGTACCGTTGTTACCCGTTCCAAAAAGCCAAATGAAAAAATTCTGTTTGCTATTATTGACAGCCTAAGTGCGATTGATCCTTTATGGCTATTTACTGGAGAAGGAGAAAGCATAAACGACTATGTCCCCCAACATATGAGACCGACCCCCCTTGTTTTTCATATAAACAATGTAGTCAGGAAGCGGTTTGAAGAGCTATCAGGAGAGCTACTTCAAAAGATTTCTAATATCGAAGACACTATCAATGCTGATAGAGCCACGAATCTATTCAGAAGAATAGATCAAGACAATTCTAATTTAAAGTCAACCTTCCGAAAAGGAAAGAATCAGTTAGGAAGCTAAGTTTTTGATATTAGATACCGCTTCTAATTTAAACACTATCAAATTGTTTAAAAAAGTAAGCAACTCTAATGTACCATCCTCATTATACTTATTAAGGACTTCAATCGTTTTTAATGAGGCTTCTTTATACTCGACAGCGTGCTGCTCTACTGGAACTTCTTGCTGATACAGTAAAGAGAAGTAATCGATCATATTATTGAAGTATATCTTATCAGATTCGTGAACAGTTAATCTAAATTTATTGAGAAAATCAACCAAGTTTTCTATTCCCCCACTCTCGTCGATCTTTATTATCATTTTTTGTTGTAATCTCATTTTTGCGCCCTATTTAAAGTAGAAAATTACAAACCAAATTTGTAATAACCTAATTATTGTTGTTATTAAGGGTGATTCTGAATGAAACCTACAGTTGAAATTAAGACGGTCTAATATTGATAATGTTCCTATCATCATAGTTACTGTCGAAAAAAGAGTGCACAAAAAAACCTTTTCTTTTCAGAAAAGGTTTTTGGGTGAAAGACCGGGTTCGAACCGGCGACCTCTGGAACCACAATCCAGCGCTCTAACCAACTGAGCTACAATCACCATTTGCAGTTGCGGGTGCAAATATAATTTAATTTTGAATTTTTAGAAAGAAAAACTACATTAATTTACCTAGCGAATCAACTGCTACAAAACGTTCAGCCGTAAACCCCTCAGCATGATCTACATGAATCAAACGGCCTAGATCTCTAGCCCTATATTCAATACTATCTGTAAAATTCTTACTCGTAATCGGGGTTTGTGGTTGACTACTTTTAGGGTCATAAAATTGAGAACTGTAAGCCATTACAGCGTCCACTTTCTTATCCATAAAACCCGTAACATCTACCACAAAATCTGGCTGGATATTTTTCCACTGAATGTAGTGATATACAAATTTAGGTCTCCATTTTTCCTGAAGCTCTCCTCCTAGTTCTGTTTGTATTTTCTGTAAACCACTTAAAAAACAAGCGTCTGAAACCAACTTACTGCCTTTTCCATGATCAATATGTCGATCATCAATAGCATTGCACAGCACAATTTCTGGTTTGTACTTTCTAATCATTTTGATCACGGCTAACTGATGATCTCTATCATTTGCAAAAAAACCATCAGCAAAACCCAAGTTTTCACGAATTGATACTCCTAATATTTTAGCAGCGTTTTCTGCTTCTACCTTACGTAGTTCTGCAGAACCTCGCGTGCCTAATTCCCCTTGAGTTAAATCCACTATCCCAACTTTCTTACCTAATGATATTTCCTTAGCTATTGTTGCAGCACAACCTAATTCCACATCATCTGGATGCGCCCCAAAAGCCAAAATGTCTAACTTCATACCAATGTTTTTATCGTTTTTTTAATTGCCTGTTCAATATCATATATTAAATCTTCTGGTTCTTCAATCCCCACTGAAAATCGAATGAGACCATCTTTAATCCCTTGATTTTCTCTTTCTTCTGGTGATAGTAACGCATGTGATGTTTTTGTAGGACTTAACATAGTGCTTTCTATCCCTGCTAAACTCATCGAGGGCTTAATCAATTCCAGGTTATTTTGAAATTCCATAGCATCTATTTCTTCTTTCAATTCAAATGATACTATTCCGCCATAACCGCTCATTTGCTTTTTAGCGAGCTCATGATCAGGATGATCTTCCAATCCAGGGTAATAAACATGCTCAACATCATCACTTGAGGCCAAATATTGAGCCATGGTTAGTGCATTTTTACATTGTTCTTTTACACGCAAATTGAGTGTTTTTAGACTTCTTTCTAACATCCAAACGGTAAAATCACTTAAGCTACCCCCCAGATTCTTAGCAATATTCCATATTCTAAGAACATTCTCTTTAGATCCAGCAACTGCCCCAGCAAGGATATCAGAATGACCTCCCATGTATTTAGTTGCTGAATGAATCATAATATCTATTCCAAAGTCAATCGGATTTTGATTTATTGGAGAAGCAAAAGTGTTATCAATAATACTAATCAACCCTTTTGTCTGGGCTAGGTTTGCAACCGCTTGCATATCCGTAATTGTCAACAAAGGATTCGATGGTGTTTCTATATATAGCACCTTCGTATTCGATTGTATTAAAGATTCAAAGTCTTCAGCATCTAATCCTTTTGTAAAAGAATATTCAATGCCGAACTTATCACACTCTTCTACAATAAAATTATAGGTTCCTCCATACAATGTTTTCTGTAAGATAATATGATCTCCTTTATGTAAAAAAGCAAGCAATGTCGTACTTACAGCCGCCATACCAGACCCAAAGATCAAGGCATCTTCCGTTTTCTCTAAAGCTGCAATTTTCCTACACAGAGCTTCTTGATTTGGTGTATTGAAATAACGTGGATATCGTTTAATGTCTACTCCATCAAAAGCATACGATGAAGACAAATAAATTGGAGAAATTGCTCCTTTAAACTGTTCATCCTTGATTTCTCCTACATGTGTACAAATTGTATTTATACCCATTTTTTTTGAGTTATTCATGCTGTACTATTTTGAAGCTAATTTACGAATTAGCCATTAAACTTGTACTGTTTTCCAGTTCCCTTTTCTAAACCAAATAATACCAATAATCGCGATCATAACTTCTGCCAATGTTATTGCCCAAAATACACCTACTGGTCCAAAATCTAAAGTCATAGCCATGAGATATGCAAAAGGCAATTGAAATAAGAAAAAACAAATAAAATTTATCCATGTTGGTGTTTTTGTATCACCCGATCCATTAAAAGATTGAATAATCACCATACCATAAGCATAGAAGATATAACCAGCTGCAATAATTTGTAGGCATAATGCTCCATTTTCTATCACTACTGCATTCTCAGTAAATATCCCTAAAAGTGTTCGTGGAAAAAAGATGTAAAACAGTGAGACTGCTCCCATAAAAATGGCGCAATATTTTCCTGTTTTCCAAACCGAAGATTCTGCTCTATCCGGTTTTTGGGCACCTAAATTTTGACCTACCAATGTGGCTGCAGCGTTACTCATCCCCCAGGCTGGCATTAGCGTAAACATCATAATTCGAATTGCGATGGTATACCCCGCTAAGACTTCGCTTCCAAATTCTGACATAATCCTCATTAAAAATACCCAGCTCGCTGTAGCAATAAAAAATTGAAAGATCCCCCCTATAGAAACTTTAATTAAGTTAAGCATCACAGAGACATGAATCACTAAATGCTTAAAGGCTAATTTAACTTTCCCTGCTCCAAAGAAAAGTATAATTAATTGAGCTACCACGGCAGTTCCTCTACCAATGGTTGTCGCAATAGCTGCTCCTTCAACACCATACGCAGGAATAGGTCCAAATCCGAAGATAAACATCGGATCTAATATAAGATTCAATCCGTTTGACAATATGAGTGTCCACATTGCAATGGATGCATTTCCTGCTCCCCTGAATATCGCATTGATCAAGAATAACAGCATCACAGTCATATTACCTCCTAACAGCACTTGCGTATATCCAAATCCTTCTTCAATAAGGTCCGCCTCTCCTCCCATTAAGGAAAGTATTTCTTTGGGATAAATAATTCCTATAACGCTTATAATTAAAGAGATAAATATGCCTAAAAAGATAACCTGAGCAGCGGCTTTATTAGCCCCTTCTGGATCTTTCTCACCCGTTCTTCTGGCTACAACAGCAGTGGCCGCCATACTGAGTCCAATGGCCACAGCATATACTAAAGTTAAGACAGATTCAGTAAGTCCAATAGTAGCTACTGCATTTTCACTTACTTGAGATACGTACCATATATCCACTATTGCAAAAATAGATTCCATCATCATTTCTAAGATCATGGGAATTGACAGCATAAATACTGCGCGGCGAATACTACCTGAAGTAAAGTCTTTCTGCTTACCTGTGATAGCTTCTAAAAAGAGTGAAAAGGATTTTTTGATAATGTTTTGATTGTTTGATGACATTTTAAATATATATTAAATAGTATAGACTATTCATTAAAGCAGTTGCTTTTATGAATACTTTGGGTGTCGTAAGAAAACGACAGAACGAATGGTGGGCTTAAACAATCATCAGATGCAAATATGCAAAAAATATTTTAACCTACGTTCATGATTGATAATTTCAATATCTTCGCCCTATGATTTCAGTAGCTATTATTGGTCTTGGAAATGTAGGCACACATCTCTATCATGCTTTTAAAAGCAATAGTGACATACATGTTATTCACCTTAATTCCAGAAACTTAAAAGACACTTCAAATGTTGATATAGCCATTATTGCCGTATCAGATGATGCGATAACAGAAGTTTCTAAGCATCTAAAGGCACCCTTAGTAGTACACACTTCAGGAAGTGCGAGTATGGATGAATTGCAAAACATAGGTAGTAAGGGTGTCCTGTATCCGTTACAAACATTTACTAAGGATAAAATTGTTGATTTCACTAACATTCCTATTTGCTTAGAAGCAGAGAATGGGGATGACTTAATGTTGTTAGAAAAATTAGCTTCTTGTGTTTCGAAACAGGTATTTCATATAAACTCTGAACAGCGCAAGAGCATTCATGTGTCGGCAGTTTTTGTGAATAATTTTGTCAATCACATGTATACTATGGCGCATACTATTTGCAATGATCACAATGTTCCTTTTGAGATTCTACATCCGTTAATTAAAGAAACAGCAGATAAGATCAAAAGTATATCACCTATTGAGGCACAAACGGGACCAGCGAAAAGAAATGATGCGAAAACAATTAAAAAACATTTAGATTTGTTGAATCAGCATCAGCAAGAAATTTACACCAAACTTACAGAATCTATTCAATCATATGGAAAAAAGTTATAAGCAATATTTACCACAAATAGACACCTTCATTTTTGATGTTGATGGCGTGTTGACCAATGGAATAGTTACAATTATGCCCGATGGTGAGTTGGTAAGACAAATGAACATTAAAGATGGCTATGCTTTAAAGACAGCGGTTGATAAAGGATATAGAGTTTGTATCATTTCTGGTGGTACTAATGAAGGTGTTAGAATTAGGCTCAAAAATTTAGGAATCACAGATATCTATTTAGGTGCTCATAATAAAACGGAACAATATCAAGAATTAGTTGACATGTACAACCTACACCCAGAGCATGTATTATATATGGGAGATGATATTCCTGATTATCCTGTAATGAAATTAGTAGGAATACCCTGCTGCCCTAATGATGCTGCTCCTGAGATTCGGGAAATCTCTAAGTATATTTCTAATATACGAGGTGGTGAAGGTTGTGTACGTGACGTATTAGAACAAGTTATGCGTGTTCAAGGAAAATGGGATTCAAATTTCGATGCTAACTATGATTAACACTAATAAATATATATTATTCTTTTTACTTTGTTCTTTTGCTATTTCTGTAAATGCACAAACCATCTTTGGTAAATGGAACTCTTTTGATGAAGAAACAAAGAAGTTAGAATCTGTCATTGAGGTTTATAAAAAGGATGGTAAGGCATATGCTAAGATCATTTCCATTGTAGATACAGAAAGACAAGATGCACTTTGTCTCGAATGTAAGGGTAAAAGAAAAAACCAACCTATCTTAGGAATGGATATTCTATCTGGCTTAAAGCAAAAAGGAGACGAATGGTCTGGAGGTAAAATTTTAGATCCAAAAAATGGTAAAGAGTATAAATGCTATATCAAATTACTGGATATGGACACCTTAAAAATCAGGGGATATATTGGGTTCTCTATGTTTGGTAGAACCGCTATCTGGAAGCGTGCTGAAGAATAACGCTACATAACTCAAGATTAATTCTTTCTTTCCAACATCGGTACGAAAGCAAAATTCCCTAACTCTTTTTTTTCAAATTCTTTCGGTGATTTCCGAGTAAATAAGGTCATCACTTGTGTTCGATCTCCGACGGGGATTAATAACCTTCCTCCCACTTTTATTTGTGCTAACAATGCCTTTGGTACAAAAGGAGCTCCGGCAGTCACAATAATTTTATCAAAAGGAGCTTTTTCTTTCAATCCTTTATAGCCATCACCAAAAATAAATTTCTTAGGCTTATATCCCAACTTAGGTAGAAACATAGAGGTTCTTTTAAACAGCTCGTGTTGACGTTCTATAGTATATACTTCTGCTCCCACTTCAAGAAGTACAGCCGTTTGATAGCCAGATCCTGTACCAATCTCAAGTACTTTATCTGTTGATGTAACTTCTAAGGTTTGTGTTTGAAAAGCTACCGTATACGGTTGCGAAATGGTTTGATCCGCCGCTATTGGAAAAGCTTTATCTTGATATGCATGATCTTCAAAACTACTATCAATGAATAAATGTCTTGGGATTTTACGAATCGCTTTTAAAACATTTGCATCGGTAATTCCTTTAGCTTCTAATACAGTAGCTAATTGATTTCTAAGTCCTTGGTGTTTGGCTGTATCTTTCAAAAAATATCAAATTATAGCGAGCTAAAAGTAGAATAAATCTAAATAAATTCCTATAAAATTGTATCTTTGTTCGCGTTGAAATTTCAACGACTTAACAAATCAAAACTATGCTTAAAGCTGGAGTATTAGGTGCAGGACATCTAGGTAAAATTCACTTGAAATTATTACAGTTATCTGAAAAATATGAGCTCGTAGGTTTTTATGATCCATCTAAGGAAAATGCTGCTAAGGTTGCTGCTGAATTTGGATATACCTCATTTAATTCTGTGGAAGAATTAATCGATAATGTTGAGGTTGTCGATATTGTGACTCCAACGCTATCACATTTTGACTGTGCTAAGATGGCCATAGATAAAGGGTGTCATGTTTTTATTGAAAAGCCCATTACAAATACGGTCTTGGAAGCAGAAGCAATTAGAACGTTGGCAAGTCAGAAACACATAAAAGGTCAAGTAGGACATGTAGAACGTTTTAATCCTGCGTTTACTAGTGTAAAACAAGCCATAGGCACTCCTATGTTTATTGAAACACATAGATTGGCGGAATTCAATCCAAGAGGAACAGATGTCCCTGTTGTTTTGGACCTCATGATACACGATATAGACATTATCTTGAGTGTTGTAAATTCTGAAGTTAAGAATGTATATGCCAGTGGAGTTTCTGTTATTTCGGACACGCCAGATATTGCCAATGCAAGAATAGAGTTCGAGAATGGATGTGTTGCAAATTTAACCGCAAGTAGGATTTCCATGAAAAACATGCGTAAATCTAGATTTTTTCAAAAAGATGCGTATATCTCTGTAGATTTTCTGGAAAAGAAAGCTGAAGTGGTTCGAATGAAAGACGCTCCAGAAAAACCAGATGAGTTTGCTATGATTTTGCAAAATGCTGAAGGTGTTAAAAAGCAAATTTATTTTGACAACCCAGAAGTAACAGAGAATAATGCCATTCTAGATGAATTAGAAAGCTTTGCGAATGCTATAGAGAACGATACAACTCCAATTGTTACATTATCTCAAGGTACAAATGCATTACGAGTAGCACAACAGATCATAGATTCCTTTGATCAATAAATATTAAACAAATCAAAAAAATGAAAAATATAGCTGTTATTGGAGCAGGTACTATGGGTAATGGAATTGCTCATACTTTTGCTCAATTTAATTATAACGTACAACTTATAGATATTTCTCAGGCCTCTTTAGATAGAGGTATGGCCACTATTTCTAAAAACTTAGACAGAATGGTAACAAAAGAGAAAATAACGGAAGATGATAAAGCAAGAACCTTAGGAAATATTACTACCTATACATCTATAAAAGAAGGGGTTCAATATGCAAGTTTAGTAGTTGAAGCAGCTACAGAAAATTTGGAGTTAAAGCTCAAGATCTTTAAAGAATTAGATGAGGTTTGCCCAGATGATACAATTTTGGCTTCTAATACATCTTCTATTTCTATTACACAGATAGCTGCAGTAACCAATAGGCCAGACATGGTAATCGGAATGCATTTTATGAATCCAGTACCCATTATGAAATTGGTCGAAATCATCAGAGGTTATAATACATCTGATGAGGTAATGAATTTTACTGTGGAGTTATCTAAGGAAATTAATAAAATCCCCGTTGAGGTAAATGATTATCCTGGGTTTGTTGCGAATAGAATATTAATGCCAATGATTAACGAATCCATTGAAACGCTATATAATGGCGTTGCAGGAATTAAAGAGATTGATACGGTGATGAAACTAGGAATGGCACACCCAATGGGTCCTTTGCAATTAGCAGATTTTATTGGACTGGACGTTTGTCTTTCAATTTTAAATGTAATGTATGACGGATTTAAAAACCCCAAATATGCTCCTTGCCCATTATTAGTTAATATGGTAATGGCTGGTAAACTTGGTGTTAAATCTGGTGAAGGCTTCTACGATTATTCAGAAAGTAGAAAAGCAGAGAACGTATCAAAGCAGTTTTCTTAATGATCTAAAACAAATCAAATTTATAACGTGCATCTTAATTTCCTCCCAGGAAAAAAGTTTACTTATTTAGCATTGTTGTTTTGTATTATATGTTCATCATATAGCCAAAGCACAACTGGATCGTGGATGAAACCGAAAGAGGTTGGTTTTCTTTTCAATAAAGCGGATGAGAATAATTTCCTCTTCGATGACAAAGATTACTTTTATCAAACGACGACATTAAAAGGGCAACTTTTCTATTCCTTATTTATGTGGGATACGTTTGAGTTTAAATTGATCGTTCAACCCCAATACCAACGTATTAAACATCAACTATTGAATCCCTCCTTTGTAGGACCAGAGATACCGGATTATTTGATCAAAAGAGCGCTTTTTACAAGGTTGAAAAGTATAAATTTATATGCTTTGGAATTTGGTATTTCTGTTCATAGAGCCATTTCAAAGAAACTGACAGCAGAATTAACGGTCGGATTAGGTTTTGCGCACATTGACACTGAAACAGAGCGATTAGCAAAGGGTTTTACTTTTATCGAAAATGGATCTTTGGGAGTGTCCTATAGAACATCTGAAAGGGTATCTGTATATTTTGGTGGGAACATTGGTCATGTTTCAAATTTTGAGTTTAAGCAGCCCAATGATGGTTACAATATAATTGGTTATGAAATAGGTTTTAGATACCTTATAAAATAAAAAGGTCCTGATATTGTATCAGGACCTTTTCGTTAACTATTATTAATTGTTCAATTAATTATTTTCGTCATCCTCTTTCTTCTTCGCTTTCTTATTCCAGACCTTAATCTCATCGTCAGCAGTTACTCCAGAAAGAATTTCTACATTAATTCCGTCAGAAATTCCTAATTCCACATTTCTTCTTTCAAACGTATCTTCACCTGTTTTTATCTCTACATATGGCTTATCCGTTTTCTTATCAAACTGTAAAATAGATTCTTTGATCGATAATACACTGTCTTTTTGCTCTAATATAATTTCTGCATTAGCACTATAACCAGCTCTTAAGAAATAATTATCATCTAGCGTCACGTCTGCTTTGATTGTAAATTGTACGGCACCACTCTCTTCTGTTCCTTTTGGAGCAATGAAATTCAATTTCGCAGGAAATTTCTTATCATCCACAGCACCTAAAGTAATATCAAGATCAATATTCATTTTAATCTTACCTACTTCTGCCTCATCTACTTTTCCTTCAAAGATCATTTTATTCATATCTGCAATAGATGCAATAGTAGTTCCTGCATTAAAGTTATTACTTTGAATTACCTGATCTCCTTCTTTTACTGGAATCTGCAAAATAGTCCCAGACATCTGTGCTCTAATGTTTGTATTTGCCATACCACCAGTTCCAGAAGATCCACTTCTAATAATTTGATAATCATTTCTAGCATTTAAAAGATCTTGCTTGGCTTGATTGAACGTTAATTCAACAGCTTCATAAGCAGAAGCAGAAATTACGCCTTTATCATACAATTTTTTGTTTCTGTTATATGAGATTTCTGCATTATTCACTCGAATCTTAGCATTGTCTACTCTACCTTTTGCACTTGTTAAAGATTGCTCATTAGGTACTACTCTTACAGTAGCAATAAGGTCTCCCTTTTTTACTTTCGCCCCTTCTAATAAGTAGATCTTATCAATTATACCAGTAATTTGCGGCTTAATCTCAATTTCTTCTAATGGCGTAACTTTACCTGTTGCTACTGTCTTTTTAACAATAGTTGCTTTAAATGCTTTTTCGGTGTCAAATTGAACAGGAGCCTTGCTATTCATTTTGCCAAACCAGATTAATACTGCGACAAAAATTAATGCGATACCTCCAAATATTATTACCTTCTTCATTGTTGATTGATTTTCAGTTGTTTAAATTTTATTTATGTTGGTTATTGTTATTCTTCTCTTAATGCTTCAATAGGTCTAATCATTACAGCTCTCTGTGCAGGTATAAGTCCTATCAACGTACCAAAAGTAACGAGTGCACCGACAGCTCCTAAAGCTATGGCCGTATTCACTGTTGGATTTACAAATGGGAATCCACCACCGTTGGGGTCTACAAGAAGTGCATTAATAGTCATAAGTATGAATCCTGCAAAAATAATTCCGAGAACTCCTGCTAATGATGTTAAGAATACTGATTCTAACACTATTTGACCTCTGATCTTACTTGGTGTGGCCCCAATAGCCCTCCTAATTCCTATTTCCTTGGTACGTTCTTTCACCGTAATTAAAAGAATACTTCCAATCGCAATTACTCCTGCAATTAATGTGGAAATACCTACAAACCAGGTTAAAAACTTTATTCCTTTTACAAAGCCTGTTATCTTGGCAAACATCTCACCAAAATTAAAAGATCCAAAAGCTCTTTTATCATCTGGGTGCACATTGTGCCTTCTTTTTAAAATAGATTTTACTTCTTCTTCTAATACTTCTATATCTGCTTTTTTATCAGCGGCAATAACCATCCAACCAATAAAATCACCCGTATTATTGATCTTTTGATAGGTAGAAAATGGAATATATACTGAATCATCACCTTCAAAACTAGTACCATTATCCTTATATGTTCCCACTATTTGAAAGAAACTTCCATTTATTTCTAAAAAGTCTCCAACAGGTTTCTCACCTTTTTCAAAAAGTTCATCCACAATCTTTTCTCCTATGACACAAACTTTTCTGAAATCATTGATATCTTTCGAATTCAAAAATCTACCATCCAATAACTTTACTTTGTTTACATTATCCAAATTCGGATAATCTCCAAACAGTTTATATGTTTTTGTAGCTGTCTTTCTCTTAATTTGTGCAGGTGGCCCTCCAAATACTCCTTGTACATTTCTAGGTACCACAAATTCAATTTCGGGTACTTGTTTTTTTATAGCTTCGGCATCTTGCACTTTTAATTGTAACCTTCTACCTCTCTGGAATCCTTTATTGGGCATTTCTGTACGCTGTGCCCACATAAAAATACTATTGGTTGCTAAGTTTTTAAACTCTCTATCAAAGCCATTTTCCATTCCTCTTGCAGCTCCTAATAACGTAATAAATAAAAAGATTCCCCACAAAACACCAATAATCGTAATTGCCGTTCTAAGTTTACTCTTTTTTATAGAGCCAAATATTTCTTGCCAAGAATCTTTATCAAAAATAAATCTCATAATTCAGTGGTTTTATTCTTCTCTCATGGCTACTACCGGCTTAATCTTTGCTGCTCTTCTTGCAGGGATGAATCCTGCAACAGCACCAACAAAAACCAAAATTACTGTAGCTGAGATAATAGTACTCATATTTACTTGTGGGTCTGTAATGAAATAGTCTTCTAAACTATTTCCCATTCTGCTTAGGGCAAAAACGGCTATTAATAACCCAATATAACCAGCAATTGCTGTAATTAACACTGATTCTTGTAGAATAAGACCTACAATAGAACCTGGTGTAGCGCCCAAGGCTTTTCGTATTCCTAATTCTTTTGTACGTTCTTTTACCACAAAAACCATAATATTTCCAATAGAAATTGCCCCAGCAAATAATGTTCCTATTCCTATCCACAAAACAATAAATTGTAACATATTCGCAAACTGCATATTTTGTTCGTAGTTTTCAAAAACGGAACGCACACGCACTCCTCCTCTATCATCTTTGGACACAACATGCTTCTCTTTCATGATTCTGGTAATATCTCTTACCATTTGCTTAGCGCCAGAAGAACCAATCGCTTTATTAAAAGATACATTTATCTGATCAACTTCATCCGTATTTTTATAAATCAATTGAATGGTAGAAACGGGGGCATAAATCAAACGCTCTTCGTTATCTCCTCCTTCATCACTAAATACTCCGACAATCTTATAAGTAATTCCATTCATTTCTAAAAACTTACCTAAAGCAGGCTTGTTTTTAAATAAATCTTCTTTTACTAGTCTTCCAATGACAACAATTCTATTCTTTTCTTCAATATCCCTCTGGTTAATGAATTTACCCTCATCTACAATAGTATTTTCTAGGTATTGATGAGATGGATGTACTGCTCTAACCGTATAGCTCCCTGATTCTCTTTCGTATCTTGCTGTAACTCCTTTGTATATTCTTGCGGTAATATATTCTAATCGATCGCCCAACTCTGTTTTAAGAAGTTCTATATCGTCATTCCTAAATTGAATCCTTCTTCCCTCTTTAAACCCTTTATATGCTTTGGTAGTTCTACCAGCATTTACAAACATCATGTTAGTAGCATCATCTGTAAAAAAAGCATTAAATGTGTTCTTTAGACCATTTCCCATACCAAAAAGCACCGTGAAAATAAAAATTCCCAATGCTACTGTAAAAGCACCTAAAAAGGTTCTAAGTTTATTTTTACTTAGTGATTGAAAAATTTCTTGCCATCTGTCAGTATCAAACATACTTCTAAGCTTTTTGTAGTTTTACTGTTTTCTCATCGCTGATAATGATTCCGTCTTTTAAACGAACTATCCTATTAGTTTGCGCAGCCACTTCTTCCTCATGTGTAATCACAAAAACTGTCATACCATCATCATTAATCTCTTTCAATAAATCCATTACAGAATCTGTTGTTGTTGAATCTAGCGCTCCTGTTGGCTCATCTGCTAACACCACTTTTGGTCTTGTTACCAAAGCTCTTGCTATAGCCACACGTTGTTTTTGTCCACCAGAAAGTTCGTTCGGTAAATGGTTCGCCCAATCTTTAAGACCTACCTTATCTAGGTAATCCATTGCCGTCTTCAATCTTTCCTTTCTACTAACTCCTTTATAATATAATGGCAACGAAACATTTTCCAAAGCCGTCTTATACGATATTAAGTTAAAAGATTGAAAAACAAATCCTAAAAATTTGTTTCTTAAGATGGCGGCTTTCTTTTCATTTAAATTTTCAATTAATTGACCATTTAAGTAATAATTCCCATCATCATGTCCATCTAGTAATCCAACTATATTTAACAATGTAGATTTACCAGATCCTGAAGATCCCATAATAGAAACAAACTCACCTTCTCTGATGTGCAAGTCTATTCCCTTTAAAACATGAAGTGAATCTTTTCCTATTGGATAGGACTTATGAAGCTTTTCTATTCGAATCATTTGCGTTGGTTAATTTTTTGCTAAATTATTGAAACCTAAAGATTACAATTATAATTTTTTGTTAAACAACAAATAATTGTTCTTCTATTTCTCTTATTAAGACGCCTAAAGAAAATAAATGTTACATCAATTTTAAATATTTAAGCATTATTTTTGTAAAATATGATGTACTATGGATTTTGATTTACCAAAAAACAAATTGATTGTCCTATTTGACGGAGTTTGTAATCTATGCAATGATGCGGTTGTAAAGATCATTAAAAATGATGGGAATGATATTTTTAGGTTTACCTCTCTGCAGTCCGAAACAGGTTCGAAAATTATGGATCACCTGGGCATGGATATGACAAAAACTGACTCCATAATCTTATACGACCCTAATAAGGCATACTATATAAAATCCGAAGCTGCATTGAAGATACTTAATCAATTCAGTGGTTTCTGGAAATTGTTCCAAATATTTACAATATTCCCTAACAGTTTCAATGATATTTTCTATTCTTTGATTGCTAGAAATAGATATACATGGTTTGGTAAAAAAGAATATTGTATGATTCCAACACCAGAGTTAAAAGCTAAATTTCTAGATTAATCTTATGAAAGATATACAATGTGTCATTTTTGATATGGACGGTGTCATTATAGATTCAGAAGAATTGCACAAAAAGGCATATTATGAAACGTTTAATGCTATTGGAGTACATGTTACCGATGCATTGTACAAAACATTGACCGGTTCTTCCACTATAAATACGTTTCAGAAATTAGTTGCTCATTTTCATCTTAATGAAAAACCAGAGGATTTGGTTCTCAATAAGCGAGAACGTTATGTGAATTTTTTTGAAAATGATCCTAATTTACATTTGGTTAAAGGTGTTGAAGAAATTATTAAATATTTCTACAATAAAGGACTCACGCTAATACTAGCCTCTTCTTCTGCTATGGTCAATATTGATCGTGTGTTTAATCGGTTTGATTTAAATACATATTTTACCGCTAAAATTAGTGGTGCCGACCTTAAAGAATCTAAGCCTCATCCTGAGATTTTTGAAAAGGCAGCAGTGTTAGGTAATACCTCAAGACAAAACTGTATCGTTATTGAAGATTCAGATAACGGTGTAAAAGCGGCTAATGACGCTGGAATTTTTGTCGTTGGGTACCGAAATCCTTTGGCTGCGGATCAAACCTTGGAAAATGCGGATATGATGATTGAAGATTTTAAGGAACTTAAAAAGTATCTATAACTATTTTAAGTTATCAAGAATAAAATCAACTGTTTCGTTGGTATTATTATTTTCTTTAAATGAAGAAGTATGGTGCTTTGGTGTAATTGCTAACCCTTTTTCTACCAAGTACTCTATGTCTTCCAAATATTCAAGTGATACTTTCCCGGTCAACAACAGATTCAAGTCTTTACCTTGTTTATAAAAGTCATACACTTTTTTCAATCCTGTTAAATACAAATAATCTTTTGTGAAACCTCCACCACGATGGGCTCTTACGGTAATGTAAAAAGCTTCTTCCCTTTCTAAATCATAGGTATTATGCAATAACCTAAATGTTTTAGAAAACGGATATCCTTTTGCTAGACTATCTACCGCAATAACTCTATAGGCTAGTTCTTTTAACCTTTTAATAGTCAAGTTTCCAGACATATACTCGCTAAAAACAGCCAATCCTTCTTGCGTTTCTTCATTGTTTGGTAGACCATGAGAAAAGATCTTAAGAGGTTGTAATAAACCATTCATAGTCGTTACCATATGTACTCCAATCTCATGATTTGTGAGTACATTCATTTCATTCTCAGAGAAGGTATGGTTTTCATTTATTACCAATGCTTTGATATTATTTAAAACCATGGCTATAGCTCCCATCGTAGACGAATGCTTAATATCAAAAGTAAAGTCATACGCTTTTGCATACTCTCTAAATATCTTTTCTGCTTCTTGACAATCGTACTTGGGTTGAAAGGTTTCAGAGGATTGATCTTCAGAATCAAAATGTAATATAAACTTTGCATTCTCTACATCTTGCTCTGTGGGTGTTCCAAATGAATGCAAACTATTGTAATAGAATTTCTTACCCTCTCCAATAGTTTCTATACATTGTATTAACCCAGAATAGCAATAGATAATTTCTTCATACAAATTTTTAAGCCTCTCGTCTTCAACATGTTCTATAGACTGAGAAAAGAATTCACGATGCAATTTAAATTTATCAAAATCGATAGATGGATAGATAAAATGCGGGTCCGACAAATACTTAGATGCAAAGAACTTTTGTTTTTCTACTTCAATATTTATAGGATTTACATAGCTTAAAAGTTCAATCTTCTTAACCAGTTCATCTATATAATTATCAATTTCGAAAAGTGCTTTGGTTGCCATCGAAGGGTCATTCATCATACTACAAAAATCTAAAGAAAAACAAATTTACACTTTATGTCTCGTATAAAAAGTTTCTGCATGTTTTTTTAACTCAGTTCTTAGATATTTCTCCACGGCATCTACTACTTCAGGATACATTTTTTGAGCCAATTCATCACAATATACTTTTGCTATTTCAGTGGCCAACACCAATGTATTGTCAAAATTTTGTGTAATGTATTTTAAAAAATACCCATTTCCTTGAAACGTATCATTGATTTTTGAAGTAGACGGAATACCATTTGGAAGCGGCATTTCCTCTAAAACTAAACGCCAAGATTCTATTTCATTTGCAAATCGATCTTGATCTACATTCCCTGTTCCTAAATTCCATGTAGGCACTTCCCTATCCCAACGTTTCCAATTATAACTGTGCATGTCGTATACAACACATGCCCCAAATTTACTTTCCAATTTGGAAATAAGGGCGTGTACCACTTTATAGAAATTAGTATGCTTTTCCAAACTTCTGGCAATCATTGCTTCTGGCAATGGCGTATGCCAAAGTTGCTTTCCCCAAGCATCTTCATAAATGGCATTTCCGGGAGCCCTGTTCAGGTCATACTCAAATCTTGAATCCATTCCTGCAATAACTATAGGATGTGTATTCACCATTTCTTTCGTTGCTGGATCTTCTTCAAACCAACGCTCATATTCAGTATGCTTACAATTTGACCAGAGCTCCTTTCTGAACTGATGCCCATCATGTACAGCACCGCAAGCATAAGGAACATATTGTTCTATTTTTATAGTAAAAGAATAGTCGTCAGAGACAGCTTCGAAAATCTCTTCTCGATTAATTTTCTTAATTATCTCCTGTATCGATATTTTTAACATAATTCTATTTTTCTATTGGTAAATCGATTAAACTTCCCCACTCCGTCCAAGATCCATCATAAACCGCAACATTTGAATAACCCGACACATGAGCACCAAGTGCCAATACGCATGCTGTAATACCCGTGCCACAAGAAAAGATCATTGGGTTGGACTCAGGATTTATGGTTGCATACATTTTATATAATTCTTCGCTAGATTTCAAATGTCCAGATAACAAAGTTTCTGCATATGGAAAACTTTTAGACCTTGGAATATGACCACTTCGAACTCCCTTTCTAGGTTCAGCATCCGTTCCATTGAATCTGCCAAGAGATCTAGCATCTAATACTAGTTTATCGTCATCATGTATAGATTCTAAAACATAGTTTCTATCTACATACATTCCTTTATGATGCATCGATTTAAAATTTCCTTTCTCGTATTTTACATTATTGGGATTATCAACTCTAAAACCTGTCGTGGTCCATGCTGGTAATCCTCCATCAAGAACTGCAATATTTTCGAACCCCATGGCTTTAAAGGACCACCATGCTCTTGGTGATGAATAGGTGCCATGATCGTCATATACAACGACGCAACTATCTTTTTGAATCCCAATCTTCTGTGCTTGTTCTTCAAAAGCATCTGGAGATAACATTGTATTAGGAAATTCTCCTTCAGTATCGGAAAACACATTCTTTATATCGAAGAAGCGTGCATTCGGAATTTGCTTTTTTATCTGTTTTTCTTGTGTATTTTTAACCGTAACCTTAGGTAAGGTTGCGTCTAAAATGATAACATTACTTGCATTTAGATGTTGATGCAACCAATGTACAGAAACTAATGAGCTTGGTATTTTTAGTAGTTCACTCAATTATATCTCACTATTAAGCTTCTCGTACTCTTTTCTTTAAATCCGTTTTTCTTAAGAAGGCAGCATTTCTTTCTAAGAACTTACTTTCCATGAAATCAACCACTTTTTCCTGAATTCTAGTTTTATACACTTTGTTCATATAGGTAATCCCTCCAGGGCTCATCACATTCACCTCTACCAATTTTCCGCCTATTACATCCAATCCAACAAAATATAGTCCATCTTTCACAAGTTTAGCTCCAATGGTCTGACATAATTTCTTTTCCTGAGGGTTTAACTTATGTTTAGCAACAGTACCCCCTGCAGATACATTAGAACGGTGATCCTTTTCTCCTGGTATTCTACGCATTGCACCTATTGGCATTCCGTTTAACAACAAAATCCGAACATCTCCCTGATCTGCACCTTCTATATACTCTTGAAGGATTACATATTCAGAACTTCCATCCTTTTTATGGATATAAAAATCTAATAATGAGTTTATATTTCCCATAGCTGACTTTTCTATCAAAATAACTCCAGAACCGCCAAAACCATCTAATGGCTTTAAGATCATTTTATCTGAGTCAGATTCTTCAATCATCTGAATTAAATAGTTCTTGTTTTTTGAAACGTGTGTTACTGGAATGATCTCATTATTTGGATCTTCAAAAGCAGCCGTATATAATTTATTATTTGCTTCTCTCATCCCTCTAACTGAGTTGATAATAAATACATCATCTTTCACAGAATCAAGGAAGTTCAGCATCAAAGGATCCAAAGGTGGTTCCGCCCTCATAAAAATTACATCGAACCCTGCTAAAGGAAGCATCTCCTCCCTAGTAGTTGTTCTTTTATAAAATGATTTTATACTGGCCGGTACTTTTTCATGTCTATTTAAGATAGTACAAAAAGCACTAGTAACGCTATTTCGAATAGTAAGGTTTGAAGGTGTACAAATGACCACTCCATGGCCTCTTTTAGCACATTCGTGAATCAACGTTAAGGAGGTGTCATGCTCTGGAGATTTGATACTCTCCCATGGATACATTAAAAAACAAACATTCATTTTGTATACGGTTTAAGTTGGTTATTTTACTTCATCATAATGGTCATCCCAGTTTTTAGGTTTGGGGTCTCCTAGTTTTCCTAAAGATTTCCCAACAAGCATAGAAACTGCAGCATCACCAGTAACATTTACCATAGTTCTACACATATCTAAAGGTCTATCCACAGCAAAAATTAACGCCAATCCTGCTTCTGGAATTCCAGCATATCCTAAAACTCCAACGAGCATTACCATTCCTGCACCGGGTACGGCAGCTGAACCTATAGAGGCTAACGTTGCCGTAGCGATGATTCCTAATTGCGTTCCAAAAGTTAAATCCATTCCAAATGCCTGGGCTATAAACACAGCGGCTACTGCCTGATACAAACTCGTACCATCCATATTAATGGTTGCTCCAACGGGCAAGACAAAACTTGTCACTTCTTCTTCTACTCCAAGATGTTCTGTTACTCTTTCCATTGTTACTGGTAAGGTTGCGGCACTCGAACTCGTTGAAAACGCCAACAATTGAGCTGGAGAAATCCCTTTCATAAAAAAGCTTGGTGTCTTTTTTGTAAACACGAAAACGATAAAAATATAAATCCCAATCATTAATAGTAATCCACCTACAACGGTTACGGCGTACCATCCTAATGCTTTAAATAAATCGACACTTGGCGATTCTACGATTAATGCTGCCAGCAAGGCAAAAACTCCATATGGAGCTGCCAACATTATTAGATCTACCATTTTAAGAATAACTTCATTGAAACCATCAAAAAAGTTCTTGACGGTCTTTCCTTTTTCTTCAGGAATTAAAATCAATGCGATTCCAAAGAACACCGCAAAGAAGATTACTTGTAACATATTCCTATTACTTGTAGCCGCCGAAAATATGTTTTCTGGAACTAAATCTTCAAGTGCTTGCAGCGGTCCTTTCTGCTTTTGTAAGGCAGCCTCATTTTTATATTGTGTTGTGTTATTACTATAACCTTCCACCAATTCTGTTCTCGTTTTGTCAGAAATTGATTTCCCTGGATTAATAATATTTACTAAAACTAAACCTATTGAAACAGCGATAACAGTGGTAACTATATAAATCCCAATTGTCCTACCTCCCATTTTAGAAAGCTTAGAAATATCTTTTAAATCTGAAACACCTTTTATTAAAGCAGCTAAAATAAGAGGTATGGCGATCAGCTTAAGTGCATTGATAAATATTGTACCAAAAGGTTTTATCCAATCTTTAACAAATTCTTTACCAAAATCAAAATTGGTCATAATCAGAGCAAAAACGACTCCTAATGCCATTCCTAACAATATTTTCCAGTGTAATGCTAATTTCTTCATGAAATGTATTTAAGTTTTAATGTTTGAAAGGTAAAAAAAAAATGCAATATCCAAGCTAAAAAAATCCTTACCTCACATTCTTTGTAGCTTTTAACTTTTTATTCTTACCAGAAGTTGTTATATTTATAATATAATTCCCTTGAATTATGTTGAGAAAAAGTGGGGCGTGGCATTTATTATTTGGCTTAGTAGTATTACTAGGTATGGATATTAACGCCCAAAGCTTAAGCTATTCTGGTACTAATTCTTTCAATATTACGTCTCCTACTCATTTAGATGTAGTGAATATTCCTATGTTAGAACGTACTCCTACGGGTATGGCCTTTGGAGATAGCGGTACTAAATTTTACACCACTGGAACCAGCGGAGATTTTGTTGTACAATTTACACTAAGCACAGCTTATGATGTTAGTACAAGAGGTACTATTCAAGCTTATTATAGGGTAAATGCTGAAGACGGTACACCAGAAGATGTTACCTTTAATGATACAGGAACCAGAATGTATATTCTAGGAGGTGCTGGAGATGATGTTACTCAATATACATTGGGTACAGCTTGGGATGTCTCTACAGCAGGAACCCCTGTGGTTTGGGATACTAGAACTGCTATAGAGAATTTACTAGGAGCTACAAATGGTGATCGTTTAACAGGTATGGCATTTAATGATGACGGCTCCAAAGTTTTTGTAGTAGATAGAAGAAGTGATGATGTTTTTGAGTTTGATTTATCTACAAACTATGATATTTCTACGGTTAGTGCGGTGATTGATAATATACCTACTACCGGCGAAGGAAACCCTAGATCCATAAGTTTTAATGCTGATGGAACTCGAATGTATATTATTGGGAATGCAGGAGATGATGTAACCACGTATACGTTAACAACGGGTTTCGATCTATCTAGTTTAACCGGCACAACGGTATCTGTAGCATTGACAGAAGATGCTACACCTCAGGCACTATTAATAGATGACGCTGGAACTACATTCTATGTTGCGGGGTCAACAAATGATCAAATTAATGAATATACCTTAGGCACTGCTTTTGATTTTAGCTCTACCATAACACATGTATCTGCGAATGGATTCCCGACCGTTGAAATCGCTCCACATGGAATGGTTTTTAATAATGATGGTACCAAGTTGTTTGTAGCAGGCGATCAAGCCAATGCTGTGGCCGAGATTGCACTCTCTACGCCCTACGATCTTACTACAGCTAGATATACAGCAGGTCTCTATGTAAATAATGAACAACCACAAATACGTGGATTAACTTTTAATAGTACAGGAACTACCTTATATATTATTGGTAATCAGAATGATGATATTGATGGGTACGATCTTTCTGTGGGGTATGACTTAACGTCAACGATTACCACAACCACAGGAAGCCCCTGGAGTATCACATTAGAAGATACGAATCCTAGCGATGTATTTTTTAATAATGACGGTACTAAATTATATGTGATTGGAAATACAGGAGATGATATTAATCAATACTCTTTGTCTCCAGCCTATGACATGACAGATGCCATCGCAGCGAATTTGGATATTGCTTTTGATCTTACAGGAGGAAGCGGGCTTAACATAGACACAGCGCCATTAGGAGGAACGTTTAACGATGATGGCACCAAGCTGTATATCGCTGGAAATCAAGGGAATGATATTAATGAGATTACTTTATCTAATGCCTATGATTTATCTTCTGGTACTATTACAAACACTGCAACGTATAGTGTAAACTCAGAAGAACCGACCATTACAGATGTTGCTTTTAATGGAGACGGTTCTAAATTTTTTATAGTGGGTACCAACGGTGACGATATGAACCAATACCAAACTAAAGGAGATTTATCTGAAACTTCTGCCAACAACGGAACTATAGATGTAACTACACCTTTAGTAATCACCTTAACAGGAGATACTTTTGCGGATGTAGATGCAGATAATCTTTTAGACGAGACTACAGAATATACTATTACAAATCTTCCTGCTGGTTTAACACCAGTCTTTGCGCTTACTGGAGGAGATACAGTAGCTACCTTAACTTTTACCGGAACTGCAGATAGCCATATTGATAGTGATGATGTTGCTAATTTGGTGTTTACTTTTACTGATGCGGCTTTTACAAGTTCGAATGCTGCTGATGTGGCTTTGGCCGTTGGTCATACCAATGTTATGGGTGTCGATTTTATAGAATGTCCTAGTAATGAAATTGTTTATAATGGATCTTGGTCTGGCGGTAATGGCCCTGGAGGAGCTCCTGATGAAACCGATGATGCATCAGGAATAAGAATTGAAGCTGATGTTACTATCACAGCTAATTTTGATTGTGATTGTTTACATGTCGATTCAGGATTTACCTTATCAACAGCAACAGGTGTTCAAGCCACCGTTATCAATGCTTTGGAATTAGAAGGAGATTTGCGTTTATTAGGTACTTCTCAGTTATTACAAACACATACGAGCACCAGAAACGTTTCTGGTACAGGAGATTTATATAAAGATAGGATGGGAACATTAAGTAACCTATATCAAATCGGTTATTGGACCTCTCCAGTTACTACAAATGGATCTACATATACGATCTCTGGCGTGCTAATGGATGGTACAACGGCACTGACAGCTTCGAATACGCCAGGAGCCATAATCTACACCGATGATTTAGATGGAAATACTACTCCAGTTACCTTAAGTAGACGGTGGTTTTCCAGTTTTTTAAATAGTGGTACATGGACGGAAGAAATTGGAGAGACCGCTACATTAAATCCGGGAGAAGGCTTTACCAAAAAGAGTACTGGTGCAGGTACTGGTCAGAATTACACTTTTTTAGGTCGACCTAATGATGGAGATTACACACATACAATAGGAGCTTTTGGTGGTGGTAGATGGAGTTTATTAGGAAATCCATATCCTTCTCCTATAGATGCAGATCAATTTATCACAGATAATGCTGTTACCACAACAAGTATTGAAGGAACCATATATTTTTATGAAGCGGGTAATGATACTACGCATACAACATCTGAATATACAGGGGGGTATGCGAACAGGGTTGTTGGTATGGGGAATCCTGCATCAGAATTTGGAGGTGGAGGAAAAACACCAGGACAATATATTGGTATTGGTCAAGGTTTTTTTATTGAAGCTTCGAGTGGTGGAGGTACAGTTACTTTAAATAATGCACTACGTGTTTTTGACCCTACTGACGCTAATACTGTATATTTTGGTAGAAATAGTACACAGAGAACTGAAACACCAAGCTTCCCAATACTTCGTTTAGGTTTTGAATTCGACCTTGATGGAGATCTTTACCATAGACAAATATCCGTTGGATTTAGAGGACTTACCAATAACCATGAGAGTGGTTATGAAGCTGAAATGTGGGATTATAAATCTTCTGATTTGGCTCTAAAGTTAGATGATAGAACAGCACCGTATGCAATTGCCGGAATCGAAGATTTTGACAATTCGTTAGAGATTCCTTTAATGTTGCAATTAGATGCAGAAAGGGCTGTTACGTTTCTAATTGATGAAACTGAACAATTAACAACTGATATCTATATAAAAGACGCAGTCACTAACTTCTATTATAATATTACCAATTCAAGTCAAGAAATTACAATGCCTGCTGGAGTATATAATGATCGTTTCTTCGTTACTTTCGATAATGGAACCTTAAGCACTGATGATCCTCTTTTAGAAAATCAATTATTACTCTTTACAAGAGACAAAGAATTGATTGTGAAAAGTAACACGTTGGAGATTCAGTCATTAACCACCTACTCTATCTTAGGGCAAATAATAGATCATCATAAAAACAGTAATACTACTGCAGTAGAAACGTATTTACCTATTGAAAAATATGCAACCGGAGTCTACATTGTAAAAATCACTACGAACAAAGGAATTGTTTCGAAAAAAATTGTTATTAATTAATTCGACTTACTTAACTATGAAAAAAAAGTTTAGAAAATTGTCCTTAATAGGCCTTGTGCTATTTGGACATAATTTGACTTTTGCTCAAAATCAAGATAATTGCTCAAAAGATATTGTTTTTAACAATATATGGGCAGGCGGTAGTGCTCAAAATAATGCTCCGAGTATTAATGACACCAACCTTGGTCTCTATATTGAGGGAGATGTCATCATTACAGAAAATGTAAACTGTGCCTGTTTAGTAATTTCAGAAAACGCTACATTATCAGTAGCCGATGGTATTTTTTTAAAAGTTTCGGAAGGTATACAACTCAATGGTAATCTTCGATTACTAGGAACTTCTCAACTTATTCAAACGCATGAAGGTCCTAGTAAAATAGCTGGCGCTGGAAGGTTATATAAAGATCAGAACAGTGTTTTAGGGTCTACATACGAGTATAGTTTTTGGTCTTCTCCAGTTAAGGAAATAGGTACTTCTGCTTTCCGTGTAGTAGCTGTTATGAAAGATGGAACAAATCCCTTGTCTCCTAGCTCATTACATAGTAATATCACATTTACAAGTTCGCTCGATGGAAGTATAACACCTTTAACCATATCATCATTTTGGATATTTGGTATGGTAAATGGTTTTTCATCATCAGATTGGTTACAAAAACGCGAAACGGGATATTTTAACCCAGGAGAAGGATATTCTATGAAAGGGCCGGGAGTACAGCAGAACTATACATATGTGGGCACTCCAAATGATGGTGAAATTTCTATAAATGTCTTAGCGAATGCAACAAGTATATTAGGGAACCCATACCCATCGGCTCTTGATGCGCAACTTTTTTTAAAGGATAACCCAATTATATCTGACCTTTACTTTTTTGATCAGAAAGAGTTCGACAATTCTCATAGTGCGTTTTCCTATGATCCTTATAGAACTTATGCAGTGAGAAACTATATTACAGGGGTAGCTGCTCCTACCCAAGTCAAAGGGGTTGGAGGTATACATGGTGTTTCTTACCAAGGACCTGGAAGATATATTCCTATTAGCCAAGGATTCTATGCAAATGTTATTGAAAATGGCAATGTACTATTTAAAAATATGCATAGAGCCTATTATATAGAAGATGATATTAATTCAATTTTTATAAATAAAAACCAAGAAACACATTCAACAAATAACACAGTATCAGAATTTTCAGTTATTAAATTTGGCTTTGAATTTCAAAATCAAAATGGCGAAGACATCCATAGACAGACTGCTATTTCTTTTATAGAAGGAAATTCGATAAATCTAGAAAATGGTGTTGATAGCAAGGTTCCTATCTCCTCACCAACTGATATGTATTTTAAATTTCCGAATATAGATGATGAATTGGTCATTGCCGGTATTCAGGAAATTGAAGAAGGATTAGAGTTTCCAATTACTATTAAAATGGGAGATAGATCACAGTCAATTAAATTGATGGTTGACAACATGTCAAATATTACGCATTCATTTGTTTTAATTGATAAAGAAACCAATATAGAATATGAAATTTTAAACGGCCCTGTTCCTATTACCATTAATCAAGGAGTATATACAAATAGGTTTTACATTCGCTTTGGAAAGCGCAATCAGGATGAAAACTTGAATAATGATTTAATTATCTATAGTCATGAAAAAGAAGTTATTATAAAACCATTTAACGATACATCTGTTCTAAGTTATGTAATTTATAATGTACTTGGTCAAAAACTTATGGAGTCTTCTAACATACAAACACTGCCAAATGAAGTCACTGTTAGGGTACCTGCTAAAAGGTTTGCTACAGGCGTTTTATTCGTGCGTGTAGAAACAGATCGCGGGGTTTTTAAGAAAAAATTAATTCTGCAATAATAATTGTATTTCAGGTTCATGTTGTAAATTTGTAATTCAATTCTTCCCATGGAAAAACTTAAAGAACGCTGGGGTATTACCTCTAATATACAGATCATACTCATTCTTATTGTTTTTGCAATTAACGGGTCTTTTGCCGCATGGGTAGCTGAGCCTGTTACTGAGTTTATTGGTTTAGATAGAGGAGCCACAAATGGGTTTATATATTGGCCCTTACGCATCTTACTAATTTTCCCTATCTATCAATTAACACTTCCGATTGTTGGCTTTGTTTTTGGTCAGTTTACATTCTTTTGGAATTTTGAAAAGAAATTTCTACGAAAAATGGGGCTTGGTTTTTTGTTCAAAAAATCTAAATAGTATGTTTTTTGAGGAATTCTTATCTAAATTGGATCAGATACAGTCTAAAGAACTGGGTGGTTTAGATGCACAATTTAAGTTAGCTCCTAAGCTAAGATTGCGGTATAATCAGCAAAAGATTGACGCTAACAACCCTAAAAAGGCAGCCGTTTTATCATTATTTTATCCTAACGCAGAAAATAAAACAAGCTTTTTGTTAACGTTGAGAGCAAGTTATAATGGAAAACACTCCAGCCAAATAAGTTTTCCTGGTGGAAAAATTGAAGCGACAGATAAAAACCTTAAAGAGACTGCGGTAAGAGAAGCTTTTGAAGAAGTAGGTATCTTAAAAGAGGATATTCAAATTGTCAGGGAAACTACAGATGTTTATATCCCTCCGAGCAATTTCTTGGCAACACCATTTATTGCCTATACAAATCAAAGGCCCACCTTTACAAAAAACTATGAAGTAGCAGCCCTTATTGAGGTTTCTGTTGAAGACTTGTTAAATGAGGCAAATATTACATCCACTACAATGACCACTTCTTATATGGAAAAAATAGAGGTACCTTGCTTTAAATTAAATGATTACATTGTGTGGGGTGCTACAGCAATGATGTTGAGTGAAATCAAAGAGCTCTTAAAATAGTGTCAGTCTACAATACTTTTGTATTTTAGCAACCAACCAAGTATTAAATTTTTCAGGTAATGCCTTTATTTAAAAGGAATCCTTTCGGACATATCTTATTTATAAAAAAGTGGCTTATAAGAATCTTAGGAGTCGTTTCTCATGGTAGATATAGAAGTTTTAACAATCTACAAATAGAAGGATCAGAAATTTTACGTAAGCTTCCAGATAATAACGTGTTGTTTATCTCTAATCATCAAACCTATTTTGCAGATGTTGCGGCCATGCTTCATGTTTTCAACGCGGCGTTAAAAGGTAGAGATGATAATATTAAGAATGTAGGGTATATTTGGAATCCAAAATTGAATATCTATTATGTGGCCGCTGGTGAGACTATGCGTTCTGGTTTACTACCAAAAATATTTGCCTACACGGGCTCTATCTCTATAGAAAGAACATGGCGTAGCGCTGGTCAGAATGTAAAAAGACAAGTAAAAATGTCGGACATCTCGAATATCAGTAAAGCATTAGATGATGGATGGGTAATTACCTTTCCTCAAGGAACTACGACTCCATTTAAGCCCATTAGAAGAGGAACTGCTCACATTATTAAAACGTATAACCCAGTAGTTATCCCGATTGTAATAGATGGATTTAGACGTTCTTTTGATAAAAAAGGATTACGCATTAAGAAACGTAATGTACTGCAGTCTATGGTTATTAAGGAGCCTTTAGAAATTGATTATGAAAATGAGACTGTTGCTGATATCATTACTAAAATTGAATATGCCATTGAGCAACATCCTTCCTTTCTAAAAGTAATCAGTCCCGAAGAAT